>Ga0209396_1004291_pt1 | contig 13950 bp, 9 predicted proteins | sample GOMGulsemesocosm_6_FD_184638 | JGI IMG/M metagenome (GOLD analysis project Ga0209396, IMG submission 184638) | Methane-oxidizing microbial communities from mesocosms in the Gulf of Mexico - GOM8C Gulf of Mexico (SPAdes) (version 2) | ecosystem: Environmental > Aquatic > Marine > Cold seeps...
AAAGTGCGATTGAAAATGTTAGACAAATCGCCATACTCGTTAAAATCAGAACAACATATCGAATACCCTGCGAATCAGGCGACAACACGTTGTGCATCCAAACACCAGATATTGCCATAATATAGCCAGATATAAGTGCAATTCGTCCCGCTATTTTGTGGCGATTTAGGTTGTTAGTGCGAAGTCTTGGAGAAAACTGAAATGGCATAGTTAAGAAAAACAAAATGCCGGAGACACCATGAACAAAAATTGCAGCTGGAGTTTCAAAGTGTAAGGAATTAATCATCGATGATACACCGTCAATTGCTGACGGCCCTATTGCCACTAATGAAACTAAAAATATTGCAGGAATCCCTGCAATACCCGTTAAAAAAAGTAGTGTGCCAACAATAGGCCAATTAAAAGGAATGCTGATTTCGTTGATGTCGGTTGTTTTTAGTGAAGTCATTTGAAGGTAAGTTTTATCGAGTGGCTAAGGTGTAGTAGATTATGTAAAATTATATTAGAATTGGCGTCCGTTTATGTAAACTCGAACCTTTTTAATGTTCAGCCTGTAGGTTTGGACATGTAAAAACAACTTGGAAGCCTATATAACTTATCTTTAAGTGGTAGTAAGAGAATTTATTTTAATGGAAAACCCTACGCTATTAGCATTAAACATATCCACCTTGATCATTATTTTATTTAGTGCAAATTTATTGCTCTTACGCTCTTTCGAACGACAAGCTTATTTACCTCTGGCAATTTTTTTATTGGCTATAGGCGTTGTTATTTGTCAACCAACATTAGGAAGCTTGACTGCATCATTACAGCCCACGTTTCTAATTATTTCACTACCAGCCATTTTGTTAATTCCTCCTAGTTTGTGGTTTTATGTTGAAGGTATTACAGCGGAAACGCCGTGGCAACTTAGGCAAATGCATAAACGCCATTTTGTACTATTTATGGCAGGTACTTTTGTCGCTTTTATAGCGTTATTTATGCCCTACGAAGTGCAGTATGCATTGTTAATAGAGGAAAACGAAAACATTTTAAAAAGTATCCCTCCTGGTACAATGTACGTGGCAGTTGGAACGCTTATTGCTACTTTATTGCTTGTATTTGTGTGGGTATTACAGTCTGGTTTTTATTTGTTCAAAATTGTTAGGCGGTTAACCCAATATCGACAACATTTGAAGGACTTGTTTGCCAGTACCGAAGTTAAAGAAATTAGATGGCTCAGTTGGCTATTGCTTGCTGTTGGTATTGTATGGTCAGCAACGGCAATTAACATTGTCATAGACAATCTTATTTTCTCAACGGAAATTAACGCCACGATGGCAGGCGTAGTAATCCTAGTCATGATTTGGAGTGTCGCGATTTGGGGGCTTCGTCAAACACCCGGTTTTGAAGAGTTGTACTATAGTGATGAAGATATTCAAGTAGTTCTCGAAGCGACAATTACTCCGCTAGAAAAATACCAGCGTTCAGCATTAAATGAACAACATGCCTCACAAATAGCGAAAAAAATTGAAACAGCAATGCAACAAGATAACCTCTATTTGGATGCGTCACTCTCCTTACAAAAGCTAGCAAAACATATTAATACCTCGCCAAATTACATTTCGCAAACATTGAATGAAACCATAGGAATGAACTTTTTCGATTACGTCAACAAGTATCGAGTTGAAATGGCTAAATATCAATTACAACACTCTAATAACACTGTGATAGATATTGCTATGAATGTTGGATTTAATGCCAAGTCTTCTTTTTACACTGCGTTTAAAAAAGTAGCCCGGCAAACGCCTAGTCAGTATCGTAAAAGTGTGATGCAAGGTTAAATGGCAAACAGCAACAGGTGAAAGGCCTAATCGTACCACCAGAAATTCATACATCGAAAATTGTTCATGTACTTTAATGTCTTTACTTACGCGGTATCAAAATCAGAATAGATTTTATAACATTGTTAATTAATCGTTAAATATTCTTATAGGGTGACGCGTTTCTCATTATTTGTGAGGATCTACACATGAATTAACTTACCTTTTAGACATACGATTAAAGATAATAGACAGCATCATAATGACGGCTAACATATTAAAAGTGATCGTAAATTCGAATGAATTCGAGCGATAATTTAGGTCGGATTTGTGGCATGAATGATCATTAGCAGTGGGCAATATAGGAAATTTGAACTGACTTCTCTGTGCACATTGAAGAAGTTATTATGAATAAAAATAAGCGTCACCAATTGCCACAACTGCGATCATTAGCATTATTGAGACTAACTCTTTATGATTTTAATACTTTTGAAAATTTCTATAAAAACGATTGAAGCCAATTGACTGCATTTTTTTGATTCTCAAAATATTGAATATTTTGTTTATTGGTGTCACGTACTATTGATTCGTTTATTTGTATAAATATAGAAGATGAAGAAACTATAGCTTTGGCAGTCAAATTTTGTTCATCAAGCCAAATGTTAAACTTTCGGCTTTCTTCATATCCTTCAGGTGTACCGCCTTCACAATTTTAATGTATATGAGAAGAAGAAATTCTTTTTGTTGAAAGCGTTCAACAACCAATTTCAACTCTGTGGTTATTGCTTTGATATCGTACTCATTAAAATCTTCATCAATAGTGATGTAAACAATATTGTCAATAATTTATATTGAATGAGAGCCGTTTCTAAAATCCATTTATTTACTATTGTCTTTAACTAATTTATCTAATAATAACAAATACATGTCTCCAAAATACTCCGAATGAGTATTCACGCCTATTTTTTGGCCGCTACTGTCCTTAGAGTAGTCCGTTGTATGAGTTTTTAGTTTTGTTTTAAAAAATCGCTATTTCAAAAGATATCCTAACGACAAGTTGGTGCGTTAGCTATCGGTCATTCTTTAGGTCAACAGTTAGTCATTAACTGACATTGTTGCCTGAATTTGAAAAGCTAACTACTGCCACAAAACGGTCGTTAGCAAAGGTCAAATTTGAAGACGCTTTTTGGTCACTTTAAGTACGATAGCTGACGCTACTTATTAAACGTCAAGGACTGATGAAAAGATAATATAGTTAATAGAAATACTTTGTGTGTTCAAATAAATCTATTTTATTAAGTTTATCTGTTTTCTAGAGGTTATAGTTTTTTTTGCGGTAAGGCATAGTATATAAACTCTAAGATATAAATAAATTAAAAGGTCTTAAAATTGATCCAATCGAAGAATAAAAAATCGAAACTTGTCAGTCATTCCATTTATTTTACTCTACTGTTCTTCCAATTGAATAATAGTGCATTTGCTGATGTTATTGATGATTTTCTCCTAACCAAAATGAAAGAAAATCATATACCGGGATTACAGGTTGCCGTCGTAAAGAATAAGAAAATTGTCAAAGTCGCTAGTTATGGTCTGGCAAATATTCAAGATGAAGTTAAAGTAGACGGCACAACTGTGTTTAACCTTGCATCTATAACTAAAGCCTTTACTTCTGTGGCTGTTATGCAACTTGTTGAACAGGGTAAATTAGAGCTATCAGCACAAATATCAACTTACTTGTCAGATCTTCCAAAAGCTTGGCAAAGTGTTACTTTAAAGCAAATATTGACTCATACATCCGGTTTGCCAGATATTATGAATGAACATTTTCAGTTAATTGATAGTGCAGGCGAAGAACAATCCTGGTTAGCCGTAAAACAAAGAAGTATGTATTTTAAGCCAGGCACGGCTTTTCGTTACAACCAAACTAATTATTTACTTGTTGGTAAAATCATTGAGCAAGTTAGCGGTAAGACTTATGCAGAATTAATAAGTGAACATCAACTAAATTCAGAAAGTTTATCTAGGACAAGCAGTTCTGGTTTCGCTCACTTTCAAAGTGTTAATTCACATCAGGCTAGAGATTATAGGTTTAACCCGCAAGGGGAGCTGACAAATGTATTAACCTATTTTCCGTCATTCATTCGAGCAGGTGCTGGCATGAGTGCTAATGCCAGTGAGTTAGCGTATTGGACGATACAGTTGGAAAATGAAGTGTTTTTTGAAAAAGCCACGTCTCTTGAAACTTTGTGGAAAAAAGCAGAGTTAACCAGTAATACTTGGGCTAAGGAAAATCCATCAATGCATCCTTATGCGCTAGGATGGTATGTAGTGGAACGGCAGGAAAACCTAAAAATAGTGACTGCGGGTGGTGGACAGTCTGCTGTAGCTGTTTATCCTAACGATGATCTTACCGTTGTACTTTTAACGAATTTAGCCGGTTCGAAACCAGAAATATTAATGGATCAACTTGCAGAGTTTTATATTGAAGACTTTGGCTTGTCTAACAATATCAAAGTATTAAAAAAAGAATTAGAACAACAGGGATATAGCAAAGCACTTACCATCGCTAAAAGTATTCAGCAAGAGCAAAATCTTTCATTTGATGCGGGTGAACTGAATCATTTTGGAAACGTTCTTGTTAAACATTTGAAAAAAAATAGCGCTCAGCAGATTTTTAATATTAACAACCAACTTCACTCGGAAGTTATTTTGAAAAGTCGCATTATAAAAAGCTACTTGGGTACTTATCAGTTAACTGGTTTTTCAATTAACGTTACTCATGAAGATAATGCTTTGTTTATTACTGCCACTGGAGAGGAGAGACTACCCATTTTTTCAAAGACAGAAACAGAGTTTTTTTTGAAAGAAGTTGACGCAACAATTTCATTTATCAAAGATGATACTGGGGCAGTAGCTGGTATGATACTTGGTATAAATGGTGAGCATTTATCAGGTAAAAAAATTAAAGGAGTTTAGCCTTTATATATTTTATGAAGTAACTATAAGCTGTTAACAAGTCGTTATCGATACAAAAGCTAATCTTAATCAGTTTTAAAGAACATCAGGTAACACTTGTAAAGTGGTAGTATCTAGTACCGTCAACAATGTCAGCGAATAAGCCAACATTAGCTTTTGTAAAATCATAAGCATATTAGGGACAATTTTAACCAAAAGTCACTACATGTTTGAGAGACGGGTGTAAGCTGAAGCGGCCTATGGTGTATGTCCTCTATAGTGTTCTAATAATGTTATCAGTGATGGTGCGATAGGCATCATTAAAACGTTGTTGATAAAAGTTATCATCTTGTTCTAACCAAGTCTCAACAAATTCAGGCGGACTCTGATATTGGTAGGATTTTGTTTTATTAAGATTTTTACCATTTTCGAGGTAATTAACCATAATTTTGGCTTCTAATGAGAGTGCTACTCTCCCATCACTAAAAGAGTTAAATTCTAGTAATTGAATCTGTATTGACACTTCATTGTTATACGGTGCGTCAACAACTATAAAGTTTCTACTTGCTTGTTTTTTTAATTCAGTTAGGAGGTTCTTTTGTGGCTCGTTGCTTTTAAGAAAAGTAGTGACTTTGTTTGTCAAAGCGGCTTCGTTTTCTTGGGAAAGTCCTGTTACGCCACCAACAACGGCACCTACGGCACCTCCACCCACTGCTCCAGTCAGAGCTAAGAAAGGAGCACATATTATAATCCATGGGCCGCACAACAGTCCCCCTGCGATAGCCCCACCTACAGCACCAGTTTTTCCACCAGTGGCAGCATCTTCACCCACACCTTTATTCGTAATATTAAAGGGAAAATTTTTGTCTGTATATGACTTAGTCATAAAAGCGACAGAATCGCCTTGTTTTATCACATTAAGTTTTGATGTACTGCTACATGCGGTAAGCGCAACCAAACAGACATAAGTAAATAAACGAAAAATCAGTGAATTTAAATTGAACATATGTAGAAACTTCCTTTTATTGCTTATTAATTAGGCTAACACACTCCCCATGTGTTAGCTTATTTTATTCCCAATATGAAAAGAATAAACATAATATTTACGGTTTTCACATTCCTTTGCACATCACTCGTAAGTTCAGCAGGTGAATTCGATGGCCCCGATAACCCTTATGGAAGTAATAGTTCAAGTGATGCTGCTGGGGCCCTAGTATATATTGCAGGAGCTGCGGCTATTGGAGCGGGTATTTATTTTTTAGTGAAAGATGATTCAGCCAATAATGAGACCACGGCTAGAGTTATGGCTGATTATCAAAATGGTAAAGGTCTTAGAATAACATCGTATAAAAGTAACTATAATATCAGTCTATTTAAGCGTTTGACCAATCAAAACCACTTTTTCATTAATAACTTATCTATTGACTATAAAACAGATAATCAAAAGTTTAATTTAATTGCTTTATCAATACACTGGCAATGATTGTAAAATATATTATTTTACTTTTAATCTTTAGGTATGAATTCAACTAGCGAGTCCATGTATGACTGCTTCGCCCTTAGAGGGCTTTATACTTTCAAGTTGTCACGTCAAATACTCACAGAAGGAGTACAGTAATGCTTAGCTCTTATTTGAACGGCATATTTGGTGGCATTTTTATATCTGTGGGGAACGTCCGCTAACGTATCATTGAAGAAAGCGTTCATGCCTTCAGTGAAAGTTAAATATCTGTTGCTTCCGAAAGCTCAAGCGCATCATCTACTTCAACGCCAAGATAACGAACTGTACTCTCTAGTTTCGTATGCCCAAGTAATATTTGAACTGCTCTCAGATTTTTTGTTTTCTTATAGATTAAAGATGCTTTAGTTCGTCTCATGGTATGAGTACCATATAATGTGAGATCTAAACCTATACTTGAAATCCATTTTTTAACGATGCTTGCATATTGATGAGTAGTTAAATGAAAATCATTTTTTACTCTACTGCCAAACAAATAATCACCTGATCTAAGTGATTTTGGGTTATCCATTCTTGCAGTGACTTTCTAGTTTTAGGGGGTAATTCAAATTGAATCGAACTACCTGTTTTCTGTTGAATAAGCATAGCTCTGGACTGGATATTAGCTCCATGAGCAATATCCAAAACTTTTAGTTTAATAAAATCACAGGCGCGTAATTTACAGTCTAATGCCAAATTAAACATCGTTAATTCTCGCAGATTATTTGCCAGCTCTAACCGTATCCTAATTGACCATATTTCTTCGAGTTTAAGGGGAAGTTTTTGACCAACTAGTTTGCCTTTATTCTAGCAGGTTTTTCGTGAAGTTGATTTGCTGTTATGCATGATAGTGCTCCTTTTTTGAAGAGACTATAGGTATGGCTTTAAACAATAAAACTATTGATAGCAGACATTCTGCGGATGTAAGTGGATAATACTTCTCCTAGCCAAAAGTGATCGTAAACCGACTCCTGAAGAAATTGTTTTTTATCGTCTAAATTCATCAAGTACAGCGACATCATTTACTTGAAATCTCGAATTATCAAAATATTATAGCTAAAAAAATAACAATTAAGACGATGACAAAACCCTGCTGCACGACACTGAAGATATATGTGGTTGACGCTGTGGCTCATACCATGTGTATTCATGCCAATGAGTAAGTTAGAATTGAAGTTAATACTATAACGATAGATAAATAGACCCTATCATTTGCTTCCTGTTATAACTTTAATAACGCTTGAACCTATTAAAGTTTCAGTTGAGCTTTTATGACTAGCACATTTTATTTAGAAGGAGCAAAATAGCAGCCCGTTCGTATACTTGGTTAATAAAATGAAAATGCCCTATAAAATAATCCCAAAGGGAATCTTTTTGTCATTGATTTTTTCGGTTAGTTCAGCAGCAGAAGTGATCCACTTTAAGACTCAAGACGGTTTTAAATTAGAAGCACATTATAGCCCCGGAAGTCGAAAACTAGCAAAAGGTGTACTAATGCTGCATCAATGCAATCGGAATAAAGATATGTATACCAGTCTGGGGAAAAAGCTGGCATCAGAAGGCATTCATTCCCTAGCTGTAGATTTACGTGGTTATGGTGGCAGTAACAATGAAGCGTATGAAAAGCAAGAAGCGGAGATAGATACCAGTACACGAGAAAAGCTTATGGCTAATTATCGCAGAATGATGGAAAAAGTCTGGCCGTTAGATGTCGATGCGGCATATAAAACATTGGCTAAAAAAATTGGCTCTGACAATATTGCATTTATCGGCGCTAGCTGCGGAGGAGAACTGGCTGTTACTTTGGCTAAAATACACCCCCCTAAGAGTTTTATTTTTTTCTCAGCAGGAATGGCTTCAATGACTAAAAGTGTAGAGGATCACTTCAAACCGGTCAGTCATATTCCTTCGATGATCATAGTAGCGCAAGACGATGGTGTTAATTTTAAAACGGCCAATGAGCTCTTTCTAAATGCGAGAAATGAACAAAGCAAGATAATCAGCTACAAAGGTAAAAAACATGGCGAGCCTTTATTTGAATTGGATAAGCATTTAGAAAATACAATGCTTGCATGGTTAGAACAATCCTTAAATGAAATAAAATAAATAATGAGCACCAATGAAGTGGAAAGGGTCACTTGGTGCTCATTGCGGAAGCTTTTTGTATCAACACCAAACCTTCTTCAGCTAACCATAAGCGGTCATTGAGCTTTTGTTAATCCATGATGATATTCAGGGCAATATTAATCGAAACTTACTGCTCGTTTGTGGGGCAGGTTTAAGCTCATAGTTAACATTCTATTTTTGAATGTTAACTATGTGCCTTATAAGTATTTTATTTCTATGGAAAGGCTGACTCTGACGGACAATTTCTTGCCTACAAGTTTGTTATTCTTATATTTTTTAAATAAAAAACTTGTGTCAGATAGATGTAATTGTTCATAAATCAAACTAAACTTAAGAAACATTCATTTTTTAAGTAAAATTAGATTGTATAAAAAAATAAAAACACAATTAACCTTACCTTTTATTTCTTTACTTTTTGTAACGATATTCTTTTCTTCAATTGCTTTTTCTTTTGATGCAAAGCCGTCTATTCGCTTTAAGCACATAACTATTGAAGATGGGTTACCCCAAAATGCGGTACAAGCAACGCTGCGAGATAGCACAGGTTTTTTATGGATTGGCACAGAAGAAGGGCTGGTTCGATATGATGGCTATAACCTAAAAGTATTTAAACATGAACCTAGTAATAGTCATTCACTGTCTAATAATTACATACTTAGCCTTATTGAAGACAGCCATGGCAACCTTTGGGTGGGAACCCGTGGGGGCGGTCTTAATCATTTTAATCCCAAAACCCAGCAGTTTACTCATTACCGTCATCAAGCAGGTGATGTAAACAGTTTAAGTAATGATACAGTCAGAAGCCTTGTTGAGGATAGCCAAGGCAATCTTTGGGTGGGAACTCCTGGTGGTCTTAATCATTTTAATCCCAAAACCCAGCAGTTTACCCATTACCGTCATCAGGCAGGTGATACCAATAGTTTAAGTGATAACAGAGTCAGGAGTCTTCTTGAGGATAGCCAAGGCAATATTTGGGTGGGAACTCATAGTGGTGGTCTTAATCATTTTAATCTCAAAACACAGCAGTTTACCCATTACCGTCATCAGGCAGGTGATGCCAATAGTTTAAGTCATGACAATGTCATTAGTCTTCTTGAGGATAGTCAAGGCAATCTTTGGGTGGGAACCCGTGTGGGAGGTCTTAATCATTTCAATCCCAAAACCCAGCAGTTTACCCATTACCGTCATCAGGCAGGTGATACCAATAGTTTAAGTCATGACGATGTCTATAGGCTTCTAGAGGATAGCCAAGGCAATCTTTGGGTGGGAACCTTTGGGGGGGGGCTTAATCATTTTAATCCCAAAACCCAGCAGTTTACCCATTACCGTCATCAGGCAGGTGATGCCAATAGTTTAAGTGATAACAGAGTCAGGAGTCTTCTTGAGGATAGCCAAGGCAATCTTTGGGTGGGAACTTCTAGTGGTGGTCTTAATCATTTTAATCTCAAAAAACGGCAGTTTACCCATTACCGCCATCAGGCAGGTGATGCCAATAGTTTAAGTGATGATACTGTCTTTAGTCTTCTAGAGGATAGCAAAGGCAATCTTTGGGTGGGTACCATTGGAGGTGGTCTTAATCATTTTAATCCCAAAACCCAGCAGTTTACCCATTACCGTCATCAGGCAGGTGATGCCAATAGTTTAAGTCATGACAATGTCATTAGTCTTCTTGAGGATAGCCAAGGCAATCTTTGGGTGGGAACTCCTGGTGGTCTTAATCATTTTAGTCCCAAAACCCAGCAGTTTACCCATTACCGTCATCAGGCAGGTGATGCCAATAGTTTAAGTCATGACACTGTCTTGAGGCTTCTAGAGGATAGCCAAGGCAACCTTTGGGTGGGTACACCTTATGGGCTTAACCTTTTTGATCACAAAACCCAGCAGTTTATCCATTACCGCCATCAGGCAGGTGATGCCAATAGTTTAAGTCATGACGCTGTCTATAGTCTTCTTGGGGATAGCCAAGGCAATCTTTGGGTGGGTACACCTGATGGGCTTAACCTTTTTGATCACAAAACCCAGCAGTTTATCCATTACCGCCATCAGGCAGGTGATGCCAATAGTTTAAGTCATGACGCTGTCTATAGTCTTCTTGAGGATAGCCAAGGCAATCTTTGGGTGGGCACTCGTGGTGGCCTTAATTATTTTAATAACAAAACAGCAAAGTTTAAGCGGTTCACAACAGCAAATGGTCTACCCAATAATGTTATTTACTGTATAGAAGAAGATAAACAAGGGGATATTTGGTTAAGTACCAATCAAGGGTTGTCACGCATGAACCCCAAAACTGAAACGTTTAGAAATTATGATTTTGGCGATGGCCTGCAAAGTAATGAATTTAACGGTGGAGCTTCTTTTAAAAGCAAAGGCGGTGAGCTATTTTTTGGCGGCATCAATGGTTTTAATCGTTTTTATCCTGAAAATATTATCGATGATAAACAAGTACCGATTGTGCTGATAACTGATATGTTTTTAGTAAATGAATCTGTGCCAATAGTGACATTATTATCGAGCCACAGCCCAACCTTAGAACAAAACACTGAGACTAAATCATTAACGGTTTCTTCATCCAGCAATGTTGTTGATGAGGTGGCAGGTTTTAGTCTCACTCAGGCAATTCACCAAACGAAAGCGATAACATTAACCTATAAAGACAATATTGTTGCTTTTGAATTTGCAGCGTTACATTTTTCTAATCCGACAAAAAATCAATTTGCTTATCAATTGGTCGGTTGGGATAAAGATTGGGTAAGTACCAACTACAAAAACAGAAGAGCTACCTATACTAATCTGCCTAACGGAGATTATACCTTCAGAGTAAAAGCAAGCAATGCTGACGGATATTGGAATGAAGAGGGAGCATCATTAAACATTACTGTATTACCTCCACCATGGAAAACATGGTGGGCATATACTTTATATGCATTGATTTTACTGGGCTTAGTTTTAGTCTTTATTCATTCGCAGCGAAAGAAGGTACTTTTTGAACGCAACGTTAATGCACAACTAGAGCATAAAGTGGCAGAGCGCACTTCCGAGCTTAAAGCTCAAAAGGATGAAGTGGAAGCTAAAAATCAGAAGATAGAAGCTCAAAAAAATGAAGTGGAAGCTAAAAATCAAAAGATAGAAGCTCAAAAAAATGAAGTAGAAGAAAAAAACAAAGAAATCCTCGCCACTCAAAAGCAACTTATTCAATCAAGCAAAATGGCTTCCATCGGTACGATGACCGCAGGTGTTGCGCACGAAATTAATAATCCTACTAACTTTGCTCATGCTGCTGCTTATATGATGAAAGACGAAATTATTAAAATAAAAGCATTCTTAAAACAATTAGCCGGAGGAGATAAAGCGGAGCCTGAAGTATTGCAATCTTTTGATGAGCAATTTACTAAGTTAATTGAACTAACTAAAACAACGACTGAAGGCACCACGCGTATTAAAAATATTGTCGAAGACTTACGCTCCCTCGCTCGTACAGATGATTCCAAACAAGGACAAGTGCAGGTGTCAGATTTAATTAATTCAACAGTGCATTTAGTACGAACTCAATATGATTCAATTGCCATAGAAACACAGCTTAACTATGAGCTATTGATTAAGTGCTATCCATCCAAACTTAATCAAGTATTTATGAATATTATCGTCAATGCGTGTCATGCAATTGAAAGTAAAAAAGCATTCTCAGAGAGCTTTGAAGGCAAAGTTGTTATCAAAACAGAGCAACATGTCAATCAACTCATCATAAGTTTTGAAGACAATGGTTGCGGCATGACAGAGCAAACCCTCAATCGTATGTTTGAACCATTCTATACCACCAAAGATGTTGGGAGTGGTACTGGGTTAGGGATGGCTATTTCATTTGGTATAGTTGAAGAACATGGCGGCAATATTGATATTGAATCGGAAATAGATAAAGGAACCAAGGTAATAATTAAGTTGGATGTATAATCGCCTAAGTCATACAGTAATTATGCACATGAAAAGTCCTTGATTTGAAAACTTGGAACGTCCGCTATCGTATCAGAGAAGACCATTTTGATGCTAATTTAGGGGATTAATAAAGCACTCTTTTGTGGCAAAAGTGAGTATTAACTTGTAGGCAATGATCAACGGAAAACAGGACATTACTAAGGACTGTTCCGTGCGCTTTGACGTAACCATATGAAAAACTTAAAAGCAGTTTAGAGCCTAAGAGGGGACATATAAACTTTATTAAATGTTCACGTAGTATTATGTACTTTTAGGTAGAGCAAATAATTAAATAGTAATAGAGTGAAGTTAGTACAAGCTATTTTTCATTTATCCACAATAAGATATCTTCTGTTCGGCTTCGCCAACTAGGCTCATCGTGGGTACCACCTTGTATAACTTGGTAACGTAATTCTTGCTTTTTAAAACCAGCTGACAATAGAGCTTCATAAACTTCTTGAGTTTCTTTAAGAATGTTGTCACCAAAAAGGCCAAATTCATTATCACCTATGTCTATATGGAACTTCATCGGCTGTCTTTTGGGAGTTTGTTTGATGTAATCAATAAAATGATAACCAACTAAGCGTTTTAAAAATGCAGAAGAAATACAGGCAGCTTTAGATATTACTTCTTGGTGCCTTAAAGCTGTATAACACGCAATTAATCCTCCCATAGAGCTGCCCATCAAACTTGTATGTTCTCGCTCAGGTTTGCTGCGGTATCGCTGATCGATATTAGGCTTAAGTTCATGAACTAACCAATCAGCGAATTCTTTACCTTTAGCCTTTGCTAAATTGTTATCATTAATAGTCGGAGTATTTTTTTCATCATGACTAAATGGCAAATATTCCATCCTTCTGTTATCCCCGGCGTGATCTACGGCGACCACAATTGATGTTAAAGGAGAGCCATTTTCGGCAAGCTTTTCCATCATTTCGTCCATTTGCCATTCGCCAGCGTTTGCCGTTTTAATATCAAAAACGTTTTGTCCATCGGTCATGTAAATGACAGGAAATCTCTTATTAGAACTTTCATAGTTCGGAGGTAAGTATATTCTTACCTTTCTAGGTCCTTTAAACGTTGATAATTCAATATCCTCAATTATCACGCTACCAGTAATTGTACTAGGGGCTTCTTTAGTCGATAAATCGGACCAGTCAAAAACCTTAATGTTAATAATTTTAGAGCTCCCTGTGACCGTATAATTTCTGTTTTCCGTATTCGCGCCAGTTTCTGAAATTTCCACAGTATCCCAATTGCCTCGGGTTACCTTGAAGCTAAGAATTTTACCTTTTTCTAAAGAAGGAAAAGTGTAATTGAATATGCCGTTTCCTTTTGCTGTCAATTCATAACCTTCTTTAGTTGGATCCCAACCATTGAAATTTCCTCCTAATGTCAATTTCGCATTTAGTGGGGTATTTTCAGGAACTTTTATAATGAGAGTGAGGCTAGAATTATTTGGACTGCAAGCGCAAAGAGTGATTATAGAAAACAATAGGCTGATATAACGATTCATAAAAACTTCTCGGAAATTTTAGTTCCGTAACATTAACATATGGATAATAGAATACTCATTGTTTACATATCCATACGTATGCA
>Ga0209396_1004294_pt1 | contig 13944 bp, 13 predicted proteins | sample GOMGulsemesocosm_6_FD_184638 | JGI IMG/M metagenome (GOLD analysis project Ga0209396, IMG submission 184638) | Methane-oxidizing microbial communities from mesocosms in the Gulf of Mexico - GOM8C Gulf of Mexico (SPAdes) (version 2) | ecosystem: Environmental > Aquatic > Marine > Cold seeps...
ACATCTGGTATAGCCCAGATGTTAATTTAGTCTGCGCTAGTAACATTAAGGAAAAATGACTTTTTCATTAAGGTTTTTAATACAAACTGGTTAAGAATGAGCCATAACCCGTGGTATTTTTAGAAACATTTGAGTGTTTAAGAAACGAAGGGCTAACATTTATGACGACAGCCCTTGAGCGTTAGGCTTATATTGTCTACAATAGCGCACTTTTTGTTTACTACAGGTCACTAATATGAACGACACTAAATCGAAACCAGCATTACCAGATCGCCTTTCAGGTAATCCTCGCAGCCCACATCATGTAGAAGAAGTTTTCCAACATGACATTGGTATTATGCTTAACGGCAAAGAGCGTTTCGATGTTGAGGAATATTGCATCAGTGAAGGTTGGGTAAAAGTTCCGTCTCACAAAGCACTAGACCGTCGTGGTCAACCGCTTATGATGACAATGAAAGGAACTGTTGAATCGTTTTATAAATAAACGATATCGACGAAAAACCGATAACTTAGTCAAGGGGTATCCCCTGACTAAATTGGCGTGATAATTAAGTCATCGCCAAAAAAGGGCCTATAGAAATATAGGCCCTTTTTATTACGAATATCCAGCTAAACCTATCACTTATATTCTCCATCCGAGTTACCTAAGAACGAAGAGTTAAGCACTAAAAAAATCAACACGATATTGATACAAACGGTCGGCTTTATAAGCCAGCCAGTCCTCGTTACTCATCGTTTTCATTGTCGTCGCACGTTCATTAGCAAGTGTTACCTCAAGTGCATTTAATCCCTGCTGGTAATCCGTTATTTCCTGCTCTTGCGCATCCACTTGCTGTTCTCGGTTAGTAATGGATTGTAATTCATTGGTCGTGAGATATTGCGAAGCCAATTCAGCCTTAATTCTAGCGGTTTCAGCTTCAGGCATAGATGAAGGGATTGATTTCAACGCCTCTTCATACTTCGCAGTATCAGAACTTAACGCAAAGCTATCTAAGTCATCGCCCCGCTCTGCCAACATTTGATTATATTCTTGAATAAAGTCATCCGCATTCTGCGTTTGGTTAACGCTATTACCAGGATCTGATAACGATAAACGGTAATCATAATAGGCGTCTTGCTGCTGAAATAACAGTGCAGCATCATCACCCCATACTTGCTCACGAATCGCTTTAACGTTAGCTATTTTATCCGCTAAGCTAGCATCCTGACTGATTAACGATTCCCCCATTAAACTTTGCTCTTCCTGCTGATTCACAGGGAAGTTAACTAACAGCTGATAACGGTCATCATCAAGTAGTAACTGCTGCTGGGCTAACAATTCATCACAATTATTATGTCTGCTGCATTGCTGCCAAAATGACGTTATCGCCGTTATTAACGTTTGACCTTGTGCGCCTTGTAATAAGGATTCTTGCTCGGGCATATCTTCATTAGCTGGTATTTGTTCTTTCGTTTTATTCGATGCCATCTCTGTCGGCTGTATTGTCGAATGAAGGATTTCAGATAATGCTGGTACCGCTTTTTCTTGCTTACCTGAGTTCAGTTCATTTTCACTGATGATGAAGAAATAAACGCTGCCCATAAAAGCAGCGCCTATCAATAGTAGTAGCAATCGCATTAACGAATGACAGCTTTAACAGGGAAATGATCGGACAAATTCCAATGCTTCCATAAACTAGCAACCGTTGTACGCGGTACTTTGACAGTGTTTATATTGTCGTTACGCACGGTGAATTCATTACTAACAACAATGTAATCAAGGTATTCGATATTTTCGCCACCCGATAAAGCACTTCCTGCATACGCATTAATACGCGGGTCGAAGGTAGATTCTGTGTAACCCGCATATTGCGGTTCATCCGCGCTCAAGTTGGCAAACATCTGTTGATAGTCGGTTGGGAATTTAAGCTTGTTCACGTTAAAATCACCACCGTAGACAACAGTGTCAGTGGCAGGGATATTCTGAGTATGAGCAAACTCACGAATCTGACGGAATTGACGCTGGCGATAATCACGAGCGGTATCTGTATCAAACGACGCTGTATGTGTCGCAAATACATGGTACGCCTTACCATTTTTGATTACTTCCGCATAATTAACGCCTTTGTCTGCAAAGCAATCTGTACCAGAACAATCTGGATAAACATATTGCCCTTCATTCACAATTGGATAGCGACTTACAATCGTCACGCCACCATCGTAAACATTCATTCCAGGGTAATCTAACATCTTAGTTTGGTACGGATATTCTTTAGCAAGATCACGCAAAAATGCATCACGACCAGAAGCAAATACTTCCTGTAGCATGAGTACATCATAACCTTTTAAATGTTTCGGTATTTCCTGAAAACGGTCACCGATGTGCTTTGCAATCACAGGTAAAGCCCAGACGTTATATGACATGACTTTGAGTGTATTTGCATCAGCTACAGGCTGCTCATCAATTTTTTGCGGGGTGATACTGTAATAAATATCATCATAACGACCCGTCGCACTCGCTTTAAACGCGATTTCAGTACTGCTGCTGTTACTGTTGTATTTTGAATCATAACGATAAGTATCGCGATCATCCGCCCAATTCAACGCTACATCATTGGCACTTGCGCCATGATCGAGTGTTGATTTATACCAATATCCTTTCACTTGTTGTCGCAACGACAACGATTCACCATTTTCATTGGTCACCAGTGTTTCGAATTGATAAGTATCACCCGATTTAACCCCTTCCCAACGGTTAAAGCTTAATACCATTTTGGTTTCCCAAGGTTTAAGTGTCTGCACATGTTGTTGCCATTCAGTACCTTCTTCAAGTAAGTCTGAACCGGTGTGGTTAACTTGAATAGACATGGCCTGATTGGAGTTATTAGTAAGGTAGATATCACTGTCCGCGAGTGCAGATGCACTCATAATACAAGTGAGGCAAGTTGTTGTTATTACATTTTTTAGTATATTCACATCAAATCCTTTGATTGTTGTTATAGCGGATCTGAGATTAAGTGAAGATTATGACATTTAAAATACAATAATATTAAATATTTAGTTGAAATCACGCTTTAGGATAAACCACGACATAATAACGATAACTCAACAACAAAAGCTAAAATAACAATGAAAATCATTACGTTTATCACGCCTCTGACAAGACAAGCATAATTAGTTGTGATAACAACTCAAAATTACTGATACTATTTAAACAAAATTAAAAGTATTTACGGTTATGACATTTTTTTCACTCAAACCGTTTATAATGCTACCAAATTTACCTTTAAATCAATAAAGCAGACGGAGAATCATGAGTAAAGTTTCTATCTTTCTAAAAGGCATGGCAATGGGCGCAGCAGACGTTGTACCTGGTGTGTCAGGCGGTACAATTGCCTTCATTACCGGAATTTACGATACTCTGTTAGGCAGTATTAGTCGCATTACGCCAAGCCTAATCGGCATGATCAGAAAGGATGGCCTAAAAGCAGCATTTGATTATGTGAACGGCACATTCTTAATCGTGTTACTGGCGGGTATCCTGACGAGTATCTTTACGCTAGCGCGTGTTATCACTTGGATGCTCAACACACACCCTATTCCACTGTGGTCTTTCTTCTTCGGTTTAATTATCATCTCGGTAAACCACATGTTTAAGCAGGTCGAATTCTGGAAAGTCAGCCGCTTTGTTGCTGTCATCGCCGGTATTGCTTTTGCTTATAGCATTACCGTACTGCAACCGCTTAATCTTGAACCGACCTCGATCAATATCTTACTTGCTGGGTCAATTGCGATCTGTGCAATGATCTTACCGGGTATTTCAGGTAGTTTTATCCTGTTAATGTTAGGTATGTATGCACCGATCCTTGCCGCTGCTAAGTCTATCGATATTGTCACCCTAGGTACGTTTGCCGCAGGTTGTGCCATCGGTATTCTGACATTCTCGCACGTGCTGACATGGGTACTAAAACACTACCGCGATATCGCATTGACGTTTTTAACCGGACTCATGATTGGTACGCTTGGTAAAGTATGGCCATGGAAGGAAACATTAACATGGCGTACTAATTCAAGTGGCCTTGAAGTGCCATTACTAGAACGTAACTTGTCACCATTTAGCTTTGAACAAGTGACAGGCCAACCTGCATTATTAGCCTATGCTATCGTTGCCATGTTTGCTGCTATTATGCTTATCTTAGTATTAGAAAAGACAGCTAAGAAAGTATCTTAGAAGTGCCAATTTAGTATCGAGTACAAAGAATAAATGCGGCCGTTGATTCGGCCGCATTTACACAAGGTTTTTGTACCAACAAGCAGTTCGCTGCCAACAATTCTCACCCAACTGCATTATAAAAAATTATTGATATCACCAACCGTAAAGCATGCAGTGATAAAGTAAGGACTATGAATCCGTATTAGCATTATAATTTGGTTGCCAGTTAAACATGCGTAATCGAAATGATCATACATTCAATCGCTTTGTATTATTAAGCACATGATTAGAAGATTTAAAAATGACTTAAATTATAATAGATGCCTTCACTTTACGGAACCCTAGCCAACCAAACAGCATAATCAGGAACACTGGCCCAAGCCACAGTACATACGTTCTTGGTTCAAACTTAGGCTTATACAACACCATATCGCCAAAACGACTTGTCATAAAATCAATCACTTGGGTATCAGACTGCCCTTTATTGACCATCAAATACACCTCTAACCGTAAGTCCTTGGCAATGGGTGAGTTAGATTCCATCAGGTTTTGGTTTTGGCATTGAGGGCAACGTAGTTGACGTGCCAAATTAATCGCCCGCTTTTGTGTATTAACAGAATTAAACTCAAATACATCGACCAACTGCGTTGATTCAACACGAGATTGCGTATTATCACTCGCCTGCTTCTGAGCAGCTAAAGGCAGAGCAAAAAACAAGGTGATAAAACAGAAATACAACGATGACAACTTCATTTACAGTCTCCTTATGATGGTTAATTATTTAACAAGAGTTGTATAAATGGCTTGAAGTAATGCTGCCACACCTTTTCATCCATAGCCCCAGAATAACGAAACAGCACAATACCTTGGCTATCTAACAGGTAGGTCTCTGGTGTAGAAATAACCCCCATATCCAAAGCAAGCTTACCATCGGGATCAAAGATATTCGCAACATAAGGATTACCCAGCACACTTAATACCTTACGCGCATCATCCTTATCATCACGATAATTTAACCCGACAATACGCATATTGTCTTTCACTGCTAGCTTCATCAAAAAATCATGTTCGCTTTGACACACGGCGCACCAAGAAGCCCATACATTTAACAAGGTGAAGCGCTTGTCAACTTGCGATAGGTCATTATCAGTTTGGAACACGCTACTATCTATCAGACCGGTATTTAAACCACTTGCAGTAAAGGCTGGAATTGATTCCCCCACCAACGCTGACGGTGTTATCTGTCCTTCTTGAGATGTTAATACATACATCATCGACACGACAAATGCGAACCCCAATAGACTCGGTAGCATCAATTTAAATTTAAGGCTCAACTTCTTATTTCGCATAACGCTGCCCTATCGCTAAAAGACCACCAAGCATCATCATGATACTGCCCGCCCATAACCAGTTAATAAACGCCCTATTTTGAATTCGAATAGCGTAAGAGTCTCGGTCAATTTTTTCACCCATCGTAATATAGATATCTCGTAACCAACTAGAATGAATAGCGGGTTCACTCATATTCATAACACGTACTGGATAATGTCGTCGTTGAGGTTTCAATTGCACAATATTACCCTCATTATCAACGATCTCTAATAGTGCCTGCTCTGCAGTATAGTTGGCAGCAACTAACCACTCAGTGTCGATATAATTAATGGTTAAATCACCTAATTCAACCGAACTACCAGGGCTCATTTTTGCACTGACTTCTGTCGAGTCGTAACTCACGATTAGTATGCCAACGGCAGTAATCGCAACGCCGAGATGCGCAATGGTCATACCTAAATGACGTATACTCACACCCGCAAACAAAGTCGACATAACGATACCTGCACACAATATCAATACCAATAAAACATACACAGACAAGGTTTCATTAAACAAGTAACTGGCGACAGAACCGAGCACAACAGAAAAAACCCAAACTAATATCAACTTGATGTTTACGCCATTAAAGTTAGTTTTCTGCCACTGTATAAAGGGCGCTACACTCATCAATACAAAACACAACAATGCTAAGGGGACAAATACCGCATTAAAGAAAGGTGCACCAACCGAAATACTCGCCAGGTTGAAGACTTGGAATATCATGGGATAAAAAGTCCCGAGCAATATCGATAATGTAGTAACCACCAGCAAACTATTCAGTATTAAAAACAAGACTTCGCGACTGACCATACTGCGTAATCGTAATGGTTTAATCTTGCCACTTTGTAATACAAACAAGGTTAATGGCACCACCACACAAATAGCCAAGATCACTAACAACACAAGCCCGCGTGTTGGGTCTACCGCAAATGCATGCACAGACGTTAAGACGCCAGAGCGAACCACAAATGTGCCTAGCAAGCTTAAGCTAAATGTAAATATGGACAGTAATAAACTCCAGTTAATCAGCGCCTGACGTTTCTCACTGGCAATCAATGAATGCAGTAATGCCGTACCCGTTAACCAGGGTAGCAATGACGCGTTTTCAACCGGATCCCAAAACCACCAGCCACCCCAACCGAGTTCATAGTAAGCCCACCAAGAACCCAATGCGATACCACCCGTTAACATAACCCAAGCCGCAAGCGTCCAAGTTCGGCTCCACTCCGGCCACGGAATATTAATGTCTGGCATGGTTAACGCAGCAACAGCAAAGGCAAACGATCCCGAAAAACCAACATAGCCTAAATACAGCAATGGCGGATGAAAAATAAGACCGACATCTTGCAACATGGGGTGCAAGTCTCGTCCCTGCATAGGAACAGGAAATAAACGAGAAAAAGGATTCGAACCCAAAAGTGTAAATAAGCCAAACGCAGCGGTAAGTAAACTTAATACAATTAATACACGGCTGATAAAAGCTTGGTTGTGATTGCGATTAACAAACGCAATCGCCGCCGACCATAATGACAGCGAGAATACCCAAAATAACAGTGAGCCTTCATGCCCACCCCATACAGCGGCAATCTTAAAGAATACAGGTAACTGAGAATTAGAATGTTGAGCGATGTAATCGACAGAAAAGTCATCAAGCGTGAAACTATAAGCAAGCAGGCAAATAGACGTGGTCACCGCGAGAAAAGCGCCATAACTCAGAGGCCATGAATAACGGCTAAGTTTCGGTCGTTTAGTCGCAATGCCAAACAAGGGAATAGTGGCACCTAAAATAGCGCATAAGGTACCAAGGATAAGCGAAAATAATGCAATTTCGGGGATCATAAATGGATCCATTTATATAGAAAACAAAGAGAGCCCTAATGAACCCTCTTACTTTATAGCTAAATAATTAGCCCGTATTTAAGACATTAACTGATGCCGAAGGTATTAACTTTGATTTAAGACAAACCTTAAGCAACTGTAAAATAACAGTTAAACAACCGTCATCTGTCCCGCGTACAAGATAAATGTACGTAACATTAATACACCAACAAGGCTGAGCGACGTCACTAACAATACAAACGCTTTGTTATGACGGGCCTGAGTTGGCACAAAAAAGTTAAGAGCCAGTGGGACTAACATGCCCGCGCCGACCACGCCATACCAGAACCATGACGCCCAAAACCCACCACCAATTGCAGCCATTGCCGCCGCTTCTTTCTGACCACCACCAAAAATAAGACCAGTGAAGAAAGTAAGCAACACAAACAATTCAAACACAACAACTGGACGTTCAATACTGTGGATCCATTTAACGCTTTTACTGTGGAATGATTCTTTAAAACCAACAACACCCAGCAATAAACACGCCGCAGCACCAGATGACACACTCGAGAAGATAAATAACACGGGTAATACAGGGTTGTTTAACATCGGATAGCTTTTCAATGCCGATAATAAAAAGCCAGTATAAGCGGCTAACATCACTGCAAGCAGGGCTAAAAATAGCTCTAACGCATTCTCGAATTTAGCAATTTTATCTACAATAGGATTAACGAAAGCAAGACGATCTTTAAATAGCTTCTGAAGTAATGTCGCTAACTCGTCTTTGAACATCACCGCGATCCAAGTAAATAAAATAACCATATAAACTTGGAATAAGATCACGCCCATCGACATAACAGAAGTTGGATTAAAGTAAACTAAGATCTTCCAAAACGCTAAGGGTTTAGTTAAGTGAAAGATCAGAATGGTTAAGCCTGACATGATCCCCAACGGCGCTAAAATTGCGGTCGCTTTGATAATGCCATTAGCTGACGCTTTACCTTCAATCACCTTACGTTTCAAATGGATAGAAATTAGTACCATCCCTGCTGACATGCCCGTTAAAAACAGGTACACAGCAATGATCCAGTCCCATACTAAAGAATCAAACGTAAAAGCACTTATAAATGTATTCATCGTTTTATCTCCCCTTTTGTATCTGCCACTTTATACAGTTTCGGTTCGGTACCTAGCTCTACTTTCGAACGATAAACAGCGTTACTTGCAATCACTTTGTTTATCTCACTCGTTGGATCATTAAGATCACCAAAGGTCAGTGCGTTAGTTGGGCACGATTCCACACAAGCAGGCAATTTACCGGCTTTTAGGTTGGTATCACGACAAAAGTTACATTTATCTGCAGATTTCGTTTCAGGATGGAAGAAGCGCACTTGATACGGGCATGCAGCTAAGCAATAGCCACAACCCACACACTTATCGCCATGCACATCAACAATGCCGGTTTTTAGATCAACATACGACGCACCCGTTGGACAAACTGTCACACAGGGCGCGTTATCACAGTGTTGACACGAGATACGGCTAAATGTGTAGTCAACATCTGGGTACTCACCCATCGGCGCGCTACGTTCTATTTTTAAGCGAGAAACACCTTCTGGCACATTATTTGTTTCACGGCAGGCATCTGTACATGCAGTACAACCAATACAAGCCGTTTCATCAAAAACCATACCGTAGCGTTTATTACCATCAACTTGTGTGGCGACTAATGATTTTTGACCGAACGCGACTGTAGATACGCCAGTAGTAAAAATAACCGCACCAGCACCAATTAATAAGTTTCGTCTAGAACAGGCCATATCATTCTCCCTTATCTTTTTTAAAGTTAAAGTCTTTATGACAATCGACGCATTGCGCAATTTGAGCCTTACGTTCTAGCGCTTGCATGCCTTCTTTTTCACCATCGGCATGAATCACATGACAAGATGAACAAGTGGCTTTCTTCGCATGTACGTCATGCACCCAGGTCTTTTCTTGTAATCGTTCTGATGTATGACATTCAGTACAATTGCCTGTTGCTTTTAAGATAGCGTCAAAATCTAGCAGGGTTTTATGTGTGCCGATTTGAGATTGAGCTGCAGAGAACTTGGTAACTTGAGAGGGATTTTCGCGGTGGTCTGGACCAATCGAATTATGGCATTCAACACATTTAAGGTCTCGGCCAATTTCTGCGACGACTTTTTCACCATGCGTACCTTGTCGTGTTTCTTTCGAGTCTTTATGGCATTGCGTACACGCATAATCACTGTCACGAATAAACGTTACTTCATGTCGGCTGTCAGTATTCGGATCAAGGTTCTGACGATCTGACGACTCTGCAGTAACACTGAAATTAAAACCATAGATACATATGAACAGCAGAAAGCTAATCGTTGTACGTATGGCTAATTTTACATTACCCATTTTGCATCCTTCTATGAGAATTATAAAAATGTACTTAAATTAAAATACATTTTAATTTTCGTTAGTTTAATCATTCAAACAAAACAAAGTTTTTAAATTAAAAGTAATTTTAACTTAACAATTATTTATTTTACTGAATAACACTAATTCTAATTAAGAATAATTCTTATTTATATATGCCAGCCACAACGCTTAACGAATTCACTATATTTTAAAATAGAAAAATTAAAAACAAATAACACATACCTATAACGAGTTAATGCTATATTTGAGATATACATCAACAAAGCTGTAACCCTTTGTTTTAAAGGCAGCATGAGTTGTTATTTAAATGTAAATAAATGTCAACGTGTGTCATTTAGTGTATATCACCCATTCCAAGATTATATTCTTATTATTAATTCGCATCACAAGGCTTAGCTTTAAGCATATTGATCAAAAACAATAAACACGACGGTAACGTTCGATTTGTATTTATATATAGGTAGGTTTGAGATATTTTAAATAACGTCATTATATGTTTTAAAATAACCCTTCAGATATGAAAGGTTAAATTAAAATATATAACTACATTTCCAATTCTTATTTTATTGCCACCCTCACAACGCTTGGTCAATCTAAATAATTAATAATTGGAGACAACATGGCTAGTATATATAAAACTCTAAAACCAGCCTCAGGCGTTGCAGTTCTGCTCGTGACATTATTGCTTGGTGCTAGCAGTAGTACTGTATTTGCTGCTGGTCAAGTATCAGAAAGATTAGAACCACGTAATGAAAAATTCGAACAAGCCCATCCAGATCAGTATAAAACCTGGAAAGCGACCAGCGAAAGTAAAGAAATAGAAGATGCATTACAAGATGATCCGAATATGGTCATCATGTGGGCAGGTTATGGTTTTTCTAAAGACTATAATAAGGCTCGTGGTCATTTCTATGCAATTGATGACATTCGTAATACCTTACGCACAGGTGGACCAACGAATGCGAAGAGTGGCCCAATGGTCATGTCTTGCTGGAGTTGTAAAGGCCCTGACGTAGCACGCTTTATTGAAGAAAACGGTGAAAATGCTTACTTCTCGGGTAAATGGGCTAAAGGTGGCGCTGAAGTGGTCAATGCAATTGGTTGTGCCGATTGTCATGATACCCGTAGTGACGCATTTAAAAATGGTGAACCGGCGCTAAAACTGACTCGTCCACACGTTGAACGAGCAATGGAAGCAATTGGCAAGCCATTTGCAGAGCAAGGTCGTCTTGATCAACAAGCGCAAGTTTGTGCGCAATGCCACGTAGAGTACTACTTCACTGGTCCAACAAAAGCCGTTAAATTCCCATGGGATAAAGGTACTTCTGTTGACAAAATGGAAGAATATTATGACGAAATTGGCTTTAAAGATTGGACGCACAAGCTGTCTAAAACACCAATGTTAAAAGCACAGCACCCTGGTTATGAAACATGGCGCGAAGGTATTCACGGTAAAAACAACGTAACATGTGTTGATTGTCATATGCCTAAAGTGAAAAACGCAGACGGAACAGTGTTCACGGATCATAAAGTGGGTAACCCATTTGACCGTTTCCAAGATACGTGTGCAAACTGTCATACACAAACGAAAGAAATGCTACAAGATGTTGTTAAAACGCGTAAACAGCAAGTTCAAGAAATGAAACTGCTGGCTGAAAAACAAATCGTTGCAGCGCACTTTGAAGCAAAAGCAGCTTGGGATGTCGGCGCAACACAAGCTGAAATGGATGAGATCCAACTTAACATCCGTCATGCACAATGGCGCTGGGATTATGCAATTGCCTCTCATGGTGTGCACATGCATGCTCCTGAAGTTGCATTACGCATATTAGGTACAGCGTTAGATCGTGCAACAGATGCACGAACTCAATTGGTTCGCTTACTTGCTAAGAAAGGTATTACAAAACCAGTAGCGATCCCTGATATCTCAACAAAAGAGCTTGCACAAAAAGCTCTTGGTATGGATATGGACAAGATGAATAAAGAGAAAGCTGAATTCTTGAAAACACTTGTACCAAAATGGGAAGCTGAAGCAGAAAAACGCGAAGCGACTTATTAGTCATTCGTAAAGTACAACAAAAATGCCAACATAATGTTGGCATTTTTTATTTAATAAATACTATTTTATCAGTTGTTATCGAATAAATTGTTTAGCTTGATTAATTGAATTGATAATTGATACTCTATCTAACCCTTGCTGATCAGAGTCAAGCAACTGTACCCAAAGGTCGATTGCTTGTTGATAACGCACATTCATAAATTCATTTGACGCTAACATCATTAATGCCGTTTGATTATTGACTTCGAGTGATAATGCTTGCTCAAGTAATGCTTCAACCTCTACCGTTAAATGCTGTCCTCCCGCATAATATAATGCAGAAGCCTTTGCTGAATACAGCGTGGCCGTTGGGCTAGGTGTTAATTTTATTGAATAATCAAACACTAATAAAGCATTGTCATATTCGCCGTTATACAGGTAAGCATTACCAAGTTGAAACCAAAGCGTCGCATTTTGCTTATCATCATAAAGCTTGTCTTGAAGGTTTAAAATACGCTTATCACTTATTTCTAGCACAGAAAGCTGCTCGAAAGGGGCAGCAGCGATTACCGCTTGCTGCGTCTCTAAGCGCTGATAATCGCTCAATAAATAATAACCCCCTAAGCTACCTACAATCAGTACAGAAGATATTAATGGCGTCCACAAACGTCTATTCATAGTCATTATTTCATCTGTTGATAATGATGCGATCAGTTTAACAGATCTACCCATTAATACTTACTTATAAAGCTAAATAGTGAGGTAAACATTGTTAAACTCGCAATAAACTGCTTAGACACACCTACAAATGGGTACTTGGTATTAATTAAACAGCTCTGCAAGAGAGAGACAGTCAATGAACACGAGCCAACCACAAAATTGCAATACTACAATGATCCGGACTCATGCCCTACTGAATATTGCTAAATCAATTCGGAGTATTAAAGAGGCTAAAAACCAAGGTATTGAATATTTAGAACCAAATATTGATCTTGTTGCGATTCAACGTAAATTAGATCAACTTGAAAGCCAATATTACTTTAATCATCCAGGTTACGTAACTAATCTAACTGACACGGTCGAATCGACGAAAACAAATCCATACACTGAAGAATGTAAATTACTGAGCCCTGCAGGCAATAAACGTATTTGGCATTACAATGAAGCCGCAGCTCTACAATTCATTCCGACAAAACTTGCTGTCATTGGTGCAGGTATAGACTCGATTGAGATTGCGACCATCTACCAAGCATTAGGCTCGAACGTTGATATCTTCATTACTGGCGATGAAGTATTTCCAGAACTAGATAAAGACATCAATAAAGCCTTTCAGCGTTATGTAAAACGGCTTTTCAAAATAAAACAACAAGCAGAAATAACCGCTTTTAACTGCACGGATCATCATGTTCAGCTATCCGTAACCAGCAAAAATAAAATGCTGAAGGACACGGATTATGATGCGATATTTATTACTGACGATACCGACTCACAACTCGATTTATTAACCCATCCCTTCATGGCAACCTGCTTCCCGACAGTGACATGGTTAGGCTGGACAGAAAAGCAACTCGCTAACTGTGAGTTAAATTATAAAGTGATCAACATACCATGGCGTTCACTTGGTCGCGCGAATACGGACGTAAATACCAATGGTCTCACTAAATTAATCTTTAATACTGATGACAACACATTAATCGGTGGCGGGACTATGGGTAACAATGCCGATGAAATATTTGGTGAGATTTGTTTAGCTATTCACAACAAGTTCACGGCAGACAATATTGCGCATACAGTACATGCCCATCCTACCCTGCATGAATCCATATTACTGGCTGCCGAGGTCTACAATGGCACAGCAACAGATGTATTAAATGAAGGATAGAGGACGATTAAATCAATCAGCATTAATTGTAATTAATGCTGATTCTTTATGACATCTTCATTAATAAGCCCGCACAAGAGCACCAGTTGCTCTCTCAAGGCTGACGATTGTGCTTGTTTTTCAGCACTGTCTTTCTCATTTTTAACAATCGGCCAGCCTATGTTTAATCTTAAGCAGTTTTGATAATAA
>Ga0209396_1004295_pt1 | contig 13944 bp, 10 predicted proteins | sample GOMGulsemesocosm_6_FD_184638 | JGI IMG/M metagenome (GOLD analysis project Ga0209396, IMG submission 184638) | Methane-oxidizing microbial communities from mesocosms in the Gulf of Mexico - GOM8C Gulf of Mexico (SPAdes) (version 2) | ecosystem: Environmental > Aquatic > Marine > Cold seeps...
ACTAATTCAGGACTGTATAACTTATTAGAGCTACAAAATGGAGTAAGTGCCGTATTAACTGAAGCGAATGATATTCCTATTGGGAAATTACAGCAAATGAGGTTAATATTAGGTGATAATAATTATGCTGTTGAAGACAGTACAATTTATCCACTTGATTTATCGAGTCAACATAAAACGGGTTTAAAAATTAATTTGAAAGCTGATGTGTCGGCTACAGATAGTATTGAAATAGTTTTGGACTTTGATGCTCAAAAATCCATTATTGAAACTAATCCTGGAAGTTATAAGTTAAAACCAGTTATTAAAGTAGAGAATATACTATATTATTAGAGACTTAGCAAGTGTTGGTTGAGGTAATCAATTCATTAAATCAGGATAAATAAATTCATAGTCCATTTTTGTTTTTAGTTTGTCACTATTAATAATTTTAAACTCATTTTTAGAAACTTCATTAAAAATAGGCGTGTTTCTACCAACCTTTTTAAACTCATTCGTGTAAAATTCTCGTCTTGTTGGGTGAGAATCTGTACATGCGTTAAGCACATGACCAAATGTATCTTGTTCAATGCAGTTTTTAATGATGCTTATGCAATCGTCTCTATGAATGTAGTTAATATAACCTTCAGGATTTGTAATTGACTTACCGCTCTTAAAAAAGTTTCCAGGTTGTCGATTATATCCAAATAAACCACCAAATCTTAAAATTGTAGTTTTAAACTTTGTGGTATTGATGAACAATTGTTCAATTTGAGCTAGAGGTCCACCATTTGTTTCCGTTTCTTCTGTAATTATTTTATTATTATTCGCGTAAACTGAAGTCGAACTAATAAAAATTACTTTTTTGATAGCTGATTTTCCTATATAGTCAATTAAATTTTTAAAACCTGTAATATGTTTTGATGTAATTGCAATTACCAATACATCTGTATTTAAAAAATTGGTGTCAAACAAGTCCGCTTCAATGTTTACAATAAAAGGTGAGATACCTAATTGTTTTAGACTAGCTAAGTTCTCCATTTTAGTAGTAGATCCCTTAATGTTATAATTAGCTGAAATCAATGTTTGGGCTAATGCTTTTCCTAACCACCCACAACCTAGTATACTTATTTTTGTATTCAAAATTATCTATTTTTTTATAAAGGTACTTGGAATTGTAGAAAGTAAAGGCTAGTTTTAAAATTGATTTGAAAATTCAAAAGGTGTTAGTCCTGTGTTTTTCTTGAAAAAACGTGAAAAGTAAGAATAATCTTCATATTCTAGTTGGAATGCTATTTCTTTTATAGTCAACTCTCCGTGGCTAATCATACGTTTAGCTTCTAAAATTATTCGTTCATTTATTAATTCACTAGTGGACTTATTAAGTAAAGTTTTTACTATTTTATTGAGGTGTTTCACTGTAATATTTAATTTATCAGCATAGTGTTTTGGCTTTTTTAAACTTACATAATGAATGTCAATTAATTGTTGTAAGTTTTTATAATACAGCATCTGTCTATTTGTTTTGTGCAAATTGAATGGAGTTTCTATTTTCAAACGATTACTGTCTATGTAAATTAGATCCAGTAATAATCCTATTTTACGATACTTTGATAAATTTGATGCCCTATATTCTTTAAGTATGGTACTAAAATAATTTTCGTAAACAGTGCGTTCTTCTAGTTCTAATTGGATATGTTTTAGATTGTCTCTTAAATAGAAAGTCGGATATTCGTCTAACCTTTTGTTGGGGAAAAGTAGATTATAGAATGACTTAGTATGAAAAAAAATAAAGCCTTCAATGTCATTCGACAATTCCCAGTTATGGGTTTGACCTGGTAGCATAAAGAATAAGGAACCTGGGTTTATATTGTAAGTGTTAAAATCAATGTCATGTGTACCACAACCTTTGGTGAATAAGACCGAAAGATAAAAGTCATGTTTATGAGGTTTCGTAATGGAGGTATGAAATTCACTTAAGTGAGTTGAAAATTGATTGGCATAAAATTCATTCGTTTCACCTTCAAAATAAAAATCATTTATATTTAATATTGGAAGTTTTTTCATCATTCAAATTTACTAATAAGCGTGATTTGTCCTATTTGTTAAGTGGTTTATTTATTTGTATATATATCAATTTGGCGATATTTGTAATCTAAAATAGGTTATATGAGTGTTTTACTTTCAGTTTTAAAATGTAAATGTCCTAAATGTTCAAAAGGAGATGTTTATAAAAAGCACCATTTTTTTAGTTTCTCAAAAATGAATGATACTTGTTCAGAATGTAATTTATTGTTTGAGAAAGAACCTGGTTTCTTTTTCGGTGCCATGTTTGTCAGTTATGGTTTAGTTGTAGCTGAATGTGTAGCAGTATTTGTAGCTTGCGGTGTACTCTTTTTTGACAATTGGTTTAGTTATTTTTTAATACCAATTTTATTAGGTGCGGTATTATTTCTTGCACCTTTTAATTTTAGGTTCTCCCGTGTAATTTGGATTGCCCTTTTTGTAGATAAGAAAACTAGACCTGAAACAAAATTGAATTAGTCCATGCTTTGAATTTAGGCAATATCAAATATTATTTTACCTCCAATATACAATTTCACCATCTCCTTTTTCGATCATGTGTTGTGGAACAGACCTTTGAACTTCATCACTCAATATTTCCAATAGCTTTATTTTTACATTTGTTCTAGAAAAAGCTAAGCCAACTTCTCTTAATGGTTTTGTGTTGGAAAATTGTCTTAAAACTCCTTCTGCTTGAATGTTTTCTGCAGCTAATTCAGGTAATATAGTATAGCCACCTTCTTTATTCACTAAATTAATTATGGTTTCTAAAGAGCCACTTTCAAATTTAAAATGCTTTTGTTCTTCCAGTTTAGAATTATAGTCGCATAAGTTAACAACTTGAGTTCTAAAGCAATTTCCTTTACTCATTAACCAAAGGTTATCCGTGGCTATTTCATTTGTTAAAATGGATTCAGATTTTGCAAACGTATGATTTGGATTCACATATAACTTCATTTGCTCATAAAACAACGTTTTTTCAAATATCCCTTTCTCATTTAAAGGTGTAACCAAAATTCCAACATCTAAATCGTCATTTTTTAAGGCTAGTATAATGTCCTCCGTTAACATTTCTGTTACCGTAATATTTAAATCAGAATACTTTTGAGATAGATTACCAATAAAGCGGGGTAATAGGTAGGGCGATAATGAAGGAATGATCCCAATATTTAGCTCTCCATTTATTGCATTTTTATCGTTTTCAATAATTTCGTTAATTTTTTTTGATTGAAAAATGACTTCTTTAGCTTGTTCAATAATTTGTTCACCTAAAAGTGTTGGAATAATGGGGTGTTTACTTCTGTCAAAAATTGTAACATCTAAATCTGATTCTAGTTTTTTTATCTGCATACTCAATGTAGGTTGAGTTACAAAGCACTTTTCAGATGCTGTTACAAAGTGTCTGTATTTGTCTACAGCAATAATATATTCTAATTGTTGAAGTGTTACCATAGTACAAATATAATAAAAACCTATAACTATATAAAAACTATCAATTTGATTTATATCTAAATAAACTACACCTTTGTGGAACAAAAAATACACATTATGAAAACGAACAATACACCACAAAAAGTATATTTAGAACATGCAAATATTACAGTAAATGACATAAAAGAAAGTGTTCTTTTTTTTCAAACAGCATTTCCTCATTTTATAATTAGGGGAGGTGATGAAGATCTTAAGCACTGGTTACATCTTGGAGATGATTTTACTTACATAGCAATTCAGCAAGCAGTTCAAGATTTAGGGAATACTTACACTAAAAATTATGATAAAATTGGAATAAATCACATTGCATTTGTAGTGTCCAACATTGAAAACCTGGCTAATCGACTTTTAGCTGGGGGGTATAAGCGCGATTACCCAACCCAACTAGAAAAATTTAGAATAAGAGAGTATTTTGCTGATGAAGATGGAAATGAATTCGAATTCATTGAATATTTATCAGACAACATAGAGGAAAGAAATAGTTTTAACAATTAAAAATCAAAAAGATGTATAATTTAATAGGAATAGAAAAAGTAAAAGCAGAAAGTTTAACAGTGGAGTTGAATGATTTATTAGCTAATTATCAACTGTTTTACCAAAATTTAAGGGGATTTCATTGGAATATAAAAGGAAAAGATTTTTTTGAATTGCATTTGAAATTTGAAGAGTTTTATGATGATGCTGTAATTAAAATAGATGAAATTGCGGAGCGAATTTTAACTTTAGATGGTACACCATTACATACGTTTGAAGATTACATTAATCATTCGACAATAGAAGTAGCTAAAGGATTGTTTGATGGTAAAACAAGTATTAATATTGTGATGACTAATTTTTCAATATTACTACAGAAGGAAAGGTTAATTTTAAGCTTAGCCGGAGAAGCCAATGATGAAGGAACAGTTTCATTAATGAGTGATTATATTTCGCAAACTGAAAAAACGTTGTGGATGTTAAAATCATACTTGGGTTAACTTTTTTAGTTTCAAATTTATCTGGCAAGTAGCACAACTGATAATCATATGTTGTTTATAAGTCCTGAACAGAAAAGTCATATAAAGCTAACTTATGGTTATTAATACCAAAAGAATTTGTATAATTAACTAAAAGGTGTATATTTGTCTAACTAACAGATAGACAATGACTAAGAAACTTATACATATTATCGTACTGATCATTTGTGTCAATTCGTATTATACTAATGGACAAAACCAGACTCACCCTCTAGTAGGGGATGCTACTCTTATCTCTTCAGATTGTTATGAACTTACATCTGAAACACCATATGTTATGGGAGCTGTTTGGTTTGACCCACAACTTGATCTAAATGAGGATTTTGATATTCGAGTAACCTTAAATTTCGGATCTATATTTCAATGGAATGATTCAGACCCTGGACATATTTATCCAGAAGCAGGAGGAGGAGCTGATGGAATTGCATTTGTTCTACAACAAACAAGTTCAGCAGCAGGTGATGTTGGTGAAGCGCTAGGGTACGGACTGTTAGATTCATCAGTGGCTGTAGAATTTGATCCGTATTACAATTTTAATGCGGATCCAGTATATGACCATATTGCTATCAGTAAAAATGGTAATCATATTCACACGCAATCTCCTTATGGGAATTTTTCAGAAGGTGTAATTATCCCAGGTGAAACTATTGTTCCTGCATTAGGAACTGACCCTGTGTTGGATAATATTCATACCGGATTAGATTATGAGGCTCGATTCTCATGGAATGCTGGGACGCACGAATTAGATGTTTGGTTTAATTGTCAACATAAATTCACCTTTACGGAAGATGTAGTAAATACAATTTTCGGAGGTAACGGTAATGTATATTACGGTTTTACTGCAGCAACCGGTTCTGAATATAACTTACATAAAGTGTGTGTTAGTTATAATTCTCAGCAATATAATCTTCAAAATGATACAATTTGTTCAGGAGAGAGTACTCAGTTAGATGCTATACTATTGAATTCAGACCCGAATGAAACAAGTTATTCTTGGTTCCCTACTACAGGATTGAGTGACCCTAATATTGCTAATCCAATCGCCTCACCAATGTCAACAACGACCTATACTGTAACTATTGAACAATCATGTTATGGAGACTTAATTGTAGATTCTTTAACAGTTTTCGTTAATAATTCTTTGCCATTAACAATTGATTCAGTTGGTACACTTTGTATAGATCAAGCAACAATCGTATTATCCGCTAATTCTGATGGGGGAGTCTGGGAAGGGAATGGTATTTTAGATCCACATATTGGCAATTTTTCGCCTACAATAGCAGGTGTAGGTACTCATGAGATTATTTATTCTACCACTGGTGATTGTGGAGGGGCTGATACATTATATATAGATGTATTTGATGTGCCAACGGCAAATTTTACAGCCAATGTCTTATCTGGCTGCTCTCCGCTAACAGTGACGTTTAATAATACAGTAAGTAACAGTTCGTCATGTATTTGGAACTTTGGAGACGGAACTGTCTTAACCGGTTGCGGACCTGTTACTCATACTTTTACTGGGAGTGATTGTTTTGATGTCAGTTTATCAGTTGAAGCTAACGAATGTGTAGCCTTGCAAACCGAAACAGATCTAATTTGTCTTACTAATGCTTTGCCATTAACAATTGACTCTGTTGGTTCACTTTGTATAGATCAAGCAATAATCATGTTAACCGCTAGTTCTGATGGTGGAGTCTGGGAAGGGAATGGTATTTTAGATTCAAATATTGGCAATTTTTCGCCTATAATAGCAGGCGTAGGTACTCATGAGATTATTTATTCTACCACTGGAGGTTGTGGAGGTGTTGATACATTATACATTGATGTATTTGATGTGCCCACTGTTAGTTTTACTGCTAACGTCTTGTATGGCTGCTCTCCGTTAACAGTGACGTTTGATAATACAGCAAGTAACAGTTCGTCATGTATTTGGGATTTTGGTGATGGGACTGTCTTAACTGGTTGTGGACCTGTTACTCATACTTTTACCGGGAGTGATTGTTTTGATGTCAGTTTATCAGTTGAAGATAATGAGTGTGTAGCCTTTCAAACGGAAACAGATCTAATTTGCCTTACTGATTCTTTGCCATTAATAATTGAGCCAGTTAGTTCACTTTGTATAGATCAAGCAATAATCGTGTTAGCCGCTAATTCTGATGGGGGAGTCTGGGAAGGAAATGGTATTTTAGATTCAAATATTGGCAATTTTTCGCCTATAATAGCAGGCGTAGGTACTCATGAGATTATTTACTCTACCACTGGAGGTTGTGGAGGAGTTGATACATTATACATTGATGTTTTTGATGTGCCAACGGCTAGTTTTACTGCTAACACCTTATCTGGTTGCTCACCTCTAACAGTGACGTTTAATAATACAGCAAGTAACAGTGAGTCATGCATTTGGAATTTTGGTGATGGGACTGTCTTAACTGGTTGTGGACCTGTTACTCATACTTTTACCGGGAGTGATTGTTTTGATGTCAGTTTATCAGTTGAAGCTAATGGGTGCAGTGCCTTGCAAATCGAAACAGACCTAATTTGCCTCACCCCACCACCTAACGCTTCATTCTATTATAGTCCTTCTGGTTTATTAACAACTGAAACTGAAGTTCAGTTTATTAATACAAGTGTTAACGCAAATTACTATTTATGGAATTTTTATAATACAGAGACCTCTCAATTAACATCTCCTAGTCACACTTTTTCATCAGGAGAAAATTTAAATTATGAAGTATGTTTAACTTCATTTTTGGACAGTACGTGTTTTGATACATACTGTACTATTATTGAAGTTGAGAGTGAGTTTTATTTTTATGTTCCTAACGCTTTCACACCTGATGGAGATAAGTATAATAATAATTTTGGTCCACATATAGTAGGAGCTAATATTGAAAATTATGAATTCATAATTTTCAATAGATGGGGAGAATTAATCTTTAAAACAAATGATCTTAATACATTTTGGAATGGAGAATATAAAGGGCGTCTTTGTCAAGATGGAGTTTATATATGGAAAGTATCACTGAAAAACTCAAATAAAACAGTAAAAACAATTGGACATGTAAGCCTGTTACATTAAGTTAAAAATTGTTCTAACTTTTTTTCACAGTCGAATTTGGTAAATTTTGCATAAGTTAGAGTTATAATATAAAAGCCAATACCTGATGATTCACTTAGTAATTGATATGAGAGAATTCTTAAACTTCTTTGATGAAATTACAGGTAGTGCACCTAATAATGAGTTGCTAGGAAATCTTTTTTCGAATTTCTGTGTTAGGAAATCCCCCCTTTCAATTATAATTATTTACAGTCATGTTGTGTCATAATACTAAATTTTAAACTTTTAAAAACTGAAAGAATAACTAATATTGTGAATTGCAATAAACTCATTATGTCTATCATTTATTATAATTCTTTCTTATGTAAAAGAGAAATAATAATTCACTCGTTCTCAATTTAAACAGCAGTAATTAATGACGTATATTATTTATCTCATAAGTCTCTAATTAAATAAGTTCAAACTGGTATAATGTCAATGAAAATGCGAAACCGCTATTGTATCATTTACATAAGTCTTGGGGGACAGAATATTATTTTTTGGGTACAAATTGTTATTCTTTATATGTATTTAGCGCGATAAAAATAAAATAAGGTTTAATTTCGTATCTTACTCCTACTTATTAAATATTGATAACAGATGATTCGATTTTGTTTATTTTTATTATTTTATCTTCCATCTAACTTGTTTAGCCAATCTGGATATGTTGATAGTATGTTGGTAGTTTTAGAAAGTTCGAATGGAAAAGGCAAGGTTAATTTACATCATTTAATAAGTGAAGAATTAAAAAAGACAAATAACGATTTAGCTATTTTTTACGCAAAAGAGGGGATTAAATTAGGTGAAGAGATAAAGGATACAATTGGAGTTGTTAATAATTTGAATGCATTAGGAGCTTGTTATTTAACTTCTGTTGAATATGATAAGGCAATAGAGGTTTTTGTTAAGGCCACTCAATGGAAAAAGGACTTCTCGGGAACTTATGGACGATTGGCAATTGCACTAGAAGGTGTTGGAGCTTATAGAGAGTCTATAAAAGCTGAAAATAAACTTATAAGTTATCGAGATAGTCTTGATAGATTTAACTTTTATAGCTTTTCTAACATAGGTCGAATGTATTTACTTGTGGAGGAGTATGATTCTGCCTTCTATTTTTTTAGGAAAGGATTAAGTATTGGAGAGCATTATAATGATGCTGTTTTAAAGACTTCTTCCTTTAATAATATAGGTTTGTATTATTCAAAAATTAATCAACTTGATAGTAGTCTTCATTACTTAGAAAAGGCAAGTCAGTTTTGGGAAATTATCGACAATAAATCAATTATTGATTCTGTTTTTTACGGTACCATACAAGGAAACAAAGCGAAAGTGTATCAAGATAAAAAGCAATTCAATAAAGCGCTAGCGTTATATAAGGTTGATTTGAAAAATGCTCGACACTTTAATGAATATGGTTTGGAGATAAGAAATCTTTTGTCTTTGAGTGAATTACAAATTCTCTTAGATAACTATAGTTTTGCTGAAAGTAGGGTGATGGAAGCTATCAGCTTAATGAGAATTTACAATATTTCTAATGACAAAGCCTGGTCTTATTTGATTTTAAAAAAAATACGCGTCAAACAGAATAGATTAAAAGAAGCTTTGGAGTATCAGGAGCTTTATATTTCATATTTGGATAGTACGTATAACAATAACATAATTCAGAGATATTCTGATGCTAAAGCATATTACCTGATGGCTGATGTACAGAGTAAACTCAAGTTGCAAATGATTGTACTTAAGAATTCTGAATTAGAAAAACGACAAAGTCAAGTTGAACTTCATTATAGAACTGTTCAACTTTGGTTGATTGTTGGCGTGTCAATTTTAATTTTAATACTATTATTACTCTTAATAAGAGTTAAGGTAAATCAGGCAAAAATTGCGCATCAAAAAGTAGATTTTCATAAAAAAGAGTTTAAAACATTAGCAAAAGTTATTAGTAACAAAAATCAAATCATTAATAAGTATAAAAAGTCTATCTTAAGTCAAGATGGGACTATTGAAAGAATCGATAAATTAAAGGATTCGAAAATATTAACGACTGAAGATTGGGATGTGTTTAAAGAACACTTGGATATTGTTTTTCCAGGGATTATGGAAAGGTTAATGGATGGTTTTCCTGGAATAACAAAAGGGGAGCGAAGGTTATTTGTGTTAATTAAACTTGAATTAAAATCAGTTGAAATATCTAACATGCTAGGGATTTCTCCAGATAGTGTTAAAAAAAGTAGACAACGATTAAGAAAAAAAATAAATCTAGATTCTAAAATTATTCTCGAACAATTTATTCTCAAGTTTTAATATAGTTTTATTTATTACTTGGTTTTATAATTGAATACCTTAAATGAAATTTTCATTAGAATTTCTCTAAAGTGAAAAGTATCATCAGTATGATGATAATAAATAAGTGTTTGACACACTATTTTTTAGGTTAGTATTATATGTTTATTCGATTTTTATTAATGGATTTGAACAATAAAATGTAACAATTAGTCAAAATTACGATTAAATCTAAATTCTGATTTTTTTTAAATAGTCTTGTTGTAAGGTGTTGGTATATAGGGTTTTTGTGTTTAAATGTACCCTTTTTGTGTTTTTTTTGTACCCTGTTAAAATTGTGAAATTAGTTATTACGTGACGTATTTTTGCATTCAAATTAATTTAAACACTATGCTTATATTTAATACTAGAAATTGCCTTAATAATCTACTGGTTTTTTTCCTATGTTTCGTTGTCAGTTTTAATGTCTGTTCTCAAGATAGTGCCTGGCCTGGTTTAGATTTGGGAGTTCTATCTTGTCCATCTACAACTACTAAAACAGGTAATACTGAATTGGCATGGGTAGATTGTGGAGTTTCTTCAGCAGGAGATCATATGTATCGATTTTCAATTGCATTTGATGTGGATATATTGATTGATTTATGTAATGGGAATGGAGGATTTGGTTACGATACAGAAATACATTTATTTAGTTCAGCGAATGGAGATTGTACTGCTGGTGCTATAGCAACAAATAATGATGTCGGTGGAGGTTGTGGTGGAAAGTCACAAATAACTTATTTAGGGCTTTTAGCTGGTAGTTATGTTGTTGTTATTGAGGGGGATGGTGCTGATGAGGGAGAGTATGAAATGGATATCACAATATCTAATTGTGTAGCACCTCCAGTTCCTTTAGGGCCAGTTCCAGGGGGAGTTGGAACAGGTTTAGGAGTTTGGTACAGGGCGGATGCTGGGATAACAGGAAGTCCTGTTTCTCAATGGGATGATCAATCAAGTAATCTTAGGAATGCGACCCAAGGGGGGGGAGGAGAACAGCCTGCTTTTCTTGATGGTAGTGTAGGTATTAATTATAATCCAACACTTAGTTTTGATGGGGCTGGGGATAGGCTTAGTTTTTCTCCTGTTGGACTACCAGGTGGAGCAGACTTAGTGCATATTTATGGAGTAAGTACATCTAATACTAATGGTGGTTGGAGACAGTCTATTGGTTTTGGATCAGATGTTAACAATTTTGAGAGATATGCTATTGGTAAAGCGGGGGTTGGTACGGGATGGCATGCCAATATGGGGATACCAACTGTTGATGCAATAAGTACTGAAGATGATTTTATAAACGACCAAGTTGTTGTGCAGGAAGGATATTATGATGGTGTTAATCTTGGAATATGTACGGGAGGTATTACTAGAACTACAATATCAGCAACGCCTAGTGTTGTTCTTTTAGGAGGGTATGTTGGTTCAAAGTCAGATGGAACAGGTGATTATTGGAGCGGGAAAATAGCAGAAGCGATAATCTATAGTGGGAATAATACTTCCGCAGAGGTGAATAAAATTGAATCATACTTGGCTGTTAAATACGGTTCAACTCTTGATATTACTGGAGGTGGAATTAATGGAGATTATGTAAATACAGATGGAGCAAATATTTGGGATGCAAGTGTTATGCCTAATTATCATAATGATGTGATTGGAATAGGTAGGGATGATACCACTAGGTTAATGCAAAAGCAATCTCATACTTTGGATGATACTACGCGAATTTATATTGATGCTCTAGCAACTAGTAATCAAAATAATACCGGTTCATTTTCTATTGATGCTATGCACATTCTTATTGGGCATGATAAGGCGAAAATGTGTGCAACTACAGCTTCAATTGCTGAAATACCAGGGACTTGTGGGTTGTATTCAAGGTTGGAACGCGAATGGAAAGTTTCTAACACTGGGTTTGTAGATGATTTTAATTTAGATCTTACATTAAATACATGTGCGAATATTGCTTTGGTTACACCAAGTGAATTACGTTTTTTAGTTGATGATGATGGTGATTTTTCAAATGGAGGAACTCAATGTTATGCCAATGGTGATGGGTCTGGAATTGTAATTTCTTATGGAAGTCCAATTATAACTGTTACTGATATATCGGGTGTGCATATTCCGGTAGGTGAAACCCGTTATGTAACAATTGGTTCTATTCTTTCGAGTACACCTTTACCCATAAAGTTAAAATCATTTAAGGCGGACTGTTCAATAGGTAATACTGTAAATCTTATCTGGACTACTTTGTCTGAAACTAACAATGATTATTTTACAATTGAAAGAAGTAGAGATGGACAGTATTTTGAAGAAATTATGACCATTTCGGGTCTTGGAACGTCAACTAGTTTAGCACAATATTCTTGGATTGATGAAAGTAAGTTGTCAGGAACATCTTATTACCGCCTTTCACAAACAGACTATGATGGTACTAGTGAAGAATTAAAAACGATTTCAGTAAATTGTAAAGGTGAAGAAAAGAGCTTTCTGTATCCAAATCCATTTGATGATGAATTTGTATTGCAGACAAAGTCCAGTGGTATAATCACAATTTTAGATAACACAGGAAGGTTGATTTTGACTAAGGAATTTAATAATGGTGAAACTCTTGTGCAACTTGATTTTGTTGCTTCAGGTACATATATGGCGGTTATAAAGTTAGAGAATGGAAATAGTGAGATGCATAAGATCATAAAATTTTAGAAAGTGCTATAATAAAAGACTAAATATGGTTTTTATGTTTGAATCATACTTAAGGTGATTTTTAAGATTGAAAATGTAACGATACAAGTAACAAAATTTACGAATTTTGTTACTTGTATCGTTTTTTTGTGGGAATTGAATCTTCATTTCTATAAACTCTATATGGCCTTAGTTTACTTTTTTAAGGAGAGGTCAATTTGTTTGTCTAAAAGCGTAGCGTTCTTATATCTTTTTTTGTCTTTTCAATAACATTAAACTAAATAACTATCTTTGCGGTTCAATTATGAATATATTAGAGCAAGACACAATATGTGCATTAGCAACTGCACCAGGAATGGGGGCAATTGCAATAATTCGTGTTTCAGGACATAAATCGTTTGAAGTAGTAGAAAAAATATTTTCTAAAACTGTATCAGATAAAGATTCTCATACCGTACACTTTGGGTTGATTAAAGATAATGACAAAATTGTTGATGAAGTCGTTGTGACTGTTTTTAAAAATCCAAAGTCATTTACAGGTGAGAATAGTATTGAAATCACATGTCATGGTTCTGTATTTATTCAACAACAAATTATCCAATTACTAATCCGTTCGGGAGCTAGAATGGCTAAAGCAGGTGAGTTTTCTATGCGTGCTTTTATGAATGGAAAAATGGATTTATCTCAAACTGAAGCCATAGCTGATTTAATTTCTTCAACTACAAAAGCGCAGCATGAAGTTGCAATGCACCAAATGCGTGGTGGTTTTACGACTGAGTTATCTGGATTGCGTCAACAATTATTAGATTTTGCTTCATTAATTGAATTGGAATTAGATTTTTCTGAAGAGGATGTAGAGTTTGCAGATAGAAGTCAGCTAGAATCTTTAGTAAATGAAATTACAGAAGGTATAAACTCATTAATGGAATCATTTCAATTAGGTAACGTTATTAAGAATGGAGTTCCGATTGCCATAGTCGGTGCACCTAACTCTGGTAAATCTACTTTGCTTAACGCTATTTTAAATGAAGATAAAGCAATAGTTTCTGACATTGCTGGAACAACAAGAGACGTAATTGAAGATGAAATTGTAATTGATGGTGTTGCCTACCGTTTTATGGATACAGCAGGTATTCGCGAAACAAAAGATACAATTGAAAACTTAGGGATAAAACGATCTTTTGAACAAGTTAAAAAAGCTAAAATAGTGCTGTTAATGTTTAGTTTGAATGATACTGATCAAAATACTATTCTTTCTCAAATAAATAATTTTAAAGGAAAAAATATTCAAGGCTTCCA
>Ga0209396_1004300_pt1 | contig 13937 bp, 7 predicted proteins | sample GOMGulsemesocosm_6_FD_184638 | JGI IMG/M metagenome (GOLD analysis project Ga0209396, IMG submission 184638) | Methane-oxidizing microbial communities from mesocosms in the Gulf of Mexico - GOM8C Gulf of Mexico (SPAdes) (version 2) | ecosystem: Environmental > Aquatic > Marine > Cold seeps...
GACTGGAAGTGGAGTACCAATACCTATTTGAATATTGGTGATGGTTCCTGGCGAGTGTCTAATAATACCGCCATAGGCGGCTATGTTAGCAGTGGCGTGGGGTCAGGCAGTGAATCCCCATTAGAGCTTTATTCTGCTTACATATCGACGGTACAAAACCCAACTGGCAGTGAAAACCCGGTGTCTTCGTTATCTGAATTTACCCAGTGTGCCAGCAGTAACGAGATCTGTGATATTCAAATTGATGAGGTGGCCGCCGCCAACAATATTCGCTGGGGGGCCTGGTTTGCTCGCCCCGGTAATGGCATCACCGATAGCAGTGTGTCATCTGGGGTTGTACATTCCTTTGTAGATGAAAGTAACTTACGGTTTGGTTTGTTGGCCGAAAGAGCCGAGGTTAATCAGTTAACCGGAGAGGCCGTTTTTTCCAGTTTTAGTCATACCGACTGCACCGACTTTAGCCAGTGTGTGGGCTTTTCTGATGACGGCATAGTGAGCAGTTTAACGGGCAAGTTTGACGTGGATTTTAATTCCGGCGCCATTACCAATGGAAATTTACAAATTGAAACCATGGGGCAAGGTAATAGTGTGCTGTCCACCTGGGATGTAGACTTTAGTGGGCATATGTATGTGAGGGAAGGTGGGGAAGTGGAGGCTCCTGAATTTTATACCGATAATATCGGCGGCATAGTGAGTGATGTCGCCACAGGTTCCACAAGCAATGAAGTGATTGGCACGGTTGGGGGGATTTTTGTGAAGCCTGGCGATATATTTGCCGGGGGTTATAACCTGGCCACAGATGACAATACCAATAAACACGCAACCGGCGTCTTTACCCTAGAAAAAGAGTAAAGGCGCTAGTGACTGTAACGTTATTAAGCTAGTGCTTCTAATAGTTGGTTGATTTCATCCAGCAACACCTTATCGTGAACGCGAGACATACTGTCTTTAGCGTGTTGCGCGCAATCCAATGCATCCTGCTTGTAACCGGCCTCTTTATACATAGTCCCCATGGCATAATTGATGGAGGCTATAAATTCACTGTCATCTGATGCCATGGCCAGTTCCAATGCCACCTTGTAAAAACCAATGGCGTCTTCCAATTCATCGGTGAAGTCGGCCAGGGTTTCCCATTGCTCCGGGTGGTTTTTGCTTTTATCGTCCTGATTATCGAAACACAGGCTTTTTAACTCACCATAAAATTGATAAAAGGTTTTTTCGTCTTCTCTTTTGGCAGCCTTCATTAAATTGATAGACAGCTCATTTAACTTTTTATGGATCTTGGTATTCATTTTATTTCTCAATTTAAATAACGGCAGTAAATGGTAAAGGCATGCTTAGTGATTTTAGTCTAAAACCACTATTGCCGAATTAGGTGGGGCAATTATCTCGCCTATGATGCAGGCCTCACCAAATCCTTTTGCCTTAAGCGCCGTAAGGCATTCCTGGGCGTCTGCTGCATCCACTGTGGCCAATAGGCCGCCGCAGGTTTGCGGGTCAAACAATAATGGGTATTTAGGGTGATTTACAAAGCTATCTTGATTATAGATGGCGCGGCGCAATCGTGCATTTTGGGGTTGTAATGAACTGTATATGCCGTCTGCCATCACCTCTAAACTGCCGCCCAGGGCAGGGATGTTTTCCATGTGCAATTGCGCACCCAGCTCACAGCCTTTTAACATCTCAACTAAATGCCCCAGTAAACCAAACCCCGTGACATCGGTGCAGGCGCTGGCGTTAACACTGTGAAAAACCTGAGCGGCTAATTGGTTAGATTGCAGCATGTAAGACAGGGCTTTATTAATATCGATCCCATTGGCCATGCCACGCATGTGTGCGGCAAATAGCGCACCCGTGCCCAAGGGCTGGGTTAATATTAATACTTGACCCAGACTGCTGCCTTGTTTGTGTAGCAGGTCTTTTTGTTGGGCCAATGCATTAATGCAAAACCCCAGGTTAAGTTGGCTGTCTTCCGAGGTGTGGCCGCCCACTAGGGCACACTCATGTTCATTAAGTACCTTTACTGCGCCACTCATGAGTTGCAGCATGTCGCGACTTTGAATAGCCTCTTGGGCCAATGGCAACTGAACTAGCGCCTGTGCAGAGTGTGGCGTAGCATTCATGGCAAAGGCATCCGAGAGCGCATGCAGGGCAGAAAGCTGGCCAAACAGGTAGGGATCATCCATGAGGGTTTTTAGGTGATCGATGGTTTGTACCAGTTTTTGGCCGTCAGGAATGTTTAATACAGCGGCATCGTCCGGACTCTTTAAGCCCACCAAAACATCCCGGTGCTCATAGGGGGTCAACTGGTTCAGCACATCGGCTAAAACGCTGGCGCCTACTTTGCCACCACAGCCACCACAACGCATGGCTAATTCGTGAATGTCTTTAATACCCATTTTTTGTTGCAGGTGTGCATCCAGCTGTACGGTCTCATCCATAGCCATTTTAGGTAAATCATGAAACAAGTTCATGAACTTCACGTCGATGTGGTCCTTCCAGCGCCACACCCATTTCCCTGAAAATGAAAAAGCCTGGCGACTGCCCAGGGCAACCTTGTCACCCAAGGCTAACAAACTTAAAAAATTGCTTTGTGGTTTAAAGCTTTTTAGTGGCTTGTTAAGGGCGTAATTAATTAGGTTATTAAATAACACAGGAGCGGCCCGCACCGCATACACACCCGCTTTGGGTCTGGGGTGGGCCGCTTGGTGGGCAATGTCTCCTGCGGCAAACAGGTTCTCATGGCTGGTGGATTGCAACTGATCATTTACCTGAATGAAACCATCCGCCGTTAAGTCTAGAGGACTTTGTTTTAGCCAATCTGCGGCACTGGCCTGGGTGCAATAAAAAACCTTATCGTAGGCAATTTTTTGTTGCTTGGAATGAATGTGACTAGCCGTGATGGATTGGCTTTCAAACCCCAAGTGCAACTCAATATTGTTATGGGCCAAGTGGCGTTTTACATTTTTCTGTACGGACTTGGGTGAATCGGCTAATAACTGATCGCCGCGGCTGATTAAGCAGAACTGCGCCTGGCAGTGATTGCTTGTTGCCCAGTGCTCCATGGCAGTGATTAACTCAATGCCGCCTGCGCCGCCGCCGATGATGGCCACCTTTAGTGGGCTGTTTTTTTTGTGGTTGAGCAGTTCATGTTGGAGCGTTTGCCAGTGTCGATAAAACCGGCTGATGGGTTTCACTGGCACCGCAAATTCTTCACACCCCTCTATCTTTTGGTTAGGTGTACTGCCAATGTCCACCGAACAGACGTCGTAGCCAATATCGGGTCGTTCGCTTAGGGTGATGGTTTTATTAGTGGCATCGATGGCGCTGGCACTGGCCTGAATGAAGCGCACCTTGGCCCAGGCACACACACGAACCAAATCTATATGGGTTTGCTCAAAGCTGTAATGGCCTGCCACTAACCCAGGTAACATGCCAGAATAAGGGGTGTGAACCTGAGGGGATATGAGGGTAAGGCGTAAACCAGGTACCGGATTCATGGCCCACATGCGAATCACCAGCGCGTGGGCGTGGCCACCACCAATCAATACAATGTCTTTAACAACGGGTGCTTGCATTAACAGGTTTCTCCTGAGCCGTAGCTCAACCAAAAAACACCTTCAGCCAAAAAAACATTGTCTAAAACCCGAAGTGAATGCATGTATGGGTATTCTCTAAAGTGACTGTGGTTGGCTGGTTAGGTGCAGGCGTTGACGAAAATATTGCGCCACATTATCTACCAAAATATTCAATAGTGCAGTGATTAAAATCAACAGTATGGCGCGATCGAAGCGGATTTCTTCGAAGGCCGAATCGATGAAAAACCCCAGAGTAGGGATGCCCAGCATGCCCAATATGGCGGTTTCTCTTAAAATCACTTCCCATCGATAGAATAACAGGGCTAAAAAATTGCCATATAAACGGGGCAATACTTCATAAAAATACAGGTTAAGGCTGTGACTCTTGTCTGCCCTAAAATTAAGGGTGGTGGTTTGCAGGGCCAATAGGTGGGCAATTACTGCACTGTTGTGAAGGGTAAGTGCCAATATGGCGGGCAACATGGAGGGGCCAAATACCAACAGTGCCACAAATGCCAACAGGTATTCCGGGCACGAACGCATGATGATCAATCCGCTTTGTCCCAGGGCTCGTGGCACCTTGGAAAAAAATAGCCTGGATGCAAATGGAAACAACAACAGGGTTAATACTGCGCTACTCACTAACGCTATCTGGGTTAAAACCAGAGTGTTAAAAACCCCTTCCTGGATTTGTGTATGCCACATGGACGTTAGCCAATTCATGAAGGCAGGTAAGTCATTGTTTTGCAGTGAAACAGGGATGATGTCCTGACTAAAAAAGGTGATCACCAGAGACCAGGATATTTCTGCCACTGGCGGTAAATAAATGAAGGCGGCTAGGGTGTAAAGGGGGATTAACAAGGGTTTTAACAGGTATTTTAAACTGGCTATGATGATAAAAAATACATACAGCAGGGCAGCGGCCTGAGCATAATCTCCTTGTTTAAAAAAGCTTTCCAATTCAAAACCCAGGGTAGGCAAACCCACAAAACCCAACACCGCACTGGAACGAATGCCGCACTCTAATCGATAGCTAATGTAGGCCATGAGTTGCGGCCAAGCCAGGATGAATTTGGTATACAGTAGCCTGCTCAAATAGCTTGTATTGGAGGGCAGGCTCAACTGGGCTTTTTGATCGGTTTCTTGCAGAATTTCTGCAAAGACTTTGGCAAATATACCGGTGAAGGGAATTACTATAGCCAGAAAACCGGTTAAAGAGCTGAGGCCGGTTAATTGAATAAATATTAACGCCCAAAACAATTCATGTATGGCACGTATGAAGGCCGCGAAGGTGCGCACCCAAAAATATTTAAAAACCAGCGCCAACAAAAAACCCAGTACTGCCGCGACCATCACTCCTTGAAAGGCGAAGGCCAGCGTTTTGAGTAGAGCGTTTAATAAACTTGAACTGTCTAAAAAACTGGGGTGGGCAAAACCTTGAGCTAGCCTTTGTATTTCAAACCAGGGGTCGCTGGTAGTGACTTCCAGGTCGGCAAAAAAAAGTGCCAGTAAGGCAGCAAGTGCAAAATAAAAACTGGTTGTCCTTAACCCTTGCACTTAGTTGTAAACCTGATGGATGTCATCGTTGCTTACTTGCTGGCTGTTTTTATCAAACAGAATGGATCCGTCTTTCAAGGCAATGATGCGCTCACAATGGGCCTTGGCCAGTTGCACATCGTGTAGTGCTAGAATGAGTGTATTAAAATGTTCACACAGTATATTTAAGACCTGTGGTGCGTGATATTCATCCAGTGCGCTAACCGGTTCATCCCCTAAAAAAATAGCTTTTTGCGAATATATGGCGCGGCCAATGGAGGTTCGTTGTTGTTGTCCGCCTGACAATTCCTGACAGGGTTTAAATTGGCATCCGCCCAGACTTAATAGTTGGGTGATGTTAGCAATCTCTTGTTTCACCTTAAGACCTGGGTATATGAGGCGAGCCAGGTTCACTAAAAATGAGTGCTGATCCAGCTGCCCCATGTAAATGTTGTGATGGCAGCTAAGCATGGGCACTAGGCCGGGTTGCTGTGGACACCAGGCCACTTGCTGGGAAAGTTGTTCCCGCAAGGCCAATAACAGGGTGGATTTACCCGCACCACTCTTGCCAATGATGGCCACTTTTTCACCGGGTTTAATTTTAAAATCCAGGTTTTCAAGTACCTGGTGCTGCCCATAGCCGAGCCGCTGATTGTTAAAATCAAACCCCATGTTAATCCATCAAACCAATGGCTTGGGCTGTTTTTTTGATGGGGGCGTAGTCGCTGTTTTGCGCGCCAATAAACCCTTGGCGTGGAAAACTTTTTAATAGTTCTGGATCTGACATGTCTAGTAACGCGGCTGTGATCTTGGCCTTTAACCCTTTACCAAAGGCTTGTTCCACATCGCCGCGAATACTCCATTGGTAATCGGGGAAGGCTGGTGTTTGCCAAATAATTTTTACGAGATTAGGATCAATTTTTCCGGCTTCGATCATTTTGTGCCACACCTTAAAATTCACCGCGCCCACTTCATAGCTGCCCGCTTGCACCAGGGCGATGGTGCGACTGTGATCGCCACTAAAACCCACTCTTTTAAACGCTTGTTTAGGGGCTTCTAAATATTGGCGAATATAATATTCCGGCATCAGGCGGCCCGAGGTGGAGCCCTTAGAGCCAAAGGTAAATGTTTTATTTTTTATGGATAAAGGAAATGTCTCACTGGATGTTAAGCCGGCTGCATGGTGGGCGATAAAATAGGTAACGAAAGATTGATCTTCAACCCCTTGCGCAATGGCCTCACTGCCGGGCACTAGGTTGCGGGCTTTTACCCCGGATAAACCACCAAACCAGGCAAGCTGTACCTGATTATTACGAAAGGCACTGATGGCGGCGGCATAACTTTTTACAGGCACATACTTCACGTCTATGGCCAGTTCCGTGCTTAGGTAGCGGGCCACCTTATCGAAGCGTTTTTGTAACGCACTGGCATCCTGATCGGGAATGGCGGTAAAACTAAAGGTTTGTGCAAAGGCTGTAGGGCTAAGCAGCAATAAACTCAAAATAACTGAGCGTGTAAGGAGTTGTGTAAGGTTCATGTTACTGGTCTTTTTTCGGTTGATAGTTTTCGGCCCATTCAAGCAGCTCTTCTTTAGGGGCTTGCATCAATATTCGGCCCTGACGTTTGCTTAATTGGTAGTCGTACATGGGGTCGTAGTATTTTTCTAGCAAGGTGCCTATGGGCAGTGCAAAACCCTCTTCATTGCCGTGGGCCAATGCGCTTAGTGCCTCGGATAATTGCCCGTGCAGGGTTTTATGCAGCTCGCCTCCCAGGCGTTTTTGAATGCGCGACAGGTTAAATAATATTTTTTCGCTAAATATTTCATGGGCCTGTTCACCATGGGTGTTTTGGTAGTGGGGGTATAAATCTGTGATGTAATCTTGTACCGCAATGACCACTCGCTCCTCCATGGGTGTTTGTAAAACCACCAGCGGGTATTGCTCCCCCATGGCCTTGAGCATTTCATGGGGCAGGGCCAGCTGACCGATGAGGCGCCCTTCATCTTCCATGAATACAGGCTGTTTGTGAGCGTGGCGTTGTTTTAACAAATCAATGGAGACGCTGTTTTCAAAATCTATTTGGCTGGGTTGTGGTGTGACCATGGCACCAAAACTGGAGCCGCGGTGGTTAGCCCGCCCCTCTAAATCTATGTGATGGCTAAGTTTGTGTAAAAAATGAGTCTTGCCACTGGCGGTGCGACCACTGACCAAAACCAATGGCATGGTATTGAGGCTCACCTTAAGTTGCTCTAACAAAAAGGTGCGCATGGCTTTGTAGCCCCCTTCGATAAAGGGGTAGTTGATGCCGCTCTCTTTTAACCATTGCTGCGTGACCTTGGAGCGCAAGCCGCCACGAAAACAGTATAAAACGCCATCAGGATGGGTTTCGGTGAAGGTTTTCCAGGCCGCCAGGCGTTGCTCACGAATGAGCGGCGTGGCCAATTCGTTACCCAATTTAATGGCCTGGTCCTGACCTTGCTCTTTGTATTGGGTACCGATCAATTGCCGTTGCTGGTCATCCAATAGCGGAATATTTTGGCTATTAGGGAAGGCACCTTTAATGAATTCCACAGGGGCTCGCACGTCCATCATGGGCACGTCTTGTAAAAACAGCTGTAAAAAATCTTTTATATTGGCACGCACGTGTATGACTACTCCTGTGAGGCGCGTGATTATGCCATAAGGGGCCTGTGAACGTGACTGTTTTTGAGGTGGCAATACAGGCGCTGTCTGGGCGAGTGGGGTGGGGGAGTGATCAGTCATTCCCTTAATGGTGATCAGCTGTTATTTTTTGTGCGCTTCAATCTCCATTAAAAATGCAAACTAAAAATGTGACCTAAATATAACAACGGAAGGATTTATCATGACCATAGCCTATTGGTGTGTATTCGCCGCAATTTTAATGCCTGTCGTATTTACCGGTATTGCCAAGTTCGCGGGAAAGGGATATGAGCCCAAAGACAACCTGGCCCCCAGGGATTTTTTGGCCCGGCTGCAAGGGTTTCGTCAGCGAGCCAATTGGGTGCAAATGAACACTCATGAATCTATTCCCGGGTTTATGGCGGCGGTGATTATTGCCCACCAGATGCAGGGTGAACAAAACATGATCGACCTATTGGCGGTGAGTTATATTGTGTTGCGGCTGATATATGGGGTCTTGTATATGGCCAATATAGGCATGCCAAGAACCGTTATATGGACCTTGGGCGTGGCCTGTATATTGGGTCTGTTTTTTACTTAGTGCCTGTTTAAGTTCAACGGGCAAGGCCCTAAAGCCCCCTAAATTCCAGTGAATTTAAGTCGAAGCCATCTCCTGATGGGCTGTGTTTAGGGGTTTTATCAACCACTTCCAGTTTCTTGAGGCGACAGCCTTGGTAACTCACGCCATCTTCATTGGTGGTGAAGTCATAGCTGAAGCTTTCCCCTGTACTCACTAAACCCAAGTGATTTTTACCGTTCACTTTATCGTCATGGCAGTGGCTCAGGTGTACCGATATTTGTGCTTGCTCTGGGTAATCTTCCACGGTTTTATTGCCCCAGGTAATTTCCCTTAAGAATAACTGTTGGTTGTAAACCGGGAAGGCCGCCAAATATTCATCGATATAACAACTGGTGGTGAGCTTGCCTTTTTTACCCAGAGACAAGAAGTTCACGGTACCCTCCAATGCCTCTTCTTGAATCAATGCATTCCCCACTACTTGGCGAGCGTCTGCTATGTTGCCCTTAGGATCATAGTTGAAGATAAAGTTATTCATGGTGCACGTTTGCTCGCTGTCTATTTCGCCTAGCAGACACTGACGGAAACCCTTGGAGTTTTGAGCAAACAGGCTTATACAGCTGTCGTAAAGTTCACTTTGTTCCAATTCGGTAACGGTGATGTCATCGATGATGATGCCGTAGCTGTCTGGCAAACCGTTGTCTTTAAGGGTTAGCTTGCTATAGGGGCGGCTGGCCAGAATTTCTATGGTGGCACTATGGAATGCATCAAATACAGGTTCAAAATGGGCTTTGGTTTTGCCAAAGCGCATCACTAAGTGGCGATAAGCATTGTGAGGCATATCGTTGTAGGTACGCATGCGATATTTAACGGTGGCGCGATAGTGATAACCCACTTTGGTGGGAATGAAGGAGCGAATACGCAAGGTGGCGGCGTTGTCACCATCCACGATGCAGTAAGACAGATCGCTGTCCAGTTCGGCCACCATGTTGCTAGCCTCTCCTACCCCATACACACTGGCCTTGCCTACTTCAATTTGTGGAGGGCAATAAGCATTGGCAAGGTCGCGGGTCATTTCGTCACGCTCTATGCCTATTAAGTCGGCCATACGGTTACGGGTGCGCTTGGTCCAGCTAATATCGAAGCGGATTTCTTCGCCTGCCACGTAGTCTTCACGCTGGCTGTCCAGGAATAAACCAAAGTCGGTGAGGTACCAGTTTTCGCCGGTATAGAACCCCTGCCAATCCTGACTGGCAATTTCGTCTCCTGGTAATGGGTCTGGGTCCAGTGGGTTTTCGTCGTCCACATCTGGGATGCCATCGTTGTCATCATCGGTGTCTGCGTTGTTGCCAATACCATCACCGTCAGTGTCGAGCCATTCAGTGTCATCCAGTGGGAAGGCATCGTTAATGTCCAGCACCCCGTCGTTGTCGTCATCGGTATCCAGGTTATTGCCCAAACCATCACCGTCGGTGTCGAGCCATTCAGTGGCATCCAGTGGGAAGGCGTCGTAAATATCCTCAACCAAGTCACCATCATCATCGGCATCCATGTTATTGCCAACACCATCGCCGTCGGTGTCGAGCCATTCGGCAGGATCCAGTGGGAAGGCATCCAGGTTATCGCTGATGCCGTCGCCATCGTCATCGTCATCGGTATTGTTGCCAATGCCGTCACTGTCGGTATCCAGGCTTTCATTAGGATCCAATGGGAAGGCATCGTTTTCGTCTAATACGCCATCACCATCGTCATCGGTATCGCTATTGTTGCCGATGCCATCTTCATCACTGTCTACCGATTCACCATTATTGAGAGGGAAGGCGTCGTCGTCATCCAGCACACCATCGCCATCGTCATCTGTGTCGGCATTGTTGCCCACGCCGTCGCCATCGGTATCCAAAGACTCGCTGGCATCCAGTGGGAACATGTCCAGGGTATCGCTGATGCCGTCGCCGTCATCGTCATCGTCACTGTTGTTACCAATGCCGTCGCCATCTGTGTCTATGGATTCGTTTTCATCCAGTGGGAAGGCGTCTTCTTCATCGGGTACACCGTCGTTGTCGTCATCGGTATCGGCATTATTACCCATGCCGTCGCCGTCAGTGTCTAGGGATTCAGTGGCATCCAATGGGAAGGCATCGTCGTCATCCAGCACACCGTCGTTGTCGTCATCTGTGTCGGCATTGTTGCCAATGTCATCGCCGTCGGTGTCGAGCCATTCGGCAGCATCCAGTGGGAAGGCATCCAGCACATCGCTGATGCCGTCGGCGTCGTCATCTATATCGGTATTGTCACCCACACCATCGCCGTCAAAGTCGTAGGCTTCACTGGCATCCAGTGGGAAGGCATCGTCCACATCCAGGACGCCGTCGCCATCGTCATCGGTGTCGCGATTGTTGCCAATACCGTCACCATCGGTATCAGTCCATTCACTGGCATCCAGTGGGAAAGCATCGTCCAGGTCGGAGATAAGGTCGTTATCATCATCCAAATCCTGATTGTTACCGGTACCATCGCCATCCGTATCCAGCCATTCGTTAGCATCCAGCGGGAACATGTCCAGAGCATCGCTTACGCCGTCACCGTCATCATCGCTGTCGGCGTTGTTGCCTGTGCCGTCGCCATCGGTGTCCAGCCATTCACCGGCATTCAATGGGAAGGCATCGCTAATATCCAGCACGCCGTCGGCGTCGTCATCTATGTCTGTGTTGTTACCCACGCCATCGCCATCGGTATCCAGGGATTCGCTGTTATCCAGTGGGAAGGCATCGTTGATGTCCAATACGCCGTCGTTGTCGTCGTCAGTGTCGCTGGCATCGCCCACACCATCGCCGTCGCTGTCGATGGACTCATTGGCGTCAAATGGGAAGGCATCTGCATTGTCACCCACGCCATCGCCGTCACTGTCGGCAGATTCGTTAGGGTCATTAGGGAAGGCGTCACTGTTGTCACCCACGCCATCACCATCTGTGTCTGCCGACTCGTTGGCATCAAACGGGAAGGCATCGCTATTGTCGCCCACGCCATCACCATCTGTGTCTGCCGATTCGCTGGCATCAAACGGGAAGGCATCGCCGTTGTCGCCTACGCCATCGCCATCACTGTCGACAGATTCATTAGCATCGTTAGGGAAGACATCGCTGTTGTCGCCTACACCGTCGCCATCACTGTCGGCGGATTCATTGGCATCGTTAGGGAAGGCATCGGCATTGTCGCCTACACCGTCACCGTCGCTATCAACAGATTCACTGGCATCGTTAGGGAAGGCGTCGCTATTGTCACCTACGCCATCACCATCGCTGTCTACGGATTCATTGGCATCATTAGGGAAAGCGTCTGCATTGTCGCCTATGCCGTCGCCATCGCTATCTGCAGATTCGTTTGCATCGTTAGGGAAGGCATCTGAGTTGTCGCCTACACCATCGCCGTCACTGTCGGAAGTTTCGTTTGCATCGTTGGGGAAGGCATCTGAGTTGTCGCCCACACCGTCTCCGTCACTGTCAACAGATTCATTGGCATCGTTAGGGAAGGCATCGGAGTTGTCACCTACACCATCGCCGTCACTGTCGGAAGATTCGTTTGCATCGTTAGGGAAGGCGTCTGCATTATCGCCCACACCATCGCCGTCAGAATCGGCGGATTCGTTTGCATTGTTAGGGAAGGCATCGCTGTTGTCGCCCACGCCGTCACCGTCAGAATCGGCAGTTTCATTTGCATCATTAGGGAAGGCATCCGAGTTATCGCCCACGCCGTCGCCGTCACTATCAGCGGATTCATTGGCATCGTTAGGGAAGGCGTCCGAGTTATCACCCACACCGTCACCGTCAGAATCGGTAGATTCATTTTTATCGTTAGGGAAGGCATCGCTGTTGTCGCCTACGCCATCACTATCGCTGTCGGCGGATTCATTGGCATCGTTAGGGAAGGCATCTGAATTATCACCTACACCGTCGCCATCCGTGTCGACCGATTCGTTTGCATCAAATGGGAAGGCATCAGAATTGTCACCCACGCCGTCGCCGTCGGAGTCTACTGATTCGTTTGGATCATTAGGGAAGGCATCCGAGTTATCGCCTACACCGTCACCATCGGAATCGGCAGACTCGTTTACATCATCAGGGAAGGCGTCAGAATTATCACCCACGCCGTCGCCATCGCTGTCTACAGTTTCACTAGCGTCATTAGGGAAAGCGTCTGCATTGTCGCCCACACCATCACCGTCAGAATCGGCGGATTCGTTTACATCGTTAGGGAAGGCATCTGAATTATCACCCACGCCGTCGCCATCTGTGTCTACCGATTCGTTGACGTTGAATGGGAAGGCATCTTCATTGTCACCCACGCCGTCGCCGTCTGAATCTTTGGATTCAAGGGCGTTAAATGGGAAGGCGTCGTTCACATCTAATACGCCGTCGTTGTCGTCATCCGGATCGGAATTATCACCAATGCCGTCGCCATCAAAATCTACCGATTCGTTAGGGTTTAATGGGAACAGATCTACACCATCCAGCACGCCGTCGTTGTCATCGTCGGGGTCGCTATTGTCGCCAATATTGTCGCTATCAAAATCCTGGCTCTCGGCACCATCAAATGGGAAGGCATCATTTACATCCAGCACGCCGTCGTTGTCATCATCAGGGTCGGCGTTATTGCCTTGGCCGTCGTGGTCAAAGTCTTGGGATTCACTGCCATCAAATGGGAAGGCATCGTTTTCATCTGCTACGCCATCGTTGTCGTCATCGTCGTCCAGCAGGTCGCAAATATGGTCGCCGTCGACATCGCTGGGCACTGAGTTACTGTCTAAACCATTGGTGCCACAGGCCAGTTCATCTGTGTCGCTCCAGGTATCGTTATCATCATCGGTATCGGCATTGTTACCTATGCCGTCTTGGTCAAAGTCCAAAGATTCGCTGGCATCAAACGGGAAGGCGTCATTGGCGTCCAGCACGCCGTCGTTGTCGTCATCATTATCTAATAAGTCACAGATATGATCATTGTCGAAATCGCTGGGAACTGAATTGCTGTCCAATGAATCGGTGCCGCAGGCGGCTTCATCTGTGTCAGACCAGGTATCGTTGTCATCATCGCTGTCGCTGGCATCACCAATGCCGTCGTTGTCGGTGTCAACGGATTCATCTGGGTCCTCGGGGAATGGGTCAGAGTTGTCGCCCACGCCGTCGCCATCGGTGTCTACAGATTCATTAGGGTCATTAGGGAAGGCGTCGGAATTGTCACCCACGCCGTCACCGTCACTGTCTACGGATTCGTTGGGATTATTGGGGAAGGCATCGCCATTATCGCCCACGCCGTCGCCATCTGAATCGGCCGATTCATTTGGATCATTGGGGAAGGCGTCTGCGTTGTCGCCCACGCCGTCACCGTCGCTGTCTACCGATTCATTGGGGTCATTAGGGAAGGCATCGCCGTTATCGCCCACACCGTCGCCGTCACTGTCGGCTGATTCATCTGGATCATTGGGGAAGGCATCACCGTTATCACCCACACCGTCGCCATCAGAGTCTACCGATTCATTGGGGTCGTTAGGAAAGACATCACCATTGTCGCCCACGCCATCGCCATCGCTATCGGCAGACTCTTCACTGTTAA
>Ga0209396_1004303_pt1 | contig 13929 bp, 10 predicted proteins | sample GOMGulsemesocosm_6_FD_184638 | JGI IMG/M metagenome (GOLD analysis project Ga0209396, IMG submission 184638) | Methane-oxidizing microbial communities from mesocosms in the Gulf of Mexico - GOM8C Gulf of Mexico (SPAdes) (version 2) | ecosystem: Environmental > Aquatic > Marine > Cold seeps...
AATGGTATTCCAGAAACCGAATCCATTTCCTAAGTCTATCTACGACAACGTCGCGTATGGCCCCCGTATTCATGGTCTAGCGCAAACTCGTGTCGAGCTGGATGAGATAGTAGAAACAAGTTTAAAGCGCGCCGGTTTATGGAACGAAGTAAAAGATCGTCTACACGCTCCAGGCACTGGGCTTTCCGGTGGTCAGCAACAGCGCCTTTGTATTGCCCGTACAATTGCGGTTGATCCTGAAGTGATCTTGATGGATGAGCCTTGTTCGGCATTGGATCCAATCGCAACCGCTAAAATCGAAGAATTAATCGATGAGCTACGTGAGAAGTATACGATTGCCATCGTCACCCACTCAATGCAACAAGCCGCTCGTGTTTCACAGCGCACGGCTTACTTTCACTTAGGTCAATTGATTGAAGTGAATCCAACCAATCAAGTTTTCACCACCCCGCAACACGAGTTGACTGAAGCTTATATTACTGGCCGTTTCGGATAGTCCGTCTAAAGAATAAGGAGAAGAATAATGGATATGAACTTTAACCAGCACATCTCGCAGCAGTTTAATGCGGATTTAGAAGCTATTCGTAATCAGATGTTAGCAATGGGTGGTCTTGTTCAACGCCAAGTAGCTGACTCGATTGAAGCCATTTGCAGTGGTGATACCAGCTCGGCCGATAAAATCATTCAGCGTGAAGATGACGTCGATGATATGGAAGTGAGCATCGATCAAGAATGTACTCACATTCTTGTGCGTCGCCAACCTGCCGCTTCTGATTTACGTATGGTATTAGCGGTTTCTCGGGTTGTGCGCGACCTTGAGCGTATGGGTGATGAAGCGTGTAAAATAGCGATTCATGCTTTGGAAGTGGCTAACGGTAATCAAGCGAGTTCGAAGATTTGTAATCAATCAATTCGCCATATGGGCAACGACGTAGTAAAGATGATCTCTGATGCTTTGGATGCTTTTGCTCGTCACGACGTCGATGGCGCTATTGATGTCGTGCGCAATGATAAGCTGGTCGATCAGCAATACGCCTCGGCCATTCGAGAACTGATCACCTACATGATGGAAGACCCGCGTTCTATTGGCCAAGCGATTAACATTCTTTGGATATTACGTGCCATCGAGCGTATCGGTGATCACGCGCGCAATATCAGTGAGCAAGTAATCTATCTAGTGAGTGGTGCCGATGTGCGTCATAGCTCGCTCTCTGAAATGGAAGAGCAGGCAAAAGGGGACAGTTGACCCTAACAGCCGCCTGGCAGGCTGTTAAAATCGCTTTAAAGCCCACTTTTACGTGGGCTTTTTTGTTATTGCCCCTCTTAAGTCGTCTGCATAGCCGTTATTTAGTTGTTTAAGCAGACATGGGGCAAATCTTAACTAGACTAATTATTATAAGCTCAGTCAGGTCGTGGCTCTTTATAGATTCATATAAAATTCACAATATTGAAATATTACTGTCATCTCGTCATATTTCTGTAACATTGCTGAAACATAATCGTCACGAATTTAAAAACATTAGAAGAAGTCGCTTGTTGTAATAAGCGGCTTTCATATTTGATAAATAAGTGGAAATGATTATGAAAAAGACAGCCCTATCTTTAGCTATCGCAGCTGTATTACCCGCTTTTGCCAACGCTGAGAAAGTAGAAATCGAATTGCCTAAATTCTACGGCAAGATCAATGTTTCTGTTCAAAATACGCAAGAAGGCGATATCAGTATTTCTGAAGTTGTATCAAACGCTTCTCGCTTGGGTGTTAAAGGTAAAATCGATCTTAAGCACGGCCTTCAAGGTGTGTATAAAGCTGAATACCAAACGGCAGTTGATGATGGCGATAATAGCGGCCAGACTTTCAGCCAGCGTAATATCTTCGCGGGTATTAAAGGCGATTTTGGTCAGGTGATTGTCGGTAACTTCGATACGCCACTGAAGAAAGCACAGAAAAAGATCGACCTTTTTAACGACCTAGAAGGCGATATCAAAAGTGTTATTACCAAAAGTGATAACCGCACTGCTAATACGGTTCAGTACAATAGCCCTAAGATGGCTGGCCTAGTAGCAACGGTTGCTCACATCGCGGCTGAAGATGAAACTGTAAATGATGGTACTTCAAGCTCGTTAACCTATTCTCGCAAGAAGATTTACGCAGCGATTGCTTATGATACTGATGTAGAAGCTGATGGTATCGACGTAACACGTGTTGTTGGCCAATACTCAATTGCCGGCATTACTTTCGGCGGCCTTTGGGAAACTCAGCAGCAAGATGGCGATAATAAAGATGGTTGGGTTTACTCAGCGGCCTACAAGTTAACTTCTGCTATTAAATTAAAAGCTCAATACGGTGAATCTGATATTGCCAAAGACAATGCTGAAACTTACAGCCTAGGTATTGACTACAAGCTAGCGAAAGGTGCTAAGGTTTATGCGTTTGCTACTGACGAAAACTATGCGGATACTAGCAGTAATGAATATTACGGACTGGGTTTAGAATACAAGTTCTAATACAATAACCGTTATTAGACCCACAAAAAGGGCTTCTATTTACCTAGAAGCCCTTTTTTATTTCTTTTTATTCTCTTAACGCTTAAGCCGCCTTATGACGAATACGCTCGCTAGGGATAACAAAACTAAACCGACTACCACGGCCCAACGTTGATTCTATTTTAAGCTGCGAATCATGATGTTCTAAGGCATGGCGAACAATGGCTAAGCCTAAACCAGAACCCCCTACCGTTGACTCTCTTGACTCATCCACCCGATAGAAACGTTCAGTCAAGTGGGCTAAATGATTAGGCGCGATGCCATCACCTTTGTCAGAGATGGCGATCTCTAAACCTTGATTATTCAGCTGAATAGCAATATTCACCTCTGCAGCCTGTCCTTCTTTACAGCCATACTTAACAGCATTCGTAATTAAGTTGGAAAATACTGAACTTAACTCATCAGCGAAACCTAAAATTTCGATATCAGAAATACAATCGCAATGAATTTTGGCCTGAGGAAATTTCTCACCAGATAAAGATGTTGGCGCATAGGCTTTTAACTGATCGACACTCACCGCGCATAACGGCTGAAATTCAAACCAATCGTAACCTATACCCGCATTATTACTTTCCAGCTTAGACAAGTGCAGCAAATCATTGACTAAGCTTTTCATACGATCCGATTGCTCACTCATTTGGCGCACGGCACGAGCAATACCAGGGTTCATGTCGGCATCCGCTAACATTTCCAAATAGCCGTTAATGACAGTAAGAGGCGTTCGCAGTTCATGAGAGACATCACCAATAAAGTTCTGCCTCATTTGTTCAACACGCTGACGCTCTGTCACATCTCGCACAATTAAAACTTTCTGGTCGATACCAAATTGAGTCACTTGTATTTGAACAATTAAATTTACCCGATGAGGACTTTGTAATTCGATGACATCACTATAATCACCTTTATCGAAGTATTTAACAAAACGCGGAGCACGGATCAGGTTGGTAATATGCTGACCTTTATCAGTATCAACTCTTAAGCCCAGCAAATGACATGATGCCCGATTAAAAGCGCTCATATAGCCGGATTGATCAACGATCAAAACGCCATCTTGTAAAGATTCAATGCCTTCAGCAATGCGTTTAAGTTGTTTGCTTTGCTTATTTATTTTTTTATTTAAGTCCCGTTCGCGGCGAATCAGTATATCCGCACTATAGCCAACCAAACCGCTGTCTTGTGGTGCGGGACCTCGGTTATTACTCCAAATAAAAAGTTCATTCAACCGCCTCAACATCAATATTTGAGAAACAAGCAAACCGACTAAGGCACCCCAAAAGGGTTTTTCAAATGACATACCTGCGGCAGTTGCGAGGGCAACTATAATTACAATGCGTAAGAACTCACGCTGCCAAGCTATTTGTTGCAAAATACTACATCCTTACAACGTTAAATAATGACCAGAAAAAGCTATTCTGGCTTAAAGTCTTCAGCCGAGAAACGATAACCCGCACCTCGTACAGTTTGAATCATTGCCTCATGATTCAATATTGAAATACTTTTTCGTAAGCGCCGAATATGTACATCGACCGTTCTATCTTCTACGTAGACATTGCCACCCCAAACTCGATCGAGCAGCTGTTCGCGGGAGTATACGCGATCAGGGTGTAACATGAAAAATTCTAACAAACGAAATTCTATGGGACCTAGATTTATATCATTACCCGCTATATTAGCTTTCTTCGCAGAGCGATCTAATAGCAATTTACCTGCAGTTAAACCTTTACCTTCAACATCCGCATTTCCTCGGCGCAATACCGCCCGAATTCTGGCTAATAATTCACGTGGGGAGAAGGGTTTAATCACATAATCATCGATACCCGCATCAAAACCGCTAATTTTATCGTCTTCTTCTGACTTGGCGGTTAATAGAATAATAGGAATTTCTGCGGTATTTTCTTCGCGCTTTAGTCGTTTGGCCAGCTCAAGTCCCGTCATCATAGGCATCATCCAATCCGCTAAAATTAAATCGGGTGCATCATCGAGTACCATTTGATAGGCAATCTGGCCGTTGGCTGCACGTCTGACTTGATAACCCGCCATCTCTAAACTGGTCATAATCATTTCAGCAATCGCTTGCTCATCTTCTACCACTAGAATATTAGCTGTCGCCATTATCTCAATCCTTACGCTGCACTTTGGACATATATTTAGCTTTTAACATACCAAAGCGCGACTGTCTTACTTTATTAAACATGCCAGAATACCCTGCTCTAAACTCACCTTGTCTATCTCTTTATTATCAATTATTTCAATTCGACTTTGCGCTAAAGAACGGGTTGGCATTTCGCTAAAGACTTGATTTTTCAAGTTCATAACACGAGTACCTAAATTGGTAATCAGCAGGCCTTTCACTCGTTCAACATCTAATATCATTAACCATTGACTAAGCGCTTGATGATCAAAGATTTGATCTTCTGCGAACAACCAACCCAGCGAATAATATCCCATGCCTTGATTTTCAAATGATTGATAGTCCTTACCCGCCGCTAAACTCACCGGTCGCATCACATCGCTATCAGCCTGATTATCTGAACCTAAATGGGAGTGAGAATGCGGGTTGTGAGCACCTTTATTATGCCGATTTTGATCGCGTTCAAAATCTAACCAATTCAAATCTAGCTGGCCATTTTTCACCCAGCCTAAAACCTTTTTCTGCGGATTAATGGTTTCTGCAAAGCGATAGAAATTTTCTTTATCCTGCTCGCTACACATATCCGTTTTATTCGCGACCAGTACATCGGCGAGATAACATTGATCATTAAAGGTTTCATGCGTTTGGTAACGTGGATCTTTTAATTGCCTAGGATCCAATAAACAAACTGAGGCCTTCAGCTCTGTTTGCTGCGAGTATTCTTTTGAGGTTAAACTGCGGATTAAATTCTGCGGGTGACCTAAGCCCGTCGGCTCTATGATTATTCGATCAGGCTTCTGTTGAGCGATTAAGTTTGATAGCGCAACTTGAAACGGTATGCCAGAGACACAGCATAAACACCCACCTGGAACTTCACTAATCGTCATACCTGATTCTGCCGAGAGTATCGCACCATCGATACCAACCTCGCCGAATTCATTGACTAAAACGGCCCATTTTTCATTTTCGGGTTTCTGTTTTAATACATTCAATATGGCCGTCGTTTTACCAACACCGAGAAAGCCCATAACAATATTTATACTGATTTTATTTTTCAAAGGTCTCTCACAATTACGCTCTTTTATAACGCTCTTTTATAACTTTCTTAAAATAACTAGCGGAGGCTGATTAATCACTACGCTTAAGCTTCGATGGGCTAAACTCGCAATTAAAACCGCCGCTAATAACGGTAACCACAACCAATAAGATAAATGCCAAGCATACGGTATTTGAAATAAACGCTGATAAAGCAACCAACAAATAACTTCTGCACCGATCACCGCAATGATCCCAGCCAGTGCGCCGAGTAATAAAAACTCTATCCATTGTATTTTTTGCAGCTGAATACTTTTAGCGCCAAATGTTCTCAATACCGCACCTTGCTGCAGTCGATCATCGAGACTTGAATGTAATGCCGCCAGCAGTACTAAAATCCCCGCCATTAATACTAATATTAACAGGTATTCTACCGCTAACGTCACTTGCGCTAACAAGTCTTGTACTTGAATCAATACCTGGCTCATATCCAACAGGGTGATATTCGGATAATCCCGAATTATTTGAGTCAATTCCTTGGTTTGAGTCTCTGAGGCATAAAAACTGGTGAGATAGTTCAAGGGTAACTGTTGCACGATATCCGTTGAAAATAAAATATAGAAATTGGGCTTCATACTGCCCCAGTCAACTTTTCTAATACTGCTAATACTTGCCGCGACTTCCTGGCCAGCAACATCAAATACAAGTTCATCCCCTAAAGTAATATTCAATCGCTTGGCTAAACTTTCGGCTATAGATATCTGATTTCGGGCTTGATCATCAAACCAATCGCCGCTTGTAATAATATTACCTATGGGTAGTTGATCACTGCCACTTAAAACTAGATCTCGCTGCACCGCTGGATCTTGAGCATAACGTTCATTCTCTTTCACTAAGATATGATTAATACTTAATAGTCGACCTGGCACCATAGGAAAAGGCTTCGATACGATAAAACCCGCCTGCGTTAAGCCCTGTTGGTAGCTATCAAGCTGATAGCTCTGAATATTCATAGCAAAGAAATTGGCACTGTCTTGGGGTAAGTTTTTTTGCCAATCTTGCAATAGATCATTGCGAACAATCGCAATAATTAACATCACCATCAGTGTTAATGAAAAAGCCAATATTTGAATTGAACTGCGGTAACGATCACGATTTATCTGTTGCCAAGCAAAACGAAAACTCAAGCTTAACTTAGCTTTTGGCATGATTCGATCAGCAATAAAAAGCAGTGTTTGTAAAATAAATAACAATATGAGCAATATGGAGAAACCGCCGAATATAATAATCAGCGTCATCTTGATATCACCACTGAACCAAAAGTTAAGTAGTGCCATCATGCTTAAACCCAAGCCATAGATAAGCCAGCTATTCCACGCCATAGGCTCTAACTCACGACGTAATACTCGTAAAGGTGAAACTCGACCGAGTCGTAATAAAGGAGGCAGAGCAAACCCTAATAAGGTAACAGGCGCTGTTAAGCTGGCTATCAGCCAAGCGGATAGATCGGCACTAGGGAGTTCTTGCTGAAAAACCGAGGATAATAACTGCGTTAATAACTCTTGGCCAAGATAACCTAGCACTAAACCAACCACGCTACTCATTAATGCTAAATACACTAGTTGACCCAGATAAAGCTTGGTCACATAAGCTCTACTTGCGCCAAAAGTTCTCAATAACGCACTGCTATCATAATGATGTCGGGCGTAGTCTTGTGCCGCCATCGCAATGGCAATACCGGCTAAAATAATTGCCAGCATAGCCGCGAGGGATAAGTAACTGCGGGCTTTTTGTAATGATGCGGCCAAAGCTTGATTATTATCGGTTAACGACTCAAAGCTTTGATGACTCGCCAATTGCGGCTTAATAAGCTGCTGGAAAGCGATTATTGCACTGTCATTACCTGCCGCAAGTAAACGCCAACTCACTCGACTACCCGGCTGCACTAACTTTGCCGCCTCCACGTCTTCTAAATGCATCATCAAACGCGGTGATAGGCTATAAAAATTACCCGCACGGTCACTTTCATTACCTATGATGGCGCTTATGGTAAGTTGAATGGCTCCAACATCCACGGTATCGCCCACCTGTGCATTGAGTAGAGCTAATAATCTAGGCTCTAACCATACTCGACCCGGTTTTGGCCCTTGCTCTTGGGGTTGTTGATCTTGGGACTGTTGAGCTGAATGATTAAACGTACTGAGCAAGCCTTTTAACGGATAGTCATTACCCACCGCCTTCACCGCGGCCAATGCCATTTCATCTCCCAGCAGGACAACACTCGGAAATTCAAGGGTCGTTGCCGTTTTCAAACCTAAGGTTTTCGCTTGCAGATACCATTGATTAGGTAATGCTTCACGTGAATGGATGCGTAAATCTGCCCCTAATAATTCACTGCTTTTATTCAGCATGGCATTATCTAGACGCTGACTAAATACACTAATAATAGTGGCCGAAGTCACCGCTAATATCAGTGCCGATAAGATAAGCATCATTTTGCCAGCACGAATTTCAGAGATTAATAGCCTAAAGCTAAGCATCCGCCAACTCCTGTCGTTCATCTTTAGCAATACTGCCATCATGAATATGAATACTGCGCTGACAACGCTGGGCAAGATGCTCGTCGTGGGTCACCAGAATCAAGCTGGTATGATTCTGAAGATTCAATTCAAACAATAGGTCAATCACCTGTTTACCCGTATGGCGGTCTAAGTTACCCGTCGGCTCATCGGCAAATAATACGCTTGGCTGACAGGCAAAAGCGCGAGCTATCGCGACTCTTTGCTGCTCACCACCGGACAATTGACTAGGATAGTGTTTCAAACGCTGGCTCAAGCCGACTTTATCAAGCCATTGTGAAGCGCGCTTTCGACACTCAGCCAAACTGAACTTATTCGACATTTCTAGTGGTAAACTGACGTTATCTAAAGCACTTAACGCTGGTAAGAGTTGAAAGTTTTGAAAGACAAAACCTACCCCTTCGGCACGAACTGCCGCCCGCTGGTCTTCGTCTAATGAATGCAGAGGATGTCCTTTAAGCCAAACCTCCCCTGAACTGGCTTGATCGAGACCAGCCATAATACCTAATAGCGTCGATTTACCACTGCCGGAAGCCCCTACAATCGCCAAACTTTCCCCATGCTTGATCTGAAGATCCAACCCTTGCAGAATGGTTAGCTTATCCGAACCCGTTTTTACCTGTTTAACGACATTTTTCAGATTCAATAAAGGAAGCTGCTCTTCATGCTCAACATCTTTAACCATTCGACACTTCCCTTATTAGCGATCATATTTAAACTTTTATTAGTGCTGAGCTTACCTCAAGCTCACGCTGGGGAAAATAGTCAATCAAAGCAACAGACTATCTTAATTATGGGGGACAGTATTAGTGCAGGCTTTGGCATAGATAAAGACGACGGCTGGGCTGCCTTAATGGCGCTAAAGCTAAATAAGGTTAATTCACAGTATCGTCTGATAAACGCCAGTATCAGCGGTGAAACTAGCAGTGGTGGTGCTCATCGTATTAATAGCTTATTAATGCAATATAAGCCCAACATAGTAATTATTGAACTTGGCGGTAATGACGGCCTTAGAGGGAGTCCGATAAAGGCGATCACTCAGAACTTATCCCGCATGATCTTACAAAGTCAGCAAGCTGGTGCCGAGGTCATTCTATTAGGTATGAGAATTCCACCAAATTACGGCCAAAGATACAGCGACCTCTTTGCGGGCCAGTATCAGAAAATAGCATTAGAGCATAGAGTTATTCATCTACCTTTTTTACTACAAGGTATTGCAGCAGTCTCTGGCATGATGCAAGCTGATGGTATCCACCCAACCCGTGATGCACAGCCCATTATGATGAACAATATCTGGGGTTTGGTTGAACCAATTCTTCGGTTATAAAAATAATAATATATCATCAGCGGTCATCAAGGTATTACAGCTATACTCAATACATTCGCTGAAGCTCAATAGAGATTATAAATTTGTGAAGCTGATTAATAAAATTAAAGATTCATTACACCAAGATTCTATGCGAACTTCCCTTATCGCATCTTGGCTATTCTTGAGCCTATTATTCATCGGCTACGCAACCAACGCCTGGTTCAATTCGAGCAATCAGATATTTACCCAACTCGACGCAATTAACCAACTTGTATCAAAGAATACCCAGCAGCAAGCAGACATCTTATTTACCCAAGTTGAGCAGTTAAACCAACGGTTATTAGTGGCTGAGAGAAGCAATCAAAGTTTTAAAACTATATTCACTCGTCACGAAAAAAATAGCGTTGATCATAGTTTTCTGCTTGATGATCAAGGTAAGCTCCTGCTTTCCTCTTTTCGTCATAATAGCAATCTAAGATTAGACCTAGAAAAGACAATTATCGCACCTGAGGCAATCAAAAAAATAATACAAATTCAAGGCCCTGCTTTCGCCCCTACGTTTAGCTTGGGAGTTGATAGTAGTAGTCAGTACGTTCCTGTTTGTATGCCAACTGAAATTTCAAAGGCCAGCCTTATTTGCGTTTCATTATCCACCGTTAATGACAAGCTCAGTTGGCACTCAATAAATGACATTAACGATACCGCAATTCGTGTAATCGGCGCGGAAAATCATTTATTGTATGCTGATCCTTTACCCATGCATAAACGCTCTCTATTAGGTATGAAATTACCAGTAAGTGTAACGACGGATGGTTTAAACGAAAATACCATTCGCCAATCAGGCTCTGCTCGATTCAATAACCAGACGGGCCTTGACGATATAAAGCGTAGCGGCAGTATTCGATACCTTAAAGAGTTGGATTTATTCGTTGTTATTTCTCTTCCGACGGCACACGCTATAAGCGCGTGGTTTAGCTATATTGCGGGCCCTTTATTCATATGGTTATTTTCTTTGCTAGTAACCTTACTAGGGTATCATTTTGCAATTCGATTATTTGACCGTGCACAAGCAAACCATAATCTGACAGAGGGAGCCTTACGAGAACAAGAAAGAACTTTAGAGTTATTATTCTCTAATTTACCCGGTATGGTTTATCGCGTTCGCATTCCTGATTACAAGGTACTATTTATCACTGATGGCTGTAACGATTTATTAGGTTATTCTGCTCATACCTATCTCTCTGGTAAACGCACCCCCTTTGATGATATTCATGAAGATGACCAAGAGATCTTGATTAAGCACGCGAATAGCATAAACAGCCCAAAGAAAAAGTACGAACACGTTTTTCGTATTGAAACACCCAGCGGTGAACTAAAATGGATTATGGATCGTGGCCGAGCGATACGCGAAGGTGAGAACCAAGTCTATTTAGAAGGTATATTATTAGATATTACTGAGCACATGTTATCTCAGCAACAGGTAGAGTATTTAGCGACCCGAGACCCGCTAACCGAACTCGCAAATCGTTATTTATTTAATGATGAATTAGTTAATCACATCGATCGCTTCCGTGAAAAAACAAAAATCGCTTTATTATTTATTGATCTTGACCGGTTTAAAACTATTAATGACTCTCTAGGTCATCAAGTCGGAGATCGCTTACTTAAATTGGTAGCGGAACGCCTAAAAGAATGTGTCGATAAGAACTCTCTACTCGCTCGATTAGGCGGTGATGAATTTATGGTAATGATGATTAATCCGCCGAGCATGGATGCCGTAGAAGCGCTAGCGCACAGCATTAACATCGTTATTAGCAAAACCTTTGAGCTAGATTATTACAAGTTAAATACAACCTGTAGCATCGGTATTAGCCTATACCCTGAAGACTCTTGCGAATCACATATTCTGCTGCGTGATGCAGATACCGCTATGTATAACGCTAAAGCGAAAGGCGGTAATCGTTATCAATTCTATACCGATGAGATGAATCAGAAAGTTAACTCTCGCTTAACAATTGAAACTGAATTACGCCGAGCGATAAAAGAAAACGAATTTATAATTCATTACCAGCCCCAGGTTAATGCCCATACTGGCGAATTAGAAGGTGCTGAAGCACTTGTTCGCTGGATTCACCCAACGGCCGGAATGGTGGCACCTGATGAATTTATTCCAATCGCAGAAGAAACCGGATTAATTCGTGATATTGGTGATTGGGTACTGGATCAAGCATGCCAAACGTTTAAACAATGGAACGATGAAGCAGAATTAAACCTCTCAGTTGCCGTCAATGTTTCTGTACGCCAACTCGATGATAGTTTCGTATTAAGAGTTCAAGAAATTCTTAATCAAAGCCGCCTAGGGGAAGAACATCTAGAGCTGGAAATAACAGAAAGTCTTTTAATGGATAATATACAAGAGAATGTCCGTATATTAGAAAGCATCAACCGTCTCGGCATTCGCTTTGCGATGGATGATTTTGGTACTGGTTATTCATCATTGAGCTACTTACGTCAATTCCCCATCAGTAAGCTTAAAATTGACCGCTCGTTTGTTAACGATATTACTGACGATCCAGATGACGAAGCTATTATTCGAGCAATCATTGCGATGGGACAAACACTTAAATTGAAAGTAATTGCAGAAGGGGTAGAGAATCACCAACAACTTATTCTATTACAAACTATGGGCTGCGATAGTTATCAGGGTTATTTCTTTAGCAAACCGCTACCCAAAGAAGAGTTCTATAAAAAATACATACAACCTTCTATTCAAATTATTGAAAAAAATCGACAATTATAATTGTCGTCCTTGCCCACTACTCCGCCATCAATGCTAATGCGGCAGGTAAGCGTAGAATTTCCTTAGCGCTAAAGTATTGCTGCTGATAAGCTATCAAATTCTTTTCTTTTTCAAACTCTGACAGCCCTTCCATCCGTAAAATGACTTCCTTTTTTTCTGAGTAGGCCATCAATTTCTTATGCCAATCTTCCTGTTTCATGTCAACCTGTTCTAGACGGTCAGTAGCGGCAAGGCCAACCGACTGAATTCGGACTTCTCGTATCTGAGCCACATCACCTTGCATACGCATCTGCTGCTCCTGCCTATAAAGCTTATCAACCACCTCCATTTCATTTTTCAAATACTGAAGTTCTTGTGGCAAACCATTTTCTAAGCGTTCTATTTGAAAATGTTTTTCCTGCAAGCTTAAACCTGATTGTTTAATTGATAATTTTTCCAAGGCGTAACTATCAACAACTTCGTCTAATTGCCAAAATGATTCTACCGTCGGTTTAGAAAACCATTGGCGACGCAAACGTTTCTGCCAGTCTAAGCGCTGATATAAATCATCAATCGTGGCGGCCTCTTGACTCACGATGGTTTCTCGACCTTCATATTCAGCAAGATCTTTTTTATAATCCAAATAGTTTTGTAATAACTGTTCAGCTTGATCTTTTGCCGGAGAAACGAGTTGCGCAATACTTTCTTGCATTATCTCAATGATTTCTTTCAAAGATATTTCACCTGTAGCGGACAAGTGAAAATCTATCCAATGGCGCAGTGCCCTGTCGACAATCAGGTTCCCATTTCTGTCGGCTTTTATTTCTCCATCAACGGAAGAAAAACGAAATGTTTTCAACTCTAGAATATCAATCATTTTATCTGGCAGCAGAAGGTCAGCATTCACCGTAAGATCCTGTTGACTCTTAACTAAAAGCTGATCACCTTCCAGCAATGATAGAGTCGGCACAGCAGAGAAATATATTATTGAAGCAGATATCACTAGTGTGGCAGATATTGTATAAAGGTATTTTCTATTGCTCATTTTTTATTATTCACTAGATACAAAAACGTAAAAAGACTGAAGTACAAATATACTTCAGTCTTCATGGTAGTTTAAAGACTTAATTGAAAAGGCTGAGTTAGATCAATTTATAAACCCGCATTTTTTAATCGGTTAGCATGACTGCGGAACACTGTTAAAGGATCTGTAGACCAAAGATCATGCAATCCTAATAGCAGATTCACTTCATCGAGGTGATTCATTTTGAAATCATCACGAATGACCATACCTAAGTGACTACTACAACTTGAGACTAAGCCATCATTTTTCACTCCGGCCGGGAAGAATAGAGCCGTCGTACGGGTAATCAAATCTAAAGGATCAAAAATATTCGTCGCTGGCTGGGCACCACTCCAAGAATAATAACGGATACCATTTTCAATATAAGCCCCTTCTCCACAAGCTGAAGTTGGAATGCCTGCAGGGTGATTTTCATTAAACGCTAAAGACTTCTCTGTAGTTAATGCTGCCATCGATGCCATGATATCC
>Ga0209396_1004304_pt1 | contig 13929 bp, 9 predicted proteins | sample GOMGulsemesocosm_6_FD_184638 | JGI IMG/M metagenome (GOLD analysis project Ga0209396, IMG submission 184638) | Methane-oxidizing microbial communities from mesocosms in the Gulf of Mexico - GOM8C Gulf of Mexico (SPAdes) (version 2) | ecosystem: Environmental > Aquatic > Marine > Cold seeps...
GAGTTGAGCAAAGCCTGTGACGGCCGGGAATCATTCCCTAGCGCATGGGACTTCGACACATTGATTCACAAGATTTAAGGTTCGATCAAGTATGAATGTTTTAATTGTTGGTTCCGGTGGTCGTGAGCATTCCTTGGCATGGCGACTGACTGAAGATCAAAAAGTCAGCAAAGTAACGGTGTGTCCGGGTAATCCTGGAATGCTGAGTAATTCGGCAATCGAAACGCGTCCTGACGTGAAGGCTGATCCGCAAAGCGTATTGGCGCTGGCCCAAGAGCTGAAGTCTGATCTGGTGGTGATTGGCCCTGAAGCTGTTTTGGCTAAAGGTGTAACGGATCTGCTGGAAGCCAATGACTTTGCAGTTTACGGCCCTTCACAAGCAGCCGCTGAACTGGAAACCTCGAAGATTTTCTCCAAGCAGGTAATGGCCGATAACAATGTGCCAACAGCAGCTTCGAAAGCCTATAACGGTTACAAAGCCGCCATGGATGATCTCGATAACTGGGATTTTGATCGTGGTGTGGTTTTAAAGTCAGACGCACTGGCTGAAGGCAAAGGCGTAGTAGTAACTCATGATCGCGCTGAAGCAGAAGCAGTTTTGTATGACTTTATGGTTAATCCAGAAGTCAGCGTTAAAACTGACAGCATTCTGATTGAAGAAAAACTGGTGGGTAAAGAAGCCTCCGCCTTTGCGCTATGTGATGGCGATGATTATTTCTTCCTTGGTGTTGCCTGCGATTACAAGCGCGTCGGTAATGGCGATGAAGGTCCGAATACGGGCGGCATGGGTGGTTATTCGCCCAAAACATGGCCAGGCCCGGTCGTTGAAGAAAAAGTTAGAACGCAGGTTGTTGAGCCGATGCTTAAGGGCATGAAAGCGCGTGGTACACCGTTCAAAGGCACACTGTTTGTGGGCTTTATGGTCGATGAGCAAGATATTAGCGTGATCGAGTTTAACGTGCGATTTGGTGATCCGGAAACACAAATCCTGATGCCGATGGTGCAGGGTTCTTTCTACGATCTGTTGTATGCCTGCGCGACGGGTAAGCTGGCAGAAATGAAGCCTGATGTTTCACTGTCGGATTTATATTCCGTACACGTGGTGCTGGCCAGTGGTGGTTATCCGAGCATTGATGCGTCGCCGTTGGATACCGGCAACAACATCGAAATCAGTGGCGTGTTTGACGAAAACTGTCACCTGTTTTATGCCGGTGTTAAGGCGGCAAGTGAACAACAAAGCGGCCAGCTGGTGAATTCCGGCGGCCGTGTATTAGGTCTGACGGCGCTGGGCGAAAGCCTTGCTGAAGCGCGTGCCAAGGCCTATGCCAATTTTGGCAAAATCTCTCTTAAGGGTGCGCACTGGCGTACCGATATTGCAGACATCCTTTAACCGGATTAACAACGGGGAATCACGTGAGCATTACATACAAAGACGCCGGTGTAGACATTGAAAAGGGCGATGCCCTGGTCGAAAAAATCAAACAGAAGGTGAAGTCTACCTACGGTTCGCGAGTGCGTAGCGGTGTGGGCGGTTTTGCCTGTCTGTATGAGGTGGGTGATCGTTTGCTGGCGGCCGGTACTGATGGTGTCGGCACCAAACTGGCGTTGGCGAAGAAGCTGGATAAACACGACACCATTGGCATCGATCTGGTGGCTATGTGCGTTAACGATATTCTTTGCACCGGTGCTCAGCCGTTGTTCTTCATGGACTATTTGGCCACGGGTAAATTGGATGTTGATACCGCAAGCCATGTGCTAGATGGCATCGTTGAAGGTTGCTTGCAGTCCGAGTGTGCGCTGATCGGTGGCGAGACCGCTGAGATGCCAGGCATGTATGCCAATGGCGAATACGATCTGGCTGGTTTTGCGGTGGGTGAAGTGAAGCCTGCCGAAGTGCTGGATGGTAGTCGTGTCGGCGAAGGTGATGTGCTGATTGGCCTGCCAAGTTCCGGTTTCCACTCCAACGGTTATTCCTTGGTGCGTAAACTGATCAATGATGACGAAACTGAATTGATGACAGCGGCGTTGACGCCAACCAAAATTTACTGGAAGGCCATTAAAAGCCTGCTGGAAAAACAGCTGCTTAACGGCGTGTCTCACGTTACCGGCGGTGGCTTGCTGAACATTCCTCGTATCAATGAAGGCTTTGCCTATCAGATTGATTCGCTCGATTTTAAAGAGCAGGCGCCAGCCTTTATGCTGGAGATTACTGCGCGAGCGAACACCTCTGATAAAGAGCTGTTCCGCACTTTTAATATGGGCGTTGGTCTGGTGTGTATCGTCTCTGCCGATAAGGTTGATGAAGTCGTGCAGGCGCTTAAAGATAACGGCGAACAGCCTGTGCGAATGGGCTATGTGAAAGCTGGCTCCGGTGAAGTTTATCTGCCGGATGGGTCGCAGGTTTAAGTTTTATCGATTGATAGTCTGAAGACTTTTCTTCGAGCTAGCCTCTCTCCAAAGCCCTCATTTTTGAGGGCTTTTTTGATCCAAGTCTTTTTTCTTCCATTTCTTCCTGATTTTATTGAGGTTATCGCTCGTAACCAAGCCGCTTTACTTGATAAAATAAATGAGAATTATTACTATTCGTGCGTATTTGTATCTTTATGGAAGACACGACTTTCTCGTTAACAGGTAATGGATAAATGAAACGAATTACACGTGGTTTAGTTGCCTCTCTGACAGCAGCATTGATGGCAACGTTTTTAGTGGGTTGTGGTAAACCGGCTGACGAATCTTCTCAGCAAGCTGTTACTGAAGTGAAACCGCTGATTGTTTACTCCTCACGTGCTGAGCACCTAATCCAACCGGTTTTTGATTTATATACCGAGCAGACTGGGCAGCAAATCCAGTTCATTACCGATAAAGCGGGCGTATTGATTGAGCGCCTCAAGCAGGAAGGCGAAAGCACACCTGCCGATGTGTTTATCACGGTTGATGCCGGCAACTTGGGTTATGCAGCGGCTGAAGGTTTGTTATTGCCCCTGCAGTCACCTGTGTTGGCTGGAAACGTTCCAGCACATTTGCGTGATGCGAAGAATCACTGGGTTGGACTATCGCTGCGTGCACGAACCATTGTTTACAGCACCGAACGTGTTTCACCAGAAGAGTTGAGCACGTATGAAGCGCTGGGTGACGAGGCGTGGGAAGGACTTCTGTGTCTGCGTACCTCCAAAAAAGTTTATAACCAATCATTGGTAGCAATGCTGATTGCTGAACACGGCGAAGAAAAAACTCAGCAGATTGTTGAGGCCTGGGTAAACAACCTAGCGGTTGCCCCTCTGTCTAATGACACTAAGGTGATGGAAGCAATTCTTGCTGGACAGTGTGAAGTGGGTGTCGTAAACAGCTATTACTTTGGACGCATGAAGGTTAAAGCGCCCGAGCTACCTTTGGCGTTGTTTTGGCCGAACCAAAATCTTGGTGAAAGCTCCACTGCTGGTGTGCATGTCAATATCAGCGGTGCCGGTGTGCTTAGGCACAGTAAGCAAGCCACTGCAGCACAGGAATTTGTGGAGTGGATGGCGTCCGATGATGCGCAGGCCATTTTTGGAGGTGTGAATCAGGAGTACCCGGTTAATCCTGCCATTGCCGTAGATCCAGAGGTTAAATCCTGGGGTGATTTTAAAGCCAGTGAATTGCCGTTAAGTCGTGCTTATGAACTGCAACCCGCGGCCGTGAAACTGATGGACCGCGCCGGTTATCACTAATCAATAAGCTGAGAAACATTTGACTACATCGCCTGCCAGTAACGTTGCTTTGGAGGATCGGTCTACCGTTCCTTCCAGTTCGTTGAGGGCGGGTTCTGATATAAGCGCTATTCAAAAGCTGCTTAACTCAAAGGCTTTATGGCCGCTGTTCTTGCTGATACTCAGTTTGCCCACTCTGTTGGCGCTGGGTAGTGTGCTGGCCTCGCTGTTTAATCTTGATACTGATACGCTCTCGCATCTGCTGGAACATCTGCTTCCCGACGCATTGGTAAATACACTGCTATTGGTGTCTGGCACGGCAATTTGCTCAGCTGTTGTCGGCGTGGCGCTGGCCTGGTTGACCGCTGTTTGTGATTTTCCGCTGCGACGATTTTTCTCTTGGGCGTTGTTGTTGCCGATGGCTATCCCTGGTTATGTGATGGCCTTTGCCTTTGTTGGGCTGTTTGAGTTTTCCGGGCCGGTGCAAAGCACCATTCGTAGTTGGCTTGGTTCATCAGCCTGGTTCCCTGATGTTTATTCTTTTGGGGGTGTCACGATTGTTATGTCGTTGGTGCTGTACCCCTACGTTTATCTGATTGCCCGTAATGCCTTCCAGACTCAGGGGCGCAGAAGTATTGAGGTGGGACAGTCCTTGGGCTTGTCTCCAGTCCGTAGCTTCTTTCGTGTGTCGTTGCCGATGGCACGGCCTTGGATTGTCGGTGGTGTGTTGCTGGTGGTGATGGAAACGCTGGCTGATTTTGGCACCGTGGCAACCTTTAATTACGACACCTTGACCACGCTGATTTATAAGTCCTGGTTTAGTCTGTATTCGTTGCCTGCGGCTTTGCAGGTGGCCTCAGTGCTACTGTTGGCGGTAATCGTTATTATGGTGATTGAGCGTCGTAGTCGTGCTGCGCAGCGCTATTCGCAATCACAGCATGCGAGCTTGTCATCGTCACGTTTTGTGTTGAACGGAAAGCGTCGTTGGGCCGCTGTTGCATTTTGTACGCTGGTCTTTTTGTTTGCCTTTGTCATGCCTAGCCTGCGGTTGATGACCTGGGCAATGCCGAACCTAGGCAGTGATCTTAATGCTCATTTTTTTGGTTATATCTGGAGTACATTATCGCTGGCTTCCTTTGCCACGGCTCTAATTGCAGTTTTGGCATTGCTGCTGGCCTATGGCGCGCGTATTAACCAGTCGTTGCCAACACGTTTTGCCGTGCGTACCAGTACGCTGGGTTATGCTTTGCCGGGCACTGTTTTGGCGATTGGTCTGTTTGCACCGATTTCTATGCTTAATCACTGGTTACAGGATGCAGGCATTCCGGCAAGTTGGCTACAGGGCACCTTTTTGATCATGCTGATGGCCTACGGTGTGCGTTTTATGGCGGTAGCCTATTCACCGATTGAGAATAATTACCTGCGTATTACCCCTTCGATTGATGATGCCGCACACAGCCTCGGTTTAACGGGCCTGCAGGTGTTGCGACGGGTGCATTTGCCGATTGTGCAGCGTGGTATTTTAACGGCGATGGTGTTGGTGTTTGTGGATGTCATGAAGGAGTTGCCCATCACGCTGATGACGCGCCCCTTCGGCTTCAATACATTGGCAGTGCGGGTGTTTGAGTTAAGCTCTGAAGGCTTGTGGCAACGCGCGGCATTGCCTGCGCTGGCAATTATGTTGGTGGGATTAATTCCCGTCATGTTACTGATTAGAAAGACGGACCAGGCTGACGAAAAATGACGAACCCTATCTGGCTGAAAGTAACTGACGCAACGGTTGAGTTTGGCCGATCGCATGTTTTATCGGGTGTTTCCTTTGAGCTTGAAAAGGGAGAGATCGGTTGTTTGTTAGGCTCCAGTGGCTGCGGTAAAACTACTCTTCTGCGTAGCATTGCCGGTTTTGAAAAGCTGACCTCCGGTGAAGTTGTTATCAATCAGCAGGTGTTAACAGGGACGGGCAAACACGTGCCTGCCGAGCAGCGTAATGTCGGCATGGTATTTCAGGATTACGCGCTGTTCCCTCATCTGAGCGTGCTGAAAAACGTCATATTTGGTTTGCGTGAAAATGGCCAAAGGAAACAAAAAGCGCTGGGCTTGATCGAGCGTGTGGGGCTGGCAGGTAAGGAAAACCACATGCCACATCAACTATCCGGTGGTGAACAGCAACGGGTTGCGCTGGCACGTGCGTTGGCGCCAGAACCGGTATTGCTGCTGTTGGATGAGCCATTCTCTAATCTCGATGTCAGCCTACGCGAACGGTTGGGGCATGAGGTGCGTGAAATCCTCAAGGAAACCAATACCACCGCCTTGATGGTGACGCACGATCAGATGGAAGCCTTTGCTATTGCCGATAAAGTCGGTGTGATGAATGGTGGCCAGATTGAGCAGTGGGCTAATGCCTATGATATTTATCACTGTCCCAACAGCCTGTTTGTTGCGGGCTTTGTCGGGCAGGGCAGCTTGATCGAAGGTGAACTGCTGGGTTGTGGCACGGTGGAAACCGTGCTGGGCGTGTTCGAACAGGATGAAAACAGTTGCTGTGCTCCTGAGGTTGGCTGCCAGACCGGCAAAAAGGTCAAGGTGCTACTGCGCCCCGACGATATTATTCACGACGACGATAGCCCACTACAGGGTATCGTGCGTAAGAAATCTTTCCGTGGTGCTGACTTTATGTATTCGCTGGCGTTGCCAAACGGTGAGCTGATTACCTGTATGGTGCCAAGTCATCATGACCATCCGGTGGATGAGCCGATAGGCATTCGTATGGAGGTTGATCATGTTGTGGTGTTTGACCTCTAGTCGCGCCCAGAAAACGTCATGCGGCGTTATTCGTCGGTCGTTTGGAAGATGCCAAGCGTCTCTTCTCATGCCTTGTCTGGCATCTTCTTAGGCACGACTGGCTACTGGTTGTGTTCAGGCTCTAGCTGCTCGATAATCGGGTTTGTTTTCTATTCTCTGACTTATCTTGGATTTTTCCGATGGCCTTAAACCCGCAGTTGATGTTTGTTGCGCTGGGCGTACTCGCGTTAATAATGCTTTGTTTGATTGTTGCCTTGGCGAAGGCGCGCAAAAACAAAATACAGCGGGATGCGCAGCAAGCAACGCTGAAAAAAGAAGTTGGGGACTTAGAGTTAACGCGGCACGAACAGGTTGAGCAGTTGCGTAATATTGAATTACAAAAGCAGCAGTCAGATACACGTTTGGATGAGTCCAAAAAGCAGGCGAATTCTCTGTGGGAGCAGTTAAAAGAAAACTCGCTTAAAACTGAAAAGGCTTTAAAGGTCGAGCGTGAAATTCAGGAATCCAAGCTAGAAAAGCTGCGTGCTGAATGTAACGAATTACAGCAACAACAAACTCGATTAACTACGGAGTTAAAGGAGCGTGATGCCAGCCACGCGCGACAAGTGGAGCAATTCGAAGAGCAGAAACAGGCGTTGAGCAAGGAGTTTGAAAATCTCGCCAATAAAATTTTTGAAGAAAAGGGTAAGCGTTTTTCTGAGGCGAGCCAGAGTACGCTGGATCAGCTATTAAAACCTTTCCGTGAACAAATTGATGGTTTCCAGAAGCGTGTTAACGAAGTACATGATGAAACCCTTAAAGGGAATGCTTTGCTGGATGCGGAAATTAAAAAGCTGCTTGATACCGGCTTGAAAATGAGTGCAGAAGCGAGCAATTTAACTTCAGCGCTAAAGGGTGACTCCCAGCAGCGGGGCGCCTGGGGTGAAGCGCAGTTGGAGCGCACACTGGAAATGAGCGGGTTGGTGGAAGATGCTCATTACGAAAAGCAGTCGTCCTTCAAAGATCAGGACGGCAAACAGAAGTACACTGATTACATCATCAAATTGCCTGACAATAAGCACATCATCATCGACAGCAAGGTGTCGCTGGTGGCCTACGACAAGGCCATCTCAGCCGAAAACCCTGAACAGGAACGACTGGCGATGGACGAGCATGCCAAGTCTGTCAAAGCCAAAATCGATGATCTGGCCAGTAAGGATTACACCAATTTGATTGGCATACGTAGCCCCAGCTTTGTGTTGATGTTTATCCCCGTCGAGCCAGCCTACATCGACGCCCTGAAACATAATAAAGACCTGTTCGGTTACGGCTACGACAAGGGTATTGTGGTGGTCTCGCACACCACCTTGATCCCTATTCTGCGCACCGTTGCCAATCTTTGGATGATGGAACGTAGCAACGAGGAGGCGCGCGAGATCAGCGACAAGGCGGGTGATATTTACAATCAGGTTTGTGTGGTGGCTGAAAACCTGCAAAAACTAGGTGTGACGCTGGGAGCGGCCAGTAATCACTACAATAAAACGGTGAATGCTTTAGTGGGGCAGCGTGGGTTGCATGGCAAGGTGGAACGCTTTAGTACCTTATCTAGTAAAGTCAGTAAAAGCATGCCGGAACTAGAGCCCAAGCATATTGATTTTGAAAGTGATCGCTTGGCGCTGATTGCTGAGCCTGTGATTGAAAAGGTGGCTGAGACAGCGATTGAGCATCCGCTGAACGAAACTGAAAGCGAAATTAAAGAGAGAGGTTGAAAGCCTCAATGAGGACCGATTTCTCATCGGTGTTCGGATTGATAGCCGAGAAGAGTTCGCATATTTTTGACTATATGCGTGGAGAGATATCGTTGGCTAATACATTTTTTATTGTTTAAAACCAAGCTGGCCCGGGATAAACCCAGGCCAGTTGGTACAGAATCAATCAATAGCGGCTAATACTAGTCGCGCATGTTTGTTTTCTGTGGATCGTACATTGGCATTGCAGTCACAGTGGCTGTGAAAGTTGTGCCGTCTTCTGCTTTCGCTTCCAGAACAGTGCCTGGTGCGGCCAGATCAGGAGTAACATGACCCAGAGAGATAGCTACACCCATGCGGTGAGAGTAACCTGGGCTGTTGATAACACCTACTTCTTTGCCGTTAGCGAACAGTTTTGATGCTTCAGGTGCTGCATCATCTAGATTGGAGATTAAGCCAACCAGTTTAATGTTTTCTTTGCCTTTAGATGCTTCGCAAGCAGCTTTGCCACGGAAGTCTTTGTCTTTGCCAACACACCAAGGAAGATTGATTTCCCAAGGAGTTGTTGCTTCGCTCATGTCGTATGGGTAGAACAACAAACCGAACTCAAGACGCACTTTGTCCAGAGAAGCAAAAGAAGCAGGGATTACACCAGCGTCTTTGCCAGCTTCCAGGATAGCGTCCCAGATTTGAGGCATGTTTTCGCCAGAAGCGTAAACTTCGTAGCCACGCTCGCCAGAGAAACCTGTGCGAGAAATGATTACTTCGTGACCCAGCATAGTCGTTGTTGTTTGACCGAATACGCCCATTGGCTCGATGTCAGCATCCAGCATTGGGTTAAGAACGCCCAGAGCAGCAGGGCCCTGCAGAGAGATAGAGTTGAACGTGTCGTCCAGCTCAACTGTTGCGTCTTTGCCTTCAGCAGATGCTTGCAGCATTTCCATGCCGAAACCGCCGCCATGAACAACCAACCAGCCTTTGTCGCCCAGGTTGTAAACGATGGCATCGTCAGTCACGGTGCCTTCATCAGTCAGCATCAATGTGTAAGCACACTTGTCAGTGCCAACGTTTTTCATTGCACGGCTACAAGCGTGATCAACAACAGCAAATGCGTCAGGACCACGAACCCATACTTTTTTCAGGCCCGATACGTCAGTCAGAGTAGCGCGCTCACGGTAAGCGTCATGCTCGTCGTTAGGGTTTGAGTTGTAAGACCATGCAGTGCCTACGCCGTTCCAGTCTTCCAGGTTAGAACCCAGTTCGCGGTGACGTGACGCCAGCGGTGATTCAGGACGTTTAAATTGAGTCATAATTTTCTCCGGTTACTCTTATATATGTGTCAAAAATGTTATCTGTCGATGATTAGCAGATATTAGAATTTTGAGTACTGTTTAGTGAAGGTGCGCTTAGCGCTCTTCGTCTTCTCGCGGTTCAGGCCCGTACTCGGCAACTGAGTTTCCGTTTGCGGTCTAGTGCCATTTTGGGATGATTTAGGGTATTTCAACCTTTCGATGACGTCGCAAAATCTTTTTTTGAAAAAAGAGCGGTCGAATATTCTAAACCAGTTGATCGATGGTTGGAATTGCTCCAATGGTGGTACCTACTAATGGAGGGTGGGGGTCTTGGTTGATAGCAGTGGGCAGGCGACAGTGGCGCGATGATTTTTGATTTTTTGAAGGCTACTTTATGACTGCAGATGAGTACAGTTTTAAGCCCAGTTTTAGGTACGCTGGATGAATTTTTGGAATGGTAATGTAGGAAGGTGCTTTAATAGGCATAATTAAGTTTGTTGTTATTCAATTGCCAAGTTCAAAGTCCGTGTCTATTCTTTGATAGAGCACTTGAATCTATCGCTTTCGAGCAACTGGCCATTCCTTCCTTCCTAGACTCTATATGACAGCAAATTTTAAAGAGAATAAACCAATTTATTTTGCTGTTATCGTTTACCTGATCTGGGTAAGCGTATTTGTTGGTACTAATTATTTCAGTGAAAAGAAGCGGCTTTACAATAGCCTGGATATTAAGCTGGATATTTCAGCAGCCAGCGTGCCTTTGTTGTTGCCGGATAATCTCCATAATCAAGCGATGCAACCTGAAGACCTGACTAATCAGCAAAGTATTGAGCATGCACACAAGCTGTCAGACTTTACCCGTATACGTGATGTTATTTATATCTACTCCCTAGTTCTTAGGGATGATGACGTTTATTTCACCTCTTCCAGTGCTACTGACGAAGAGATTGAAATCGGTGACGGCCTGGCTTCTTATTTTGATCTCTATGACGATGTTGATCCGGGTGTATTTGAGGTCTTTCGTTTTGAGCAAAAAGCCTACTTGGAATACACGGATCAGTGGGGTACTTTCCGTAGTGTTTTTATCCCTCTGCGCTCGCCTGACGGAACGCCTTATGTCGTCGCTGCCGATATTGAAATAAGTCACATTCAAGAGTTGTTAAGAGGCAGTCTACTGAAAACGCTGGGTGTGGCGGCGTTGTTTTTATTGTTTGCGATTCCATTAGTGCTTGCTTTTAGTGTTGCCTCTCGACGTCTAACAAAACAACTTGAGTCGCATGTACAAAAACGTACTGAGGAACTGGTTAATAGCGAGGGAACCCTTAACTCTATTCTTGAACTCTCCCCCGTTGGTATCGTGCATTACGATGCGTCAGGCCGGCTGGTGAAGGTAAACAGGGAGTTTGAGGCCATTGTCGGCTTTAAAAGGCAGGAGTTGCTTGGTGAGAAGCTTAAGGAATGTCAAGAAAATGCAGGTATCCTGCGGGCTATTGATGAGTCGTTGGCTGGACGACGAGGGCTTTTCGAAGGCGAGGTTGAACGTGACGGGCAGAAGGTGATCTTGCATGCTCAGTTTGTGCCTATGGTGAGTACGACAGGTACGGTGGGTGGTGTTGCAGTGATTGATGACTGCACAGTACAGCATGAAACATTGTTGAATCTGCAAAAACTTTCCATGGCGGTTGAGAACAGCCCGAACGTTGTTTTTATTACGGATAAGGAGGGTGCTATTGAGTACGCTAACCCTCGTTTTGTTGAGGTGACGGGGTTCACGGCTAAAGAGGCCGCCGGTAAGAATCCCCGTATTCTTAATTCGGGTATGAATGATATTGAGGTATATGAAAACCTTTGGTCAGAGTTATTAAAGGGAAATCACTGGAGTGGTGAATTTCAAAATCGAAGGAAAAATGGAGAGCTATATTGGGCGCGTCAGAATATTGCGCCAGTTCTTGATAAATCTAATGCCATTACACATTTTGTGGCTATTCAGGAGGATGTTACTGAAGCACGCCGTATTCACGAGCAAAACGCCTATCATGCGACACACGATATGCTTACCGGGTTGGTCAATCGATACGAATTTGAACGGCGGCTGGATCGCGTAGTCGACACAGCAAAGCAGGGCGAAAGCACCCATGCCATGTGCTTTGTTGATTTGGACCAGTTCAAAATTATCAATGATACCTGTGGTCATGTAGCAGGGGATGCCTTACTAAGATATTTGTCCGCAGTGCTCAGAGATAAGTTACGTGTTCGTGACACGCTGGCTCGTATTGGTGGAGATGAATTTGCTCTGTTGATGGAGCATTGTAATTCTGAGCAGGCCTTGAGAGTGGCAGAAACAATGCATCAAATTATTGATGAGTTTGTTTTTAGCTGGGAAGGGCGCAATTTCACCATTGGCAGTAGTATTGGTTTAACGTGTATCGATCAAAACACAGCAGATGCAGTTGAGGTATTTAAACGTGCAGATGCTGCCTGTTATATGGCCAAGGAGCAAGGCCGAAACCGAATTCATGTTTATTATGAAGATGACGAAAGCCTAGCTCACCGCGAAGGTGAGATGCAGTGGGTCAATGTACTTAAACGGGCCTTGGATCAGGATGACTTTATATTATATGCGCAGGTGATTGAGGCAACCGGGGCGGGTGACGATAGCGAAATCAGTTATGAAATACTGGTACGCTTGCGTGCAGAGGATGGTGCGCTGGTGCCTCCGGGTAGTTTTTTACCAGCGGCTGAGCGTTATAACCTAGGCGCTCAACTTGATCGCTGGGTGGTCGAACATACCCTTGCCTGGCTAGAGTCAAATTGGGGTGATCTCAAACATGTTCATCACTTTGCGATTAACCTGTCAGGGCAGTCGTTAGGTGATGAAGCATTTCTGAGTTATTTACAACATCGCTTACATGAAACGACTATACCGGCAGGTATTATTTGTTTCGAGATTACTGAAACTGCCGCGATTGCTAATTTATCTATGGCGAGTCAGTTTATTCGGACACTGCGTGAGTATGGTTGCCGTTTCTCTCTGGACGACTTTGGCAGCGGTTTGTCTTCCTTTGCGTATCTTAAAAATTTACCCGTGGATTATTTGAAAATCGACGGAATGTTCGTGAAAGATATTATTGAAGATCCGATTGATGATGCGATGGTGAAATCCATTAATGAAATCGGGCATGTCATGGAAATGATGACCATCGGCGAGTTTGTCGAGAATGATGCTATTCGTGATAGGTTAAAGCAGATCGGCGTCGATTTTGTACAAGGCTACGGTGTCGGTATGCCTATTCCTCTAACGGATATTCTTACTCATTGATCCGCAGAACATGTTGGTATGGCCTGCAAGCCTAATATTTCCTGATTGTTATTTTCTTGGTTTGAATAACTGCAAATATAAGCCTCTTTTGTTGCTGTTTCGCTATAGTGACGCATCAAAAGCGGGAGCTTTCATAACGCTTCCCTGTCAAATTATTGTGTCCCTGTTTTCTTCATCTGTGCGGCTTTTTTAGTCGTAAGTATTTATATCTCTATGACTCTCCTTTGGTTGGTTCATTAGAGCTACGGCGTGCTCGTAATCTATGAGCTGCGTGATCGTCTGCCAGGTTGGCCGGAGTTAGTGAAGGTTTCCCCAAAAGTGATGTCTCAATAGTAATTGGAGTTAATGATATTGCTCACGCTACAAAGGTCTAAATGAAGTCTCAAGCAAGGTTACGTATAGTGGGTGTTGAGTCCTTTGAGTTACTTGGATTTTTGGGATTATTGTTAGGTTAAGGAGGTTCGTTGTGACTAATAATATGCTCCAAAAAAAGGTTTTTGGTCTGCCTCAGAAACAGGGTTTATACGATCCTCGATTTGAAAAGGATAACTGTGGTGTTGGTTTTGTCGCCCACATGCACGGCGAAGCCAGCCACCAGATAATTGTTGATGCGGAACATGCGCTGTGCCGCATGGATCACCGCGGTGGCAGTGGTAGTGAAGCCAATACCGGCGATGGTGCGGGTATGTTGACGGGTTTGCCGCATGCGTTTTTTGCCAAGGTGATGGCGCGCGACTTTAATCTTGAGCTGCCGGAAGCCGGGTGTTATGCCGCCGGTAATGTATTTTTGCCCACTGATGCGGCAGAACGGGAGCTGTGCAAAACGCTGGTTAATCAGCTGCTTGATGAAGAAGGCTTGATCTTACTGGCCTGGCGCGAAGTGCCCGTTGATCCCAACGGTGCCGATGTGGGTTCGGTGGCGATGTCCGCCTGTCCGCAGATTGAGCAGTTATTTATCACTGGCGATGAAGCAATTGATCAAGATGAGCTGGAGCGTCGCCTGTGTCTGGTGCGCAAAAAATCGACCCGTTTGGTGCGCGCCAATCAGGACCTTGAGCAGGCCGAGGCGTTCTACTATTGCAGCTTGTCCAGCAAGGTCATTA
>Ga0209396_1004306_pt1 | contig 13923 bp, 13 predicted proteins | sample GOMGulsemesocosm_6_FD_184638 | JGI IMG/M metagenome (GOLD analysis project Ga0209396, IMG submission 184638) | Methane-oxidizing microbial communities from mesocosms in the Gulf of Mexico - GOM8C Gulf of Mexico (SPAdes) (version 2) | ecosystem: Environmental > Aquatic > Marine > Cold seeps...
TTCTTCTGCGGCATAATTGAAGAACCGGTGCAGAAGCGATCTGGCAGGTGGATGAACTGGAACTGAGCAGAAGCCCAAAGTACGAGTTCTTCCGAGAAGCGCGACATGTGCATCATGATGATGGCGCCAGCCGCAGTAAATTCAATGGCGAAATCACGGTCTGAAACAGAATCTAGGCTGTTTTCAGTCGGTGCAGTGAAGCCTAATAATTCAGCGGTATAGTGACGATCAATCGGGTAAGTCGTACCGGCTAAGGCGGCTGCGCCTAATGGCAAGTGGTTCAAACGCTTGCGCACATCTAATAGACGCTCATAGTCACGCTCTAGCATTTCGTTCCATGCCAAAATGTGATGACCAAAGGTCACTGGCTGAGCGGTTTGCAGGTGAGTGAAACCTGGCATAATAGTATCAGAGTGAGCGGCGGCTAGGCCGATCAAGCCTTCTTGCAAGCGAGTTAAGCCAGCGCCGATATTATCGATCTCATCACGCAGGTATAAACGGATGTCGGTTGCAACTTGGTCGTTACGAGAACGGCCAGTATGCAGCTTCTTACCTGTGATGCCGATCTTAGCGGTTAGCGCCGCTTCGATGTTCATGTGAACGTCTTCTAACTCAATCGACCAGTTAAACTCACCGCGTTCGATCTCGATACGCACTTCTTCAAGGCCACGCAAGATATCGTCGCATTCAGCTTGAGTTAGAACACCCACTTTAGTTAGCATCTTAGCGTGTGCGATAGAACCTTGAATATCATGAGCGTACAGGCGCTGATCAAAATCAACTGATGCGGTATAACGGGCAACAAATGCATCGGTTGGCTCAGAAAAACGGCCACCCCAAGAAGAGTTAGTTTGATCGGACATGAAAACCTCGAACGAAAAGTGAAGGGTGCAATGACAGTAGCTTAAGATTGCACGGAAAATTTAATGCGCGAATTATAGCCTTCTGATCGCCTGACGGCTAGCGGTCTAATGTGTCGTCGGATGCTGTGGGGTTTGTTACACTCAGGTTATGGATATTAATAATAAAAAACTCGATTCCTTCTTTTTGCCAGACCTGTGTAATGTATACGCCGTTTTGGTGTTGATTCTATTATGTGAAACTTTAGTAACGGCACTCATCTTGGTTGAGAGTGGTCTTGTCGGTTTCCAATGGGAGCGTTTCTCTATGCTCTCTTATTTCGTGCAATGGGTTGCGTTGTTATCTGTCGCCTTGTTATGTCAGTCGCGGGTATTTATGGCACGATTGGCTCTGCCTTGGGCCGTATGTTGGGCCATGTCGCTATTAATGTTGGTTTGTTTTGGGGTGAGCTTTGCCGCGGAATATCTATTTCCCTTTGTAGGAGAAGGTAATCAAATTAACTGGTTATGGATTCTTCGCAATATGTTGATCAGTGCCATTTTTGGTGGCATGGGTCTGCGCTATTTTTATGTACAAAGTCAGTGGCGCTTGAAAAGCCAAGCCGAGTTAAGTTCACGCTTACAGGCACTGCAGGCCCGAATACGTCCACACTTCTTCTTTAATAGCCTAAATACTGTCGCCTCCCTTATCGCCATCGATGCAGAAAAAGCTGAGAATATGCTGGTGGATTTATCGTCACTGTTTCGTGTGGTGCTTAAAGATCAGGATGCTCAAGTTGATTTAGCCGCTGAAATTGAGTTAGGAGAGCGATACCTCAATATTGAGCAGCAACGTTTGGGCGATCGCTTGAAGATTGAGTGGCTACTGCCACAACAGATTCCGAATATTCAAGTGCCGCAGTTGTTATTGCAGCCGTTATTGGAGAATGCTATTTATCATGGTATTCAGCCCTTAATTGAGGGTGGCAAGGTTGTGGTCAGGCTAGCGCCGGTCAACAACCCTAAGCAAAAATATCAGCACTGGCTGTTAATCATAGAAAACGATAAACCAAAAATCGAAGTCGCAAGTGAAGGGCATCAAGTCTCATTACCCAATATTGCCATGCGATTAGAAGCGATATTTGCAGAAAATGCTGTATTAGAGGTTGATGAAACTGCTAACCAGTACCGTGTGATGATTGAACTGCCAGAATATAATACAGAGCATGAACCCGAATCAGCGCAACAGACAAATAAGCAGGTCAATAAATGAGTTTACGAGTATTGCTGGTTGATGATGAACCCCTGGCCCGTCAGCGTTTAGCGCGACTGTTGGCCGAACATGAAAATTACCAAATAGTTGCCGAGCAAGGTAATGGCCAAGCGGCGCTGGATTGGTTACGCCAGCATAAAGCAGACTTAGTATTATTAGATATCCAAATGCCAGGGCTGACGGGGTTAGAAGTTGCGGATCAACTGATTGATATTCTGCCTAAATCTGGACCTAGACCGGCAATTATTTTCTGCACCGCTTATGACGAATATGCATTAAATGCCTTTAAAGTTGAGGCTGTCGATTATCTGTTAAAACCCATTCGCAAAGAAGATTTGAGTAAAGCCCTGCAAAAAGCCCAGCGCTGGATTGAGCAGCAACCGAGTGCAGAGGTTGCTGAAAACGCGTCATCGAGTACTCGTACTCATATCAGCGCTCGAACGCATCAAGGCTTACAGCTTATTCCTATTAACGATATCTTCAGCTTCCAAGCTGATCAAAAATATATCACAGTAAAATACAGCGCCGAAGATGGCCGTAGTTGTGAGGTATTAATCGATGAGCCGTTGAAGCTGCTAGAAGAAGAATTTGAACAGTATTTTGTGCGCATACACCGTAATGCATTGGTGGCCAAAGATAAGATTGATCGCTTAGAAACCGTTGATAGCAGTATTCATATACTCTACTTAAAAGGCTTAGATGAAGGTATGAGTGTCAGTCGCCGTCACCTTCCCAGTGTTCGAAAACTTATGCGTGGATTGTGAATATCCACGACTGCGAATAATAAGCCTGACTTGGAGCATTCTAATAGGCCTATGATTGCTGTTATTATATCGCCATTAATTGCTCATTTCGCTGAGGACATCCAATGTCAGCCCGTACCCTTAGAATTGCTACCCGTAAAAGTCCACTTGCTTTATGGCAAGCAGAACACGTGAAATCTCGTTTATTGGCTTTGAACCCAGACTTAATCGTTGAACTTGTTACCTTCACAACGAAAGGCGACATTATTCTGGATACTCCACTGGCTAAAATTGGTGGTAAAGGTTTGTTTGTTAAAGAGTTAGAGGTTGCCATGTTAGCCGGTGATGCGGATATCGCCGTGCACTCAATGAAAGATGTACCGATGGAGTTTCCTGAAGGATTAGAGCTCGGTGTTATTCTAGAGCGTGAAACGCCAACCGATGCGTTTGTCTCTAATAATTTCAAAAGCTTAGAAGACTTGCCTCAAGGTGCTGTTGTTGGAACATCCAGCTTACGCCGCCAGTGTCAGCTACAGAATCTACGCCCAGACTTAGTTATTCGTTCTTTGCGCGGTAATGTTCAAACGCGTTTAGGCAAGTTAGATAGCGGCGAATTCGATGCCATTATTCTAGCATCGGCTGGTCTATTGCGTTTAGAAATGGAATCTCGCATCGCCCAGTATTTAACACCTGAAGTATCACTGCCTGCGGGTGGCCAAGGCGCTGTTGGTATTGAATTACGCAGCGATGATGCAGAAACATTAGCCTTGTTGAAACCGTTACAGCACGAAACCACGGCTTATCGTGTAACCGCTGAGCGCGCAATGAACCGACGCTTAGAAGGCGGCTGTCAGGTGCCTATTGCTTGTTATGCAGTAGAGAAAGATGGCGAGCTTTGGTTGCGTGGTTTGGTAGGTAGTGTTGATGGTAAGCAAATGCTAACCACAGAATACCGCGCCCCTGTAGCGGAAGCGGAAGCATTAGGTATTAAAGCCGCAGAAGACTTATTAAGCCAAGGGGCTGATAAAATCCTTGCCGAAGTTTATGCCCAAGCCTAACATTTCAACTAATACTCTGCCTGTGCTGGTCACTCGACCAGCCTCTCAAGCTGAAGAAATTTGTCCATCGCTAGAAGCTTTAGGCTGCGAAGTCATTCGTCAGCCTCTGCTAAAAATTGAAGCGGTGGCAGAAACCCCACTGATTAAATCCCAATTTATGGATATTGATCTATTTGATGCTGTGATTGCTATTAGCCGTAACGCTGCAGAAATGGGATTGATGTATCTCGATCAGTATTGGCCTCAATGGCCTATCGAAATTGATTGGATTGCTATCGGCCCGGTCACCGCAGAAGTTATGACCCAGCAAGGGTTAGCCGTAAAAATGCCAGCGACCCAGTTTGATAGCGAGGGTGCTTTGAACATGCCTGAACTGCAAAATGTCGCGGGTAAAAAAGTGCTCATTTGGCGTGGTGTGGGTGGGCGTGAAACATTGGCGCAAACCTTACGTGATCGCGGTGCCGAAGTCGTCTATGCTGAGCTGTATCAAAGGCTTGTGCCTGAGTATAGTGAGCAAGAGTGGCAGCAAGTCCTTGCACAGCAGCCGTTGCTATTGGTTAGTAGTGGTCAGGGGTTGGAAGCTATCGCGGCGCAGCAGCCAAGGATAAGTGATAAAGTCCGTGGCATTATTGCCCCTAGTCGCCGAGTCGCAGAACTGGCAGAATCTCTAGGCTTCAAAAATATACAAGTAGCCGCCAGTGCACAAGATGTCGATATGCTCATAGCGGTTAAGGCTTGGCTGGCAAAACAATCGTGAAACGGACAATTATTTAAGGAAATAATAGTGACTGACAATGTGGAACAATCTCCAAGCGTGAATAAAGATCCTGATGACTCTAAGGTTCCTTCTGCTGCACCGACTAAGGGCTCTGTTGATAGCTCTTCTAATAGCTCTTCTAATAGCTCTTCTAATAGTTCGTCTAAAAGTCCTTCGAAGACCCCTAAAGCCGCGAAGTCAGGTTCAATCATAGCGATATTATCATTTTTATTAGCGACCCTTGCGCTAGTAGGGATTGGCGGTATTGGTTTGAAGGGATATGAGTTTTCACAACAGTTTTCACAGCTTAACTTGCAGCTGCAAAAGACCAGTGGCCAAAATGCTGCGTTGAACGAGCAATTGAAACAAGTAAAGCAACAAGCTCAGTTACAAAATAAGCAATTACGTCAGAATGCTGAACGTTTGGCACAATTACCCGGCGCTGATCGTAATGATTGGCTATTGGCCGAGGCAGAATATCTACTACGTTTAGCCAATCAAAGGTTGAACTTAGAAAAAGATTGGCAAAGTGCGATCGTAATTCTAGAGACTGCGGACAAGGTATTAGCAGATGCTAACAATCCACTATTGCTGCCTGTTCGCCAACTGATTGCAGGCGAACTACAAACTTTGAAAAGTGTGCCCGCGGTTGACCTTACCGGTGCTATCGCACGTTTGCAGGCATTACAAAAACAGATTTCTCAATTAGAGTGGATGCCACGCACCTTACCAGAGATCACTGCTCAGGTAGCGCCATCAAATCCAGAAGAAGAAAAAACAGCTTGGGATAAGTTTGTAGAGAAAGCTTGGGCAGGAATCGGCGTTATTGTTCGAATTCGTGAGCACGATGAAGCTTTGCCGGCGCCACTAACCCCAGATCAGCATTATTATTTACAACAAAATATGCACCTCATGCTAGAACAAGCTCAAGTTGCTCTTGTGCGTCAACAAGATGCTTTATATAAGCAAAGCATCGAACGGACTCAAGCTTGGTTGGACGAATTTGTTATGATCAAAAATAGTGATGCTATTGCCGCGCAAAATACCTTAACAGAACTGCAAGGCTGGAATGTTTCTCCTGTGTTTCCTCAGATTAGTGGTTCCTTGAATAAGTTACGCCAGATTTTAGATCAGCAGCGTCGCGGCTCCGTTATTCCCACTCAAGCTGCAGTCACTCAATAACGAGGAAATAGAAAATGAAAAAACTCGTTATTTTAAGCGCTGCATTCTTACTAATTGGACTGGCCTTCGGCTATATGGTTAGCATAGATTCTGGCTATGTCCTTTTCAGCTGGGGTAGCTATACCATAGAAACCAGTTTTTGGTTTTTCAATATCATGCTGGCGGCATTCTTTATCTGCGCTTATCTGGTAATGCGTTTTGTGTTGTTATTAATAGGCAGTGACTGGCGTGTTAATGAATGGCGTAAACAACGCCGCTCTAAACGCGGACAGCGCCAAACAACCCGAGGCTTTCTAAGTTTGGCTCAAGGTCAATGGCAAACGGCCGAGCGTCAGCTAACGCAAGCGGCATCCTTAGGGGACAACCCGCTGATTAATTATCTCGGCGCAGCTCGTGCAGCTTATGAAAAAGGCGATATGGATAAGTCGGATCAATGGCTTAAAGAAGCGAGTCAAAGTACTAAGGGAGCTGAGCTGGCGGTAGCCATTACTCAAATCCAACTGTTAATTTCTCGTGGCCAAACCGAACAGGCTTTGGCTGTGGTATTGCGTCTACGTAAGCAAAATCCTAAACATAAGCATTTGCTTAAAATGCACATTAAAGTATTGAGTGAACTGGAAGATTGGGTAGGTTTAAAAGACTTACTACCGGCGGTACGTAAACTGGCGAAGCTGATTCCTCAAGACAAGCTTAAAGAACTAGAAGAAAAAGTTGTGATGCAATTGATGCAGCGCACAGCGAAAAGCTATGGTTCATCTGCCGCAGCAGGCCAGGCTGAGTTGATTAAAGAAATTTATGAAGATGCGCCGCGTAATGTTCGTTTATCGGTTGATGTATTGCGTTGTTATGTTGATTTGCTACTAGAACTCAAGCAAACGGGCAAAGCCGAGCAAGTATTACGTACTACCTTACCTTCGGTATGGCATGACGATTTGATTTGCCAATATGGTCGAATTAAAGGTGATGACTTACTGCAGCAATTATTATTTGCCGAACAGCAATTACAAGAACGTACTAATGACCCTATGCTGTTATTAGCCTTGGGTCGTATTGCCAACCGAGTCGGTAATAAAGACAAAGCGCAAGAGTATTTAGAAGCGGCGAGTCAAATAAAATCTTTACCAGAAGTGCATACTGAACTGGGCAACTTATTAACTCAGCAAGGTAAATTTGAGAGTGCTTGTCAGCACTTTAATAAAGCGCTGGCTTAAGTTTTTCGATGTTTTAGAAGCCGCTCATCGAAGCGGTTTTTTTATGCCTGCTAGAAATATCCAATGATTAGACATGTTATGTCTAATCATTACGTTATTGTTCGTAGAAACTAATAACGTTAAGGCATAGACCGTCATGATATTAGAATATTGCAGTGACGATATTGATATTCTACCTAGTATAAAGCTTGTAGGGGTAGGTGGTGCTGGAGTAAATATTTTGACTCAAATACATGACAAAGCGTCGCCTGTAGATTTTATTGCTATGGACAGTGCAAAGAATAGTTTTGAAGCTGGTATTTGGACAAATACCGTAATGCTCGGCAATGATTCGAAAAATCTTGGATGTGGTGCTAATCCGGAGAAGGGGCGTCAAGCCGCTTTGCAATCGAGTCAGTTAATTTTGGATTGTTTTCAAAATAGTGACATGATTATTTTGGTTGCTGGACTAGGCGGTGGAGTGGGTAGTGGAGCGCTACCTGTTATTGCGAAGGTGGCCAAACAAGTATGTAGTGTCGTGGTCTGCTTTACCGTAATGCCATTTCCATTCGAAGGAAAAAAAAGAACACTGTTCGCACAAGAAACTTATTATCGTTTGCAGGAAGAGCAGGTAGCTATAGTGATGTTGTCGAATAAACGAATTTTGCAGCACTTTTCACCACGTACACCGTTAGTACAAATTATGGCAGAAGTCGGTTTACAGCTAACCTCATTAATTAAAAATTTTATTGGCATAATAACCTCGACTAGCCTTATTAATATTGATTTCTCTGATATGAAGACCATTCTTTCGTCAGGTGGTCATATGTTTATAGGCAGCAGCTCTGAGTTAAAAGATACGGGCACTGAAATCAGCATAGAGCAGACCTTAAAAAACGAGCTTCTAGAAGCCTTTGATTTTTCACAGACCAATAGGTCTATTTTACTTATTGAAGCAGGGGATGATTTTAATCTGGGTACCTTATGTGACATTGGTGAAACCCTTGAACGAAAATCAGATAAAGATATTGAACTGATTATGGGAGTTAACCTCATATCTGAAATGAAGGATAAAATTAGTATAACAATTTTTATGCTAGGGGATTTCCTTTCCTAAAGCTTGATGGTTAATTAATGAACTGACGTATATGAATCACGAAATAAACTTTCATAATAATCACTGGCGAAACTGATTTACATGGCTAGTATTAACTTCATATGCTCTTAACAAGGAAGATAATAATGATCAATAACCCCGATATATCAGTCAATAAAAGTGACCGGCACTCTAAAATTGCAGGGGATTTCTTTGAATCCCTAGTGTTGTACTTATTATCCAAAAATGGCTTTGAATGTGCCTTGGTTGACCATACCGGCATCGATATATTAGCTAAAAATCCAAACGGCGAATATATGGGGATTTCTGTTAAGGGGCGGACTCGTAAGGATGATCAAAAGGCAGGTCGAGTAAAAGTTGATAATTATGCTGACCATAAGAAAAAAATAGAAAAGGCTTGTGAAGACTTCGGTGGTGCAAAACCCTATCTTGCAGTAGTGGTAGATGCTGAAAGTGAATTTACTGGTATGCTAATTCCTTTGAAGTACATGGAAGATCAGTATATGAGTGATACTAAAAATTTAAATTGGAGTATGACGAAAGATAGTATTGATAAGTATAGAAAAGATAAAAAAATTGCTGTGTTTAACTTCTCTCAAGGAGAATGTACATGGTGGGGAGAGAAAGAATTCCTAGTTGCTGAAGCGAATTAATTATACTTTTTAAGGGTAGTTATGGTTGATTCAGTTATTCGACAGATAAAGGTTCTTGCTTTAATTCCACAGTTGCCTGAGTCAACGACTATTTCTGAAGTGCATAATAGAATTAACGAATATGGTTTTGAGGTGACAGCCAAAACCATTGAACGAGACCTGAATGCACTTAGTCGTTTTTTTCCTATTACAACCGTTGAAAGCTCTAAACCTTACCGATGGTCATTTTCTGAATTAAAAATTGATGCCATTGTGAACTTATCTTTAGAAATGGCGCTCACTCTAGATATAGTCAAAGAGCACTCTCAAGGTCTATTTCCCAGAAATATACTAAATTTTTTGTCGCCATTATTTGAGCAAGCAGATAAAGAGCTTTCAGCATTGTCGAAGAACTCTTTATCAAATTGGCGAGATAAAATTCATAGCATTCCCGGTTCTCTAGTATTAAAGAATTCTCAGCAAGATGAAAAACTCGTTGATAAATTATATGCATCAGTGATGCAAGAAAAGAAAATATTTGTGAATTATCGAGCTAGAGGAAAAGACGCTCGTGATTACACGCTGGAACCATTAGGTATCGTTCTCCGAGGCTCGCTTACTTATTTGATAGGCACTTGCATCGAAGGTGGGGATATACTGCAGTTTCTAGTTAATCGGTTTAATTCTGTTGAGGTGCTAAAGAGTAAAATTTCTGAGTTGAGTCAAAAGATAGATGTAAAAGACTATATTGATCACGGGGCTTTAGAAATATTAAGGAGTCCTGATAGGATCAAGTTTGTGGCTAGAATAAGAAAGCTTCGAGGTTGGCATCTATATGAAACTCCCTTGAGCGAAGATCAAGAAATTATAGAAGATCAAAAAGACTCTTTTTTATTAAAAGCGACAGTAGCAGATAGCCAGCATTTACTTTGGTGGGTACTCAGTCTGGGGAGCCGAATTGAGGTTATCGAACCGGAGTCGCTCAGGAATGAGGTGATTAGCCAAATGAATGAAATGGTTAAACAGTATCGATAATCTCAATTTAGGTATTCTACTTCTTTTCACGCGGCGCATAACTAAACACATCACTGTGCATATTCGCTTCGCTTAATCCCAGTTTTTCTAATTGATCTAATGTTCCGTGTACCATAGTGGGTGAGCCACAGGCGTACATTTGTATATTTTTTAAATCGTCAAAGTCTTCATGAATCACTTGGTAAATCCACCCCGCACGACCTTGCCAGCTATCGATGCCGGCTTCGAGAACAGGGTGAAATGTAAAGTTGGTATATTCATCAGCCAATCTTTTTGGAGCATCGTAAAGATAGAATTCATCAAGTGAGCGATTTGACCAATATAAGTGCACTTCGTGCTCAGGGTCTCGGTCTAAAATAGCTTCAATTAGACACTGTATTTGAGAAAATCCGGTTCCTGCACAGACTAATAAAATAGGTTGTTGAGGCAATTCATCTAAGAAGCACTCACCTTTCGCAAGAGTAACCTTAACCGTGGTTCTGTTGTTCGCGGCTGCTCTTAGTTCAGCGATGATATTTGCAGTAGCGTCATTATGATCAGAAATTTGCAATTCTAAACGACGTGGATACAGAGGATTAGGAGCATTGGCAATTGAGTAGGGCAATAGCTGGTCAGCAACATGCAACTCTAAATACTGGCCCGGCAAGTAAACAAGCTTATTACCCGCTGGGGCTAATAACTCGATGCGGTAAACCGATGCATTTAAGGCCTCAACACTCGACACCTGGCAAGCAAGGGTCTTTTCGGGTGAGTGTCCGGGTGCATAAATCTCTGGCATAAAAATCTCTAGATCAGATAACGGATAAGTTAAACATAATAATACCTGATTAGGAGACTCAAGTATTTCACCTTTTTTCTGCTCGACCTGATAACCCTGGCGCTGATCGACTTTTCCAGCAACCAACTTGGCTTCACAGATCTGACAGACCCCATTTTCACAGCTTAGAGGAATGATTACCCCCTGCTCAAATGCCGCTTCTTGCAGTGCTTGGTTTTCTGCTACTCGAATAGAAACCCGAGAAGGCAGAAAAGTGACTGCGAAATATCTGTTGGGATTTGTCATTACTCTCTCTTAATCCTTTAAGCCTAGCTCATCCCAGATGGCATCGACCTTGTCTTTTACTGCTTCGTCCATGACTATTGGCTCACCCCATTCACGATCGGTTTCACCAGGCCATTTGTTGGTGGCGTCTAGCCCCATTTTTGAGCCTAGCCCAGAAACAGGAGAAGCAAAGTCGAGATAATCAATCGGTGTATTATCGATCAAGGTGGTATCACGGGTTGGATCCATGCGGGTAGTAATCGCCCAAATCACATCATTCCAATCACGAGCGTTAATATCGTCGTCTGTCACGATGACGAATTTGGTATACATAAACTGGCGTAAGAAAGACCATACTCCCAGCATTATGCGCTTTGCGTGCCCAGGGTATTGTTTCTTAATCGTCACGATCGCCATACGATACGAGCAGCCTTCTGGCGGCAAGTAGAAGTCGGTAATCTCGGGGAATTGCTTGCGCAAGATCGGTACAAATACTTCATTCAGCGCAAGACCTAAGATGGCTGGCTCATCAGGTGGACGGCCAGTATAGGTACTGTGATAAATCGGATCTTTACGATGAGTGATGCGCTCAACGGTGAATACAGGGAAGCTATCCACTTCGTTGTAATAACCGGTATGGTCGCCAAATGGCCCTTCATCGGCCATTTCGTCGGGATAGATAAAGCCTTCTAAAATAATCTCTGCGGTGGCGGGCACCATTAAATCGCTACCCATGCTTTTCACAACTTCGGTGCGGCTATTACGTAGTAATCCAGCAAAGGCGTATTCTGATAAAGTATCAGGAACAGGGGTTACTGCGCCTAAGATGGTGGCTGGGTCGGCCCCTAGAGCAACTGAAACAGGGTATGGCTGGCCAGGATTCTGCTGCTGAAACTCGCGGAAATCTAAGGCACCACCACGATGGCTTAACCAGCGCATGATGAGTTTATTCTTGGCGATCACCTGCATGCGGTAGATGCCTAAATTGTGGCGATCTTTATTCGGCCCTTTGGTAATCACTAGCGGCCAAGTAATTAGCGGTGCTACGTCTCCAGGCCAGCAATGCTGAATGGGAAACTTACTGAGATCGACAGCTGCACCTTCGTGAACAATCTCTTGGCAAGGTGCTTTCTTAACGACTTTCTGGCTTAGACTTAATACCTTTTTGAAAATCGGTAGCTTACTCCAAGCATCCTTTAAACCTTTCGGTGGCTCAGGCTCTTTTAAGAAGGCTAACAGTTCACCCACTTCGCGTAGCGCTTCGACCGACGATTCACCCATGCCCATGGCCACTCGCTCGGGAGTACCGAATAAGTTCGCCAGTACCGGCATGGAATGGCCTTTAGGGTTTTCAAATAAAAGAGCCGGGCCGCCAGCGCGTAATACACGATCGGCAATCTCGGTCATTTCTAAATGCGGGTCGACTGGATAACTGATGCGCTTAAGCTCACCTTTCTTTTCCAGTTGCTTGATGAAGTCACGCAGGTCTTTATATTTCACGAGTAGCCTGTTTCTGGTCATGAATATCTTGAATGCCCACATCATAAAGGGCTAAGCGGTTGATTTCTAATCTTATGTCCCTAAGATGGCGGCTAATTAGAATTAATGTCGATATTCAGAGGCTCATGATGATGTTCAACGCACGTTTTTATCTACTTATGAGTGCCATCAGTGGCTTGCTGAGTGTGGCATTAGGCGCCTTTGGTGCACATGGTTTAAAGAAGTCAGTGAGCGCCGACATGCTGGCGGCCTATCAAACTGGGGTGCAATATCAATTTATCCATACCCTGGCCTTGCTCGCTATCGCAATCTTGTTATTAATCTCGAATGCAGGCCCTAACGTTATTAACAAGCTGAAGCTATGCGCAAACCTGATGCTGGTAGGCATTCTGCTATTCAGTGGCAGCTTATATACCATGACATTTATGTCAGTGTCAGGTGGATTCCCAGCTTGGTTAGGTCCGATTACCCCTATTGGCGGATTAACCTTTATAATGGCCTGGATTTTGTTGGCAGTCGCAGCTTATAAGCTACCTGTTGAGCATTTGCCTGCTGACCAATTACCTGCTGAAAAGTAATAATTCGTTTTACTGTACGTTTTAATATGATTGATGAAGAGAAGAATAAAGTGACTGAACAAGAAATGCCGTTGATAGAAGAGACTCAATCTGAAGAGCAAGTCATTGAGAGTCAGAAACGCCGTATCCGTTCTTTCGTTCGTCGTACTGGGCGCTTAACGGCAGGCCAGCAATTGGGCTATGACCGTCAATGGGGCAACCTAGGCTTCGCTTTAGCAGACGGTGAATTCAATATTCCAACTGCTTTTGGTCGTGAAGCCTATACCGTATTAGAGATCGGTTTTGGTATGGGCCAATCGTTTATCGAAATGGCAAAAGCGGATCCAGAAAAGAATTACATCGGCATCGAAGTGCATACTCCGGGTGTCGGTTCTGCTTTGCGGATGGCGGATGAAGAAAGCGTAACCAATGTGCGTATCAGTGAAGATGACGCGATTGAAGTATTGAAGCACCAGATTGCGGATGAGAGCTTTGATTGCCTGCAGTTATTTTTCCCTGATCCATGGCATAAAAAGCGCCATAATAAGCGTCGTATTGTGAACGAAGAGTTTATCCAGAAAATTCGCAGTAAAATGAAGCCTGGTGGCATTATTCACATGGCAACAGACTGGGAACCTTATGCCGTGCATATGATGGAAGTATTGAGCGCCGCCGAAGGTTATAAGAACCAAGCAGGGGAAGGCCAATATACCGCTCGCCCAGATCATCGCCCACTAACTAAGTTCGAGAAGCGTGGCGAGAAGCTTGGTCACGGAGTTTGGGATTTATTTTTTGAAAAAACTAGTTAAACAAATTAGTTAAACAAGACTATTTAAGAACGTTAATTAAGTTTTAGTATTTAGGGATTTAGAAATGACTAAGAAAGATAAAGAAAAAGTATTTGGTGGCGAGTGGAGCGAAGCTCAATTAGAAGAATTCTTGGTTGAGCAGGATTACCCAGGTGAAAGCGCTAACTTCACGTCTATCATCCGCGCTTA
>Ga0209396_1004307_pt1 | contig 13922 bp, 12 predicted proteins | sample GOMGulsemesocosm_6_FD_184638 | JGI IMG/M metagenome (GOLD analysis project Ga0209396, IMG submission 184638) | Methane-oxidizing microbial communities from mesocosms in the Gulf of Mexico - GOM8C Gulf of Mexico (SPAdes) (version 2) | ecosystem: Environmental > Aquatic > Marine > Cold seeps...
CAACAGCAATGGTAGTACAAGCGGGCGGATATCCGACACCAGTGCCTCTTAAGGAGGGAACGCAGGCATCGATGGATACCATAAAAGCGAAAAAAGAAAAGTTCAGAGTGGCCTATATGCCACCGGCAACAGAGTTTAATTATTACATCGCTGTGGGAGAGGGCATCAAGCAAGTCGCAGCGAAAAAAGGGGTTGAAGTCTTCATGCTGGCTCCACAGTCGGGTGCAGACATCAATGGGCAGATGGGCATGATACAAGATGTCTTAACGCAGGATGTCGATGCCATTATTTTTGGCACACACGATGAATTTGCCGCGGCTCCACTACTGAAGAAAGCCGTGGATAAAGGGATAGCTGTAGTTATGATCAACTCAGATATCCCCAGTTTCCCTACCCCTATTCACGCAGTTGTCGGTTACGGTCAGCGCACCGGCACTCATAAAATTGCCCAGTGGGCAATTGAACGTTCCAAAGGGGATAAGTTGAATGTCGGTATTATTGAAGGCCAACCAGGTTATCACAGTACTGAGCGAGTGGGTGGGTTTCTAGAGGGGATCAAAAAGGCCGGTAACTTTAATGTCAAAGTGTCTATAGATGGCAAGTGGAATGTGGAGGGTGGTAATACTGCTGCGATGGACATGCTGCAGTCTCATCCGGATTTGGACTTAATTTTTGCCGCTAATGACAATATGGCAATTGGCGCTACTTTCGCGGCTAAAGCATTGGGTAAGCGCGACCTGCCAATACTTGGCAATGACGGCGATACCTCAGGCCTAGAAGAAATAGCTGCAGGTACTATCGCTGCAACGGTTAATACCTCGCCTTTTTTGATGGGGCAATCAGCACTGAATGTCACCTTAGATGCCCTAGCGGGAACATTTAAGGGAGGCTGGGTAGAAATCCCGACCAGTATTGTTGATCGTGACAATGTTATCGACGTGCTGCAACAGCCTGAGACGCTATACCCTAAACCTTCAAAAGGATACTAATCACACTACGGAGCTTTGTCCTTTGGGCGTGAGTCTGGTCACTCAGGTCCAAAGGATTTTTTTGCAGTGAATAAATCTAGCGAGCAAATTTATCCTTTGGGAGGCTAACAATGACAGAAAATAACCCGCCACTATGGGAAGTGGTTAACTTGTGTAAATCCTATCCAGGGGTGCTGGCTAACGACAAGATATCTTTACAGTTTTATGAAGGAGCCATTCATGGCCTGCTCGGGGAAAATGGATGTGGTAAATCCACTTTGATAAAAATGCTATCAGGTGTACAAAAACCTGATGCTGGCGACATTCTCTATCGCGGGCAAGCGGTTCAGTTTAAAGACCCCATTGATGCAACTAACAAAGGCATCTCAACGGTTTTTCAAGAGTTTTCTATTGTGCCAACCCTCAGTGTTGCTGAAAACATTTATCTGGGGCGTCTGCCCGAGAATGCACTAGGTTTAGTGGACTGGGAAGAGACTTATCGAATGGCGAGTGCCGTTTTAGCACAGATGGACGTTGATATTTCTCCACAGGCTATCACCGCAAACCTTTCAGTCGGCGAGCAGCAGCTAGTTGAAATTGCAAAAGCGGTCGCCGCCAAAGCGCGCATGATTATTTTGGATGAACCCACTGCTGCGTTAGGGCAAGCGGAAATTGAAAGCTTGCATCAATTACTTAGACGTTTAAAAAGCACCGGCTGCGCTATCGTATATGTCTCTCATCGATTAGATGAAGTTGAACGTATCGTCGATGAAGTGAGCATTTTGCGCAATGGCTGTGTCATTCGAAAAAGTGGCGAAACGGCCATTAAAATAGATCAGATCGTTGCGGCGATGGTCGGTGAAGAGGTCTCTGAACACTACCCAAAAGAGAATAATACGCGGCGCAAAACTATTTTAGAAGTGCGTGATTTAGTCACGGATGAAGGTGTAAAGGATGTGTCTTTTCAGCTGTGTGAGGGAGAGGTCCTTGGGCTGGGTGGGGTGTTAGGCTCAGGTCGTACTGAAATTGCCAATGCGCTGTTTGGGGTGCACAAAGTTGTCTCTGGTGAGATCAAAATTAAAGGGCAAGCCGTAAAATTATCTAGCCAAATAGATGCGATCAATTTAGGCATGGGGATGGTGTCGGAAAACCGTAAATTTGACGGTTTGTTTTTCAATTTCACAGCTGCTGGCAATATTACCGCGGCCAACCTCAATGCTATCTCTCGCGGTGGTTTATTAAACCTAGCGCAAGAGGAGCAATTAACCGCTAAGTTTATTCAAGAATTGGAAGTTTCTACGCTGGCCAATGATAAATCTGTCGGTTTTTTATCCGGTGGTAATCAGCAGAAAATCGTAATTGCTCGCTGGCTATTTTCCGATGCTGATATTTTGATTTTTGATGAACCTACCCAAGGTATCGATATCGGGGCTAAATTGGCCGTGTATCACTTGATCAATAAGCTCACCGCGCAGGGAAAATCTATCATTTTGATTAGTTCTGATCACGATGAATTACTGGCAATGAGCGATCGAATCGCAGTGGTAAGCCACGGACAAATCACTAGAACGGCTGCAGCCTCAGAATTTAGACACAGCGATCTCGTGCAAGCGAGTGTAGAAAATAATCCAGAGAATGTTCAGGAAGTAACACTATGAAACGTATTTTTGACGCCCAGTTAATTGGGCCCTTTATCGCTATGATGTTAGTCGCAATTATTGTCGCCACAACCACAGATAGGTTTGTGGATAGCGGTAATTTAGCAAACTTGTCTCTACAGGTCAGTATTGTCGCGCTGATTGCGATAGGGGCAACGGTGGTTATTATTGGCGCAGGTATTGATTTGAGTTCGGGATCAATGGTGGCTCTGTTGACGATGGTGTTAGCACATATGCTTAAGTTTGTCGGTTTGCCATTGCCATTAGCGCTGCTGTTGGTATTAGTGTGTGGAGCCGGGTTAGGTTTTATTATCGGCGGGGTATCCGCGTACGGTCGAATACCATCATTTATTACCACCCTTGCTGCGCTTATCGCATTACGTGGCGTAGCGCTAACCTTTAATAGCGGATCTCCAGTGTTTTCTTTAGATCCCCTTTTAGAAACTATCTTTTACGGAACAGTACTCGGTATTCCACTGCCTTTGATCTATTTGTTGTTCTTTTTTTCGCTGGCTGCAATCGTGATGACTTTTACTAAATTAGGGCGGGAAATTTATGCAGTAGGTGGTAACCCAGCCGCTGCTGCGCTCTCGGGTATTAATGTTCGCAAAGTACAGACTTACACTTTTGTGATAGCGGGATTTATGACGGCTGTAGGCGCCATTTTGATGTCTGCACGGCTAAACTCTGGTTCTCCAAATTACGGTCAAACGTTAGAACTGCAGGCTATAGCAGCCGCCGTTGTCGGTGGCGCGAGTCTGGCTGGTGGGCGTGGGAATGTGCTGGCAACCTTAATTGGCGCACTGACAATTGTCATGGTGCAAAATGGGTTGAATTTAAACGCGGCACCCTCTTCAGTGCAAAATATTGTCTTGGGCTTAATTATTCTAATGGCAGTGGGCATAGATATGTGGCGCATGGAGTTGTCCTCCCTATTGAGTCGAATTTTTTCAGTCGGTTCAAAATCCGCTAGCGGTCATTCTAAAGTGGCAAAGCCCGCAGATCGTTAGGGGCGAGCAAGGCGATTGTCAATCTATTTAGTTCAATACTTGGAAGCTCACTAATCAGAAGCTAGCTTTCTTTCATCATTAACAAATTATCAAATAACACTATTAAGTTAGTTTAAGGAGTAAAAATGGCAGCATTAACTTTCTCTCACATAGGAATTACCGTTCCTGATCTTGAAAAAGCCGTGGAGTTCTACCAAAAGGCATTAGGCCTGTACCTAATCATGCCCCCAACCGAAATCAAGCAGGATGCCAGTGCCATTGGAGAAATGTGCGATGACGTGTTTGGCCCTGACTGGGGATCTTTTCGCATCGCGCATTTATCAACTGGGGACAGAGTGGGGATTGAATTATTTGAATTTCCAAATACGATTGAAGAAGAACGTCCCTTTGAATACTGGCGTCGTGGCCTTTTTCACTTCTGTATGCAGGATGAAAATCTAGAGGAAAGAGTGAAAATTATTGAATCCCTTGGTGGGCGCCAACGGATGGAAAAAGTACGTTCATACTACCCTGGTGAAAAGCCTTACCGCATGGTTTATGTAGAAGATCCATTTGGTAATATCTTTGAGCTATACAGCCACTCTTACGAGCTTACTTACTCGTCTGCAGCCTATTAATAGGCACTAAATAAATGGGTTCTGTCTAGTGGATAAGAGACGGAACCCGTTTGTGAATAATTTTAATGCACAATAACTACAGTGCAATAAAATTCATAAAACCTTTAAATAATACAACTCTATAGCAGTAGTCTTTAGCTAGCTGACACTATCCACAAAGGCCTGTTTGATATCTAGTATATGGCGTTTAAGTAACTGGCAAGCGAGGTCTAATTGGCCGCTATTTAGCAGTTCAACTAATTCGACATGTTGCACGTTCGACGCAGCGGCTTTTTCACGACTCATTGACATATGGCTGCGCAGCGCTGCGGCTTTGGTTGCTACTAGTGCATAGGAGTCTTGTAAATAGGGGTTTTTGCTGTAACTAAAGAATGTTTGATGAAACTGGGTGTCTAGTCGCAGATAGCCAACGAGGTCTTCTCGACTCAGCATTCGTCTCATTTTTGTCGCCAGAGTTTCTAGTTCATCTAGAAATTCATCCCCACCTTCATGATACGCCTCCTGCAAACCAAGTGGCTCTATGTAAGCTCTAAAGTCACACAGATCATTGGCGGCTTGTGCGTCGGGCAAAAAGACAAAGCTGCCTTTTTGTGGAATCACTGCAACAACACCTTCTTGCTTGAGTCTGAACAGTGCCTCTCTGACCGGTGTTTTACTGACACCGAATTTATTCGCTAGCATTGTTTCTGATAGTGTTAAACCTAGCGCTAAATCTCCCTCCATGATTGATAGTCGTAATTTATCCGTCACAATTTCTGTTAAAGATTGAGGTCGTTGAATGAGGTCCGCTTTACTGCGTTGCATGCTGTAGCCTTCTATTTTAGTTGCACGTTTTTACTTCAAAGTATGTGGGTTTGGTAGCGATATGCAGCGCAAAAAATCGGTTATTTATGCCTATTCTTAGCTGTTTGTGCAGGGGCCAAAATCAGAACTTTTTCATGTAATAGCAACCATTGTTTTCTGAGAGATGATGAGTTAGATGTGCTGTAGTTATCTAAGATATTAGGCATCAAAATAGCATTACTTTCTTTAGATTTCCATCTTATCAGGCTTATAAACGCGAAAAAATAGCCACTATTTGTGCTAGATGGCTGTGATTATCCGTCTAATATTAGCAATATTTTTTGAAAAAGTTGCATTAAGGTTATTGCTGAGGTATAAATCATACACTGATATATCAGATATGATGTACTAGGAAGGTATTATGGTTAGAAACCTAATCATTTGTGTGAAGATAAATGCTTCTAGCGGGATGTAATGAAATGAGCGAGAAAAAGTTCAAAGTGTATGTAAGTGATTACGATTATCCGGATTTAGCGATAGAGCGAGCGGTACTTGAACCTATAGGGGCAGAAGTTATCGGCCTGCAATGTAGAAGTGGCGAAGGGCTGGCAACCTTAGCGGTTGATGCTGATGCGATTTTGCAGCAGTACGCTAAAATTCCACGGGCAACTATTGAAAAACTAGAGCGCTGTAAAGTGATCTGCCGGTATGGGATAGGCATTGATATCTTGGATGTGGATGCCTGCTACGAGCACGGTATTCAAGTCACTAATGTGCCTGACTATTGTTTAGATGAAGTGGCAGATCACTCTATTTCACTCGCTCTCACTCTGGCCCGCCGTCTTCCGGATTATCACGAGTTTACCCGCCAGGGAAACTGGCATTGGAATATCGATGGCAATGTGCCTAAGCGATTTCGCGAGAGTGTTTGGGGGTTAGTTGGCTTTGGCAGAATTGCGCAAAATATCGCACGAAAAATACAGGCATTGGGCTTTACTGTGGTCGCTTTCGATCCACATGTATCTGCTAGTTTGATGGCGACTCATGGCGTTGAAAAAGTGAATTTAGATCCTTTGTTAGCATCCGCTGATATCGTCAATTTAATGTGTCCACATACCCCTGAGACTGATCGTATGATCGGTGCAGAGCAGCTGCGAAAAATGAAGCAAACGGCTGTTCTCATTAATGGCTCGCGTGGCAAATTAATCGACAATAAAGCGTTGTACAAAGCGCTGACTAAAGGTTGGATTGCCTCAGCAGGACTCGATGACCCGGAGGAAGAGCCCGCCAAGCTCGATAGTTGGAGCCCAAATGACAACCCGCTGTTTCAATTAACTAATTGTCTCATAACGCCACACGTTGCCTATGTCTCAAAAGAAGCTTTCCAAGAGTGCCGCCGTATCGCAGCAGAAAATGCCCGCGAAGTCCTGCTTGGCGCTGTACCTTTAAATCCAGTTTACCCCATCGCTAAACCAGCAACTGCTATCAGGAAAGTATCATGAGCCACTTTCAGCAGGTAAGCCATGCCATCGCCGAACATAAGGTTTTTGCCATCATTCGCGGTGTATCTCCTGAGTTAATAATACCGACAGTTGACGCGCTCATTAAGGGTGGTGTGCATCTGTTAGAAGTAACCTTTGATCGCAACGGTTCTATGGCTGATACCTTGGCATGTGTAGAAATCATACGAAATACTTTTGCAGAGCAAGTCATCTGTGGTGTAGGTACAACCACTGATGAAAGGCAGGTCAATGCTGCGGCAAGAGCTGGTGCACAATTTGTGGTGTCCCCCAATGTCGATGAGGCGGTGATTAAGCTCAGCCGTCAACTAGGTATGGCTTCAATCCCTGGCGCGTTAACCCCTACAGAGGTCATTCAAGCGAGAAATGCAGGCGCTGATTACGTCAAATTATTTCCAGGCGGGTTGTTTGGCGTAGCGTATTTCAAAGCGGTCGCTGAAGTTTTAAAAGATATTCCTATCATAGTGGTAGGAGGGATCAATGCTGATAACGCTGGACAATTTATGGACGCCGGCGCTGTCGGAGTCGGAGTCGGAGGTTATCTCGTTAACCAGGCTGTGGTAGAGCGGGGGAACTTTGCTCAAATTAGCCAAAATTCACAAAAAATAATTGCTGCAATTACTGAATAACACTGGAGATTTAAAATGGAATACGAAAAGAAAATCATTAACCCACGTCCTATTATTAATGTTGAGTTGGTTGAAAAGTGCCAAGCAATGAAAACAGTGTTGAGTATCAGTGCTGTGTTTAGTGATGCACAAAACCGCGAGGGAGTAATGGATCATCAGATTAAATTTCGCTCGGTCAATAAGCCGTTTATCGGTACGGCATTAACGGTCAAATTAACCCCTGGTGACATTGTTGATTGCCTGCCTATTTTCGATATTGCTCAACCTGGTGACGTGGTAGTAATCGATGCAAATGGCACAGAGAATACCTCGGTTTGGGGCGGGTTAATGGCGGGCTTAGCAAGAGCCGCGGGTGTGGTTGGCACGGTGATTGATGGATCAGCGAGAGATACAGATGAAGCTAAGGTATTAGATTTTCCGATTGCTTCTCGTTCTGTTTCACCGCGCGCGGCACATTCAGCTTATACCGGTCGCACAGCACCTATCGAAATTAATGTGCCTATCACTTGTGGCGGGCAAATCGTCCACCCTGGTGACTTAGTGGTTGCCGATGAGCTTGGGGTAACCGTGGTTCCCTCAGCTATATTGGGTGAAGTTTACGAGGGAGCAACGGTACTTGCGGCGAATGAAGAGAAGGTGCGCAACGAAATATTGGCCGGTGCCAGTGTCGAAGAGCTATTAGCTAAATTTGGTCGCATTTAATATATCTAGTGACGTCGTGCCTTGGCGCGACTTCTTTTGAGGTGAACTCATGTACGTAGTAACAATTGATACCGGCACCACCAATACTCGAGTGTGCCTTTGGCAAGATGGGCATTGTATCGATTCAGAAAAACGTGCTGTTGGCGTGAGAAATACCAGTATCGATGGCAATAACTCACAAATAGTACAAGGCATAGGCGAAGCGTTTGGACAAGTGCTTTCAAAGCACCAGCTGCAACAGCAAGATGTCAGTAGGGTGCTTGCATCAGGGATGATTACTTCTAACTTAGGATTGTTAGAAGTCCCGCATGTAGTGGCGCCTGTTAATGCTCAGATTTTAGCAGATAAGATGCAGTCTAAAACGTTTAGCCAAATTTGTGATCAGCCTATTTGGTTTGTACCGGGTGTGAAGAATTTTGCAGCTGCGACAGCCGATAATTGGGAAGCGATGGATGTGATGCGCGGTGAAGAAGTGGAAGCATTAGCGGTTTTAAATGAGATTGAAACTCATGGGCCAATGTTGATTGTCTTGCCCGGATCACATACCAAATTTGTGGCTATTAACGAAGATGCTCACATTAGTGGTTGTTGCACTACTTTAGCCGGTGAATTAACCGCGGTAGTGACCAGTGATACCATATTATCTAGCTCCTTAGATAAGCGTTTCCCAGCTAAGATTGACAGTGAATATCTGGTGTTGGGGGCAAAATCAGCAAAGAGTGTCGGTTTAACTCGAAGCTTGTTTTCGGTGCGAGTATTAGAGCAATCTGGTGAGTTAGCACACCACCAATTAGGTAGTTTTTTAATGGGGGCGATTGTCAGTACTGATATCGATGCCTTTATGAATAGCAGTGCACTTAATTATGAAAAGAGTCACCCTGTCTATGTATGTGGTGATAGTTTACTCGCACAAGCATTTTCACAGTTGCTAGCCGATCTATATCCTCAATTGGAAACGCATGCGATAGCAGAAGCTAATTTTAGTAATTTTGCTGGAGCTGGCAGTATCGGTGTGGCGAGGGCAGCAGGTTTGTTAAACTAATTTAGAAGAGTATTATTTATCAGTGAGCCTAACTGGGGGAAGTGACTTCCTCTGGCTGGCGGTTTCAAATAAGCTGGCTGTCGTAATATATAATGTCTACAAAGAGTCCCTATCGACTTCATTTGTATTTATATTCTTATTTACGGAACCAAGTAATAGTGTCGTTTTTATTAATGGCGCTTTCAAATATTGTGCCTCATATTTTTTTTCAGAATTTATCTCATAGCTAAAGCACTTTAAAGCAAGGAACAGATTGCAGTTGATAGTGGAAGACAAAAAGACACACGCTAAGGAAGTACCGAATAAGTCCCTAGATGTCTCTGTAGATTACTAAGCGGTCAATACCCCCATAAAGAGGGGGACACTGATACGCGGAAGAATGGATGCGAGTGGCCAGTCTTTTACGAGCGTTCTGACAAAGGAGATGCAGCTGAAACAAGATGTCAACTCTGTTGGCTGTATTAAACTTGTTTGCTACTTCCCAAATATTTACAAGTATCATTTTGCTGTTAGTATCCACTTGTTTAAAAGCTGTCGCTGATGAATAAAGGGCAAATACGATTTATTTCTATGTTTCGCCCTATCAGCCAGCTCTATAATTCCTTTAATGGATAGAAAATAGAAAACGCGAGGTCTCTTTACTTAGGGAAGTAGCGAATAAGTCCATATATGTTCCCTGTGGATAACTAAGCGGTCAAATCCGCGGAAGAATGCGAAGTGAATGGCGAGTCCTTTACAAGCGTTCTGACAAAGGATACAGATGAAACAAGATTTCATCTCTGTTGGCTGCTTAGCTTTCTTTTAAACGTAAGCACTCTGCGGGGCGTACAGGATAGTTCGTGCTCTTTGTTAATGGTTTTCGCCGGGCAACCAGCCCGCCTGTAACCATTGCCTCAATCACAAACAATCCTGTACGCCAGGGGCGTCTTTGACTTGTTAGCTGCTTCCTTAGTCTTCTACAATGTTACTAAGTATGTTGAATTGGCGATATTGAGCAGGTAATTAGAATTGTTGACTAGCAATCTCTAGCTACTTAACTATTAGTCACTCCTATAATTAAGGATTCGCTAATCGATGAGTTTCTATTGATAGAATCACTTTTCACAGGGAAACCTAAGGCGTCAAATTTTTCAATTTCGGACATGTTATGATGAGAGTACTGTTATGTCTTGTGATATTACTTATTGCTAACGTCAACGTTGTCGTGGCTAAAGAAAAACTAGTGGTTGCCTTTAGTGAGCTGGTTCCTTGGAAGGTTATTAACAAGGGGAAGTTCACTGGGGCCTATGCTGAACTTGCCAGAGAAGTGGCTAAGGAGCTTTCTTTAAACATCGAGTTTGAAGCATGCCCTCTCAAGCGCTGCCTACATCTGATGGAAAAAGGCGCTGCAGATCTTATTATTGGCGTAAATCATACTCGGGATCGTCAACAGTATATCCAGTTTTTGACTACCCCGTACCGCTGTTCTACATCAAAAGTTTTCTATGTGCGTACCAATGAGCATCGTCGGTTAATCGTCTATGATGATTTATATAATTTCGAGCATATTGGCGTAAAGAGAGGTGCTAGATACTTTACAAAATTTGATGTTGATAATTATTTACCCAAAGATCCGGTGTTAAAGAATCGCCAAAATTTCTACAAACTGATAAACAAGAGAATAAATACATTAATCATTAACGAAGCCCAAGGAGCGTTTTTAGTTGACGCATTGGGAATTCGTGAGCAAGTGGCAAAAGCTGCTTTCTTTTATAAAGATGATAGTCTGCGCTATATAGGTATATCTAAACATTCATCTCACTTTGATGATTTTCAGCGCTTTGAAGCTGCGATGCTAAAAATTAGTGAAAGCGGTAAACTTGAGCAAATAATGAATGATTTTCTCTATAAACCTTATCAATTAATAGCAACCAAATTTAACTGTCGGTAATTAACAAGCAAGCTAGATCGGCTAGACGATAAATTAAAAGGTATCTAAAGGACTGTCCCACAAGAATAAAAATAAATACATGAGACCTCAGCATAACTACTGCATTTGATAATACGGCGTTAAAAACAAGCTCAATATGCTCATTTACACCAGTAATGCCCATAAACAGGGGCACACTGACTCCGCTATTTCGCTTGTTTTTATTAAAACCCTTCGGGCCAGCTAAAGCTGTTGTCTACGCTTCGCTCCGGCTGCCTTGTCTTATCTGCATTCGCTACGTTATGCAGAGGTCTCAATGTATATGCCTGTCTTCAGAAAAACTGACTAGCTCCCTTTAATCACAGGAAATAACCTTCAAGAATCCAACGCTGTCAGCGACGTGTATTCGACCGCTACTCGGTGTCATTGACTCAGTGCAATATAAAAACCATAGCATTGCACATTACAATTGCGCAGGCGTATCAAACTATCGAGCCAATTAGGCATATGTGAAAAATTTGATATTGAACTTGTGAAGGTAATAGATTTTTTAGCGAAATAATCAGTGTTTGTAACTTGCACGGCCTTATTTGCAAACTGTATATCCTTCTATCATTGAACCACCTACATACCATACCGTATGGTATTTTTATTGTACACAACAATTTTTGATTTTTTAACAACCAACAAATAACTTAGCGTCACTTAATAATAACTATGTCATCAAAGGGGGATTGTCATTGCCGAGGGAAATGTTCAGTATGATCCGTATAAAGCGGTATCTGGGACGGCCGAGAACTACTTGGTTGTGCATGATTTATTTATCAATCAACATGAACACTAGACAACCAAAAACTTACCTAAACTATTCTATCTAAAGCTTTAAATAGGCCTAGTCAATCTTTGATTTATGGAACACTTACTCTGGAACAGTCACGGTTTGTACTATAAATAGGCAACTGCTCCAGCGTATCAATACTCTATATTATCTATGCTAACAGCGGATTCACATTCATGCCGCCGTCAATATTATATTCACCGCCAGTTATAAATGAGGCGTCATCTGATGCCAAAAATGCCACCAGATTAGCGATATCATTCGGCTGACCAAAACGTTTTAGCGGCACTCTATTTTGAATCGCGGCCGCAAATTCATTTATCTGCTCTTCTGGCATGCCTGTTTTAGCAAAAATAGGGGTCGCTACCGGACCGGGGTTTACTGCATTAACCCTGATTTTTCTAGGTGCCAGCTCTGTTGCAGCTGTTCGTGTATATGCATTTAAAGCAGCTTTGGAAGCGGCATAAATAGCGGTATTAGGCATCCCTGTGTAAGCATTAATTGATGAAAGATTAATAATAGACGCACCATCATTTAATAATGGTAGGAATTTTTCAATAGTGAATACAGCACCTTTAAAATTGATGCTCATTTGAATGTCAAACATCTCTTCTGTATTTTGCCCTACCGGGGCAGGTGCAAAAATACCTGCGTTGACAAATAGTATATCAATTTGACCAAAGTCACTCTTTACTTGTTCGACCAGTTCATCCATTGCTGACAAACTTGTGACATCTGCAACAATGCCAGTAATGCCCAGTTCATTTGCAGCACTCGCTACTCTCTCTGCAGAGCGCCCGGTTATGATGACAGTGGCTCCATCAGCTTTTAATTTCTTTGCGGTTGCAAAACCTATGCCGCTGTTTCCACCTGTAATAACAGCTGTTTTTCCAGATAAATTACTCATAATGTTAGCTCCTTAGATACGCTTTATTTTATTTTTCAATTCAATACCGATCGGTACATAATTGACAATCTATACCTATCGGTACATAATTACAAGCAGATTATTTACACACCTAGGGAACTGCATGAAAGCTGGCCGACACCGCACTTTTGACAAAGACATTGCCCTTGATCAAGCGATGCAAGTATTTTGGAGTAATGGCTACCCTGGCACCTCGCTGGCTGATCTAACCGATGCAATGGGGATCAATAAACCTAGTTTGTATGCAGCATTTGGCAATAAAGAAAAACTGTATCAGAGCGCGTTAGCAATGTACGTTGAGAAACATGGCGCTATCCACACTGAGCATCTGTTCACAACAGATCAAAGCTTAGATGTAAGGGTGCAAAATTATTTAAGCTCTATTGCAAAAATGCTTACAGATCCAAAGTTACCTGGAGGTTGTATGGTGTGTATCAGTACTAGCGAAGTTGGCGGTACTTGTATTCCAACTGCAGCCTTAGAGTCCGTGTTAAAAATCAATGAATTGACTAAGACCTCTTTAACGGCGTTTTTTAGTGATGAAATTTTGCAGGGAAATATTGGCAGTACTAGCTCGGCAACAATTTTGGCTAATTACCTTTTGTCACTGCAATTTGGTTTATCGGTGATGGCCAGAAATGGGGCTAAGCTGGCAGAACTCTGCGAGATTATTAAATTTTCTACGGCACATTTTAATGCCATTAGTATGGAGCAAAGTGAATCTACATGAATGCAATAAAACGCCCTTTAAACAACCATGAGCACTATCACGCCCACGTCTATTTCGACAGTAAATCCCTGCAATTTGCGAGTCGTTTGTGCGAGCAAGCAGCTAACCTTTTTAATCTCAAAATGGGTAGAATCCATCAAAAGTTAGTGGGCCCTCATCCACAGTGGAGTTGTCAAATAAGCTTCTCTAGCAGTGATTTTGAGCAGCTTATTGCATGGCTCGATGACAACCGCAATGAGCTCACTATTCTGGTACATGCGCAAACCGGCGATGATCTAAAAGACCATACAGAGTTTGCCTATTGGCTGGGTGATGAGGCGCAACTAAACCTCTCTGCGTTTGGTGGTTAGTGATCACTACTTTCTATTCAATCTGACATCCGAATCACTGCAGATGAATGGTGATAGGTGTTGTGATCTAGCGTCTAGATTTAACCACTTTACCTCAGCTACTCATCAGTTCTTACATATCGCCAACGGTGTAGGAAACGCCCTTTGAATAGCTTTAATAGACAAAAATAACTTGCCAAAACTCCCGACTAAGCGGCGCTATAATATATGACGCATAACAGTGGCCGAGGCTGGACAA
>Ga0209396_1004308_pt1 | contig 13921 bp, 7 predicted proteins | sample GOMGulsemesocosm_6_FD_184638 | JGI IMG/M metagenome (GOLD analysis project Ga0209396, IMG submission 184638) | Methane-oxidizing microbial communities from mesocosms in the Gulf of Mexico - GOM8C Gulf of Mexico (SPAdes) (version 2) | ecosystem: Environmental > Aquatic > Marine > Cold seeps...
AGGTTCAAGATCACGAATGTTGATGATGAAGAATTTGAGGTAAGTGGAATATGAGTGACTTATTAAAAAGTGGACTGCCTCAAGAAGCCAGCGAAGTAAAAAATAATACCATCAGCAGTACGAGTGGTTATTTCCCTATTCGTACAAAAGACCGTACCGATATTTTTGATTGGGATAGCGTACTAGGGCACGTGGTTAAAACGTCATACCGTAAAACGCTTAAAACAGATAACGTAGATGAATTTAAAGCACAGTGTGAAGCATCATTTTTAGATAAACTAGATGAAAGTGAATTTTGGCCAGTACTTGAGCAAATGTATTTTGAAGGTGACGAGCTTTACAAGATCGCACCTGAATTCTTATTGTTCAAAACACAAAAGCAATCAGGCAGTACACCGAATGCGCGTCTTGGTAATATGTTCGCTAGTTTGCTCGATACCTTCTTTTTTGCCGATAAACCTGCAGCCAAGCTAAATTTTCTAGAGCAACAATTATTTGATGAGTTAAATAACAACCTTACTTCACAAGCCGATAAGAAGGCTAAGAAAGGCGTTAATGAAGTGCCGTACCTGCCGTTTATGGCTAGCCACTTTCAAGAAGATTTACGTTTCTTAGGCCGCCGTCCTAAGTATTTATTAAGTGTATTTAAAGAATTTTTGAAACTTTACTCGCACCTTTATACGGCGCAGTTGGCATTAAACCTAAGAGACTGGCGCTCTGGTAAACCACAGGCAAAACCTAACTATTTTATTCTTGATAGTGAAAAAGCCAGTGATGAACGTTCATTGGTTAAAGCACATGGTCATGGGCAGTTATTTAAAGCGCTTAGTAGTATCTTTCCTTACATTGCAATGAATGACAGTCTGCAATCACCAGATAATAAAACCCAGCCTCTGTGGGCTTTAGCACAAAATATCGAAGGTAATGTAGGCTCTGCGGAGTTGTTAAACCGTTATGCAGCTGCCTTTAAAGAAAATCGTAAATTAGATATTGAGCTAGCACAAAATTCAGACCCACTTGATGCCTTGTCTGATTTGTTAAAACTAGCCGCAGGCCAGTTTGCTCGTGGTGAAAGCCGTCACGAGATCAATACACTATACGTTCGTTCGATTGAATCTGAACTCTGTTCGCACTTTATTCAGCGCCGTGGTCGTGCTGGACAAGTGCTCGTGTTTAATCAAGATTACCTTATCTTATTGACGAACCTCGCCATTGGTGAAGAAGACAAGTTACGTTTTCATGAGCTTATCAAAGCATTTGAATCTCGTGGTGTGTTCTTTGATAAGCAATCACAACAAGTATTAATTGAATTTTATGAACGCATTGGCAATGTCGAGCGTATGAGTGACAGTGGAGATGCAGTTTATGTTAGCAAAACAATTTGAATCATTTTTAGCGAAGCAATTTCTTAAAGAAGGTGCTAAAACTTTAAAACCGGGTTATCGCTACCAATTTCAATCACCAGATGGTCAGAATAGTAAACGATTGCATGGTGCATTTTTAGCAGAAACGAATTCTACTATCACTGTTCGAGGTATCGAATTACAGGCATTGAAAGTTGCTGGCGTGACGTTATTGCCAGTGTTACACAATGATGATGGTGATGGCTATTCAGAAAATTTCATCTCTCACTTACGTGATGAAATTGCCGGCCAACAAAATGAATTAAAAGGCACTGCGCTACTTGTTATTCATAACAGTATGCTTGATACGCTAATTAACTCTGCAGAAGATGTTGCGCAATTAGATTCATCTTGGCATCCAGAAAAAATCAAAAAGGCCATGTATGAATTAATTAATCAACACGATGATGCATCTGCTGTATCAGAATGCTTGCTTGATTTACGCTTTAGTCAAATCGTTGATGATGGCGCAACCATGTTTGGTTTTGAAAAACTGTACAACGCGTTACTTGATGGCGATTTAAAATTCTCTGAATTAGATTTATTAAATGATCCGGCGATGGTCGAGTTATCAAAAGGCGGAAATCCTGGACAAATTAATAAACGTTTAGAAGAAAACAAAGCCTTATTTGAAAAGCTAGACCGTATTACTCACCACTTCCCGAACGAACTTGAAGATAAGTTATCTGAAATGTACTTTGGTGAAAAGTTTATCAAAGACAATTTTGGTGGTGAAGATCCAGAGCGTTGGAAGGAAGGCTTAGACTTTAGCCAATGCATGCAAGAACAAATGCATAATCGTAAAAATGTGTTGGAGTTTGAAAAAGAAATCCTGACACAAGGCGAGCTAATCTCAAAAAGCAAAGGCGAGAAGGGCGCTGGTCTTCGCGAGCGTCATTTAATCTTATTACTTGAACCGGAACAAAATAGTTTTGATGTTGAACTGAGCTTTATTGGTGGCAAGATCGAAGCTAAGCAATGCAGCATTAAGCACAACAAAACAGACGCAATTACCATTGCTAAGCCAAATAATACCGGTGGTAAACGTAGCCGCGTGAGTGTGTCTGGTGAATATTCAAATGAAGCAATGTTCTTCTCGGTTGAACTGAAGCGTGAGATCACGGCTGAATGTTACAAGTTTAGAGTATTAGTGATCCGTGCTGGTGATTTCCATATTGACGGATTCAAACATAACTTCTTAATCGTGCCGAAGCCTAAACTTGCAGATTGCCACGTTATCTTACAAACGGAAGACAACTCATTTGTTTTGGGTGAGCATGGCTGTGAGTCCGTATTAGAAGAAAATGGTCAAGTTTTTGATAATACGGAGATTGCAGAAGTGGATTTTGAAAAGATCTCTAATGAATCTGATTTACTGCACTTTGTCGTTAAAAGTGGCGAGACGAGTTTAACCTTTAATGTTGAAGGTGGTGTGGCAACTGGCACCGTGTCTTTGCCGCTAATCCTAGATACAGACCGTTTTGTTAAGCTGTATAAAGACGACTACTTTGCAGAGTTTAACCGCAGCAAAGAAAAAATTCTCGTGGATGGTAAAGAATTCGCACCAAAAGGTCCACGTTTAACGCTATTACGCAGAGAAGTTGAGTTAGTCGATCTTAAGATCCTGACTAAGCGCGTATCAGATGACGATAACATTACCTTAGAATCTATCGATGAAAGCTATCCTGAGCTTTGTTTGGCTTACCATAACCTCTTTGATTATTGTGTTAAGAAAAAAACGTTACCAAGCTTAAGTGGTTGGGGACCTGAATTCAGAGAGTTAGCCAGAGAGTTGGTTGATGCTTATGATCACGCACTTGCTGAAATCGGCTTCGATGTACTCTTAACCAAAGAACAAAAGCAGCTTGTTAATATTGGCTTCTGTACTTATAGCGTCAATGATGGTGAGCAAGAGTTTATCAGCCCATTCCATCCGCTGGTATTGTCGTATTATTTAAACTTAACCGAAAGTATCGTTGCTGATGAATCGGGTAGCTTTAAGAACTTACCAAAAGTAACACTCGAGCGTTTAAACCCTCAAGGCCTGTTACCATTTATCTATCATCCTATCCATGGTTTTGCTTATAGCCAGTTAGCGAAAGACAATGCATTTTGGCTACAACTCGTACCGCAAAAAGACACAAGTTATGCGTATGTGCGTAAATTGGTTAAAGAGAAAATCGGTGAGTTTAAAGACGCATTCTCGTCATTGTTTGAAGCGGGTCCACGTTCTGGCTTAATTATCAACTCGGTGAATAATCACTGTAACCATGAATTATTCATGGGTATCTTAGATTATGTAAAAAATCAAAAAGATAAAGTCTGTCATATTCACGTTAATCTTTATGATGAAGAGCTGATGTATAGCGAGTTTGACCGTTTTTCTGAGATCGCTAGTTACGATGATTTAAAAGACCTTTATGAATTAAATAAAGGTCCTATTCGTGAGCAAGCGGATACTATCATCGATCTGCTACGTACACGTGTGACATACAGCAAGTTCAAGAATAAGGTTGGTGAAGAGCAAGCGTACGCACACTTAAGCTTCTTCCGAAATAATGACCGTGTTGAACCTACCGATGTGAATGTTGAAGAAGAGTTAAGTGGTATTGTTTGTAAGGGCTTGTTAGCGGGTGAAGCGGCTGCAAATAAAGAAGACAGTTACTTTACTGCATTTGGTCTTAAAAATGTGGACACCTACAATCAAACACACCTAACTATTGCCAAACGTTTAGGTGGTCTAATCAAACCTGCACGTAAATCAAATGAGCAACATAGCCGTTCTAAATCGTTAGCGTTAGCAGTGAGTGACAACTTTAAGAACTTGCTAGAAAGCTCGTATCAGTGTTCAATCTGGACAACCATTATTGATCCTAAAGTGACGTTAGATTTCTTCGATAGTAAGAAAGATGTTGTGTTGATCCATTATTCTGATAACTACACCAACTCTGCGAACTACGATGCAATCACAGTGACCAAACAAACTGACTTGTATAAGAAAGTACTTGAGCAGGATGAAGGTGGTTTAATTGAAGAGTTTAATGCCTTTAATGGTGAGTGGTTGCTGAAGATGATCACTGCTTCAGCTAATGATCGTAAAGAGAAGCGCGGCATTATCGGTGCTTACAAATTTGTGAGTTGCTTACTGTCTCAATCTGATATCACCTGGGTGCCTCTGTCTGTTGCTGAGATGGTACGCGTTGCGGGTAACATCGGTCTGAAAATGTCTGATAGTGACTTTTCACGTAACGTTCATGGTTACAAATCAGGTGCTATTTCTGATGATGTATTGTTTGTTGGTTTTAAAGACCAGAAGCTTTACTTATTACCGTTAGAAGTAAAAGCAGGTCTTAAGCAAACGCATAAGAAAGGCGTAGAACAAGCGAAAGAATTGAAACGTTATTTGACCGAAGACATTCTTGGTCGTGACGATTTAGCTGGTTTATTGTATCGAGGCTTGTTTATTCGTCAAATATTAATGCAAGTTGATAAATACAAACTGTACGACTTGTACGAAGATGGTTACTTTGATAAATCACTGTTGAATCAACGTGAATGGTGGTTACAAGGTGATTATGAGTTAGCGACGATTGCAGACTATCCAGAAGGCTTCCTTGTGTCAGTGGTCGAGAACGACACCTTCTTTGAGACTGAGTTTGAAGAAGTTGACGATATTCTTAAGATCCAACTGCCAGTTAGTTACCTGAAAGGTTTCTTGAGCACGCCATTACAAACCATGATGAACGAAGTTTGCCCTGAAAAGCTTTGTCATGTGAATGAAAAATACTTATTACAAGCGGATGCTAAAACCCAAACTGTTGTAACGGCTTATACTGCAGCTGCGGATGAAGAGCAGGGTAGTGCAGAACAGCAAGTGGCAGAGATTAAGGAAGCTTCACGTACAGCTGAATATGCAAGTACGACTGTAGTTATGACAAGCCCTGAATCAGACGTTAAATCTGCAACGGATACACTAAAAGTACTTATCGGCCATGATGTGCGTGACGACTCACCTATCTTGTGGGAACCGACAAATACAGCCAAGTTCATGAATACCAACTCGGGTATTATTGGCACCATGGGTACCGGTAAAACCCAGTGTACTAAGTCTGTAGTGACTCAGCTTTATCGTAATCAACATAACAATGTTGATGGTAAGCCAATTGGCATTCTGATCTTCGATTACAAGTCGGATTATGTTGATGATAAGTTCTTAACCGTAACGAACGGTAAGAAGTTTAACCTGCATAAACTGCCGTATAACCCGTTAAGTTTGTTTGGTGATACACCAATGTTGCCAGTACATACTGCACGTGGTTTCTCTGAGACTATGGGGAAAGCATTTGGTTTAGGTCAAAAACAGCAACTGAGATTACGTAAATTAATCAGTGAAGCGTATGAACTTGCTGGTATTAAAAAGGCTGATATATCAACGTGGAGCAGACCTGCACCAACCATTGCTGATGTTTGGGCTTTGTTTGAAGAAAGTGAGCCTGCTGAAGATTCATTATATGCAGCTTTAGAGAGTTTGTATGATCTAGAAATATTTGAAGACAACGTTGATAAATGTACGAGCTTATATGAGCTTGTTGACGGTGTTACTGTGATTGAATTAGCACGTTACCCAGGTGAGATTCAAAACTTGGTAGTTGCCTTAACATTGGACTTATTCTATTCGCAAATGCAGAAGCAGGGTAAACCAGAAGTGCAGGGCGACTTTAGACAAGTAAGCAAATTACTGCTGGTGGATGAAGCGGATAACTTCATGTCGCAAAACTTCCCTAGCTTACGTAAAGTGCTGAAAGAAGGCCGTGAATACGGTGTTGGTGTTATTTTGTCTACGCAAGATATCACCCACTTTAAAACCGGCGAGAATGATTACTCAGCGTATATCCTAAGCTGGATTGTGCATCGCGTTGGCCAAATCAAAAATCAGGATATTAAATCTATATTCAATAAGGATGATAAAGCGGATCAAGAGCAGCTGATGAAAACCATCCGTGAACTTGATAAGCATTACAGCTTGTATGTTGATGGAGATAAGAAGCTTACCAAGATCAAAGATAAAGCGTTTTGGGAGTTGTTGAAAGACGCTTAACTTATAATTAATTTTTGTGTTTTTTATCAAGCGCTGACCACTATGTGGTCAGCGCTTTTTTATGCGCCATATTATTTATTACGATACATTTTTTGATAAACGGTTTTAGTTATATTTTATTTTCTTAATTCAATCTTCAGCGCTATTGCGTAATTCATCTACACAAATGCAAATTTTATTGTTATACCATTGATATTTAAAAAATATTTATACCTATATGGAGTGGTTTGTTTTATTATTTGATGAAATAATTACCTTAACTGATGTTAACGGGTAATCGATGTTTACAAATAAAACATAACTGTCGAACTTATCACTTTTTCAACCTCCTCGACTGTATTATGTGTGCACGTCAGCCAAATAAAGAACGCATATTTTAGCGCCCAGGGACTAGTGTAAAGATGATTAATGAAGATATTGTTAAAGATAAGAAAATACTTAGCCGAAAATCACCTGAAGTTTTGGAATACATTCAAAAAGTTGAAAAAGCTAAACGTGATGCTGAAGTGGTCACATTACGTGAATGGTACGATTCAACGTTAAATCATCAACAAGAAATAATTGATTATATGGAAGTCTTTAAGCAACTTGGTCGCCTTGGTAAGGAATTACACAACCGTGGGGTAAGTAGAGTAACTGAAAGATATGGTGATAATGTTCGAACTTTAGTTGAAGCAACCTATCAGAGGGGGTTACTTGATACTACCGCTCCATTATGCGCTTTGGCTTGTGTTATGAAAAAGGGCAAGGGAAAAGTAAATGAAAAATAAATTTCCTGGCTATATAGATAATTATTTAAAAGAGAATATTCTAGCTAGTAAAAAGGTCACGGTTGTTCTTGATACAAATATTCTTTTGAACCTTTATCGATATGAGAAAACAGTTGCAGATGACATTATTAAACAGATCGAATCATTAAAAAACAATGATTACTTTGATGTATGGCTGCCTCACCAATCTGCGTTAGAGTTCAATTTAAATAGAAAATTGGTGTTAAAAAACCAAGAAAGTTTAGTTAATAAAATTGAACAGAAATTCAAATCTTTTACTAAAGAACTTGATGGGTTATCCAAAATTGGTGGTGAAAATAGTGAACTTTATGCACTGAAATCCGAATTAGGAAATAATATTAATCACATCTACGATATTATAAAATCTCACAAGCCTAAAAAAAATAATTATAAGAAAGAAGATAAAGTTGTAGAAATTGTATATGAATTATTTGATGGGATTGTGGGTGAATCATTCTCTAAAGAAGAAATGGAACAGATTGAAAAAGAAGGAGAGTATCGATATTCAAATAATATCCCTCCTGGTTATGAAGATGATATAAAAGAGACTGTTTATAGTTATGCTGGTGTTAAAGTTGATGCTAAGTATGGTGATTTAATCCTTTGGAATCAAATGATTAATAAATGTCGAGAAAGTGCAACGGCTTTGGTTCTCGTTACTGGCGATGAAAAGAGTGATTGGAAATCTAAAGAGTTCGATAGAGTAAGACCTGAACTGATAACTGAGTTTAATTTAAAAACTGGGCAAGATTTTTATGCGTTAACATTGAATCAATTCCAAAGAAATTTTAGTGATAAACTAGAGCATAAATTATCTAAGGAAACGACCGAAGGAATACGTGAGTTAATAAAAAAAGATAATGTTGGATGGTTAGATGCTATTTTGGCGGCCTTCCATCATTACAATAAACCGTTAATGCTAAAAGATATATCTAGTTATATCTTAGATAATATTGAACGAGATTTTCCACCTACTTGGGAAGTCATTATCAGAAGAACGATCTATAACCATTGTTCAGATGTTAAACTATTTCTTGGGAAAAAGGATCTATTTAAAAAACTAGATAGTGGCAAGTATGAGTTAAGAAGTTAACTATTTCACTCAACTCAATATAGACCTTTATGTTAAGTATTGAACTATTAGTTTTTCTTATTTTAATTTTATTCGTTATTACAATAAATAATATTGATTCAACGATCTTGGTTACATCTTATGTTTAAACTAAAACACCGCAATGTAACAAATAGTGACGAGTTGTATATGCAATTTAAAAAACAATTAATAGTGTATTTAAACAGTGTTTACCGTACTCTACTTACAAAGGTTAGCACCGTTTTTTATATTAATGGTAAAAGTTTAATATTTTTAAAAGATGGAACATATTAGGATTATTGATTATATGCGTTCTGTACGCCTTCATCGGCAGTTAGGGATTATTCATCTATCTAGTTTAATTCTATCAAGTTAGTTTACCATTACAGTTGGACTTAGTGTTTAGTAACTAAGGTTAACAATTACTTATTAAATTATATATTTTAAAGGAATTTAAATGAAAGTTAATCCTGATTATAAATCTATTGGTGATTTATTTAGAGATGCAAATGTTTTCCATGTGCCTAAGTATCAACGAGGATATGCATGGAAGAAAGAACAACTTGATGATTTTGTTGATGATTTAACGACTATTATGGACGATGGTAATACTGAACATTTTTTTGGCTCTTTAGTTTGTGCACAAACAGAAACCATTGGTGGCCACGAGAAGGTAAATCAATTAGTTGATGGTCAACAAAGGCTAACTACATTTGTAATTCTTGCAAGTCGGATCATATTGAAATATGAGCAGTTAAATAAAAATAAAGATGAAAATGAACATTCAGATTACATAGTAGAAAAAATTAAGGAGTTAAAAGAAAGATATATCTATTATAAAAAATCAGTGAATAAAAAGACTGAATATGTAAGAAGACTTACTCTTTCAAGAAGAGATGATGAATATTTTTATGCAATGATAAAAAATCAAAATATTGAAACTGAAAGGGATTCACATTCTCGAATTTGTTTAGCAGCTAAAACATTATGTGAATTTGTTGATATTTGCACTAAAGATAAAAATTTAGATGAGGCTTTAGATACCTTAGATGTCATTGAAAAAACGATTAATGAATCATGTAATGTTATTCATATGGTGACCAGCCAAATTTCTGATGCTTACAAACTATTTCAAGTAATTAATGATCGAGGTGAAAACCTTAATCATACAGATCTTTTAAGAGCTAAAACTTTAGGTATCGCAGATGATAAATCTAATTCTTATATTTTTCCTAAGGTTGAAAGAATATGGGATGATTTAGATAAACAATTTGGTGGCGAGCTTGAAAAATTACTTGGATATTATTTTTCAAGCTTTACAGGAGACAAAGTTAAAAGTTCATCTTTTTATGATCAATGTATGGATAAAATTTTTAATGGCGGAAAAGCTACACCTGAATTAATAGTTGAAAAAATGACATTGATAAATGATGAACTGATAAAAGCAATGAAAATATCAAGAGGTGAATGGCCATATGAAGATAGTAAATTGACGGCTTGGCAAAGATATAGATTGACTATTCTCATTTTAAACCTTAAGCATACACATTCGATACCTTTGCTTCTTTCTGCTACTCATTTAGATGAAAATAAATTTTACGAAATGGTAAGAGTACTAGAAATATTTTTCTTTAGGTATAAACATATCTGTAAAAATAAAATTGACTTGGCCACAACTAGATATTTAAATGCATGTAATGACATAGCTAATGATAAGTTTTCTGTACAACAATTTAAGGTGAAACTAAGAGAATTAATCACTAAGAGTGCGACAGATGAACAATTTACAAATTATTTAAAACAATTAGAATATTCGAATTCAAAAACAGGTGATAACCGAGGAATGAAATATTTATTACTCGGCATCGAAGATAGCTGGCGTTGGTATAAAAATGGGATGAGAGAAGGGGCCGCTGGTAGAGAAAAAAATATAAATTACGCAATGGTCTGTGAATTTTCGACAATGACTTTAGAGCATGTATATCCCCAAAATCCAGAGCATAAAGATATGGATTTAGAACAGGATCTTAATAAATTAGGTAACATTACTTTACTTGACCCTCGCTTGAATTCAGCATTGGGAAATATAGAGTATAAAGAAAAATTAAATTATTTAATTAAAGATAGTAAAATATTAATTAATCATGAATTTGAAAATTATCCAGTATGGAATAGAGATAGCTTATCATTACGAAATTCAGTATTAATAGAAGCCTCTAAATCAATATTTATTTTTTAGTTATTTAAATCTAGTGAGGCTTTATATTTGAGCCTCACTAGTAAAAATGTTGTTTAGTTGCGGGATAAGGCTATAGATAAGTCATGTAACGTTTTATGATTCCTCAACGCCGCTATACCATCCTCAACATGGGCCGCCCAGGCGGCCTGTAATTCTCTTCCTTCAAGTTCAGGATATTTCAGTTTCAATACTTGTTCTGTAATCAACTGAGTTTCACCTAACCAAGTAATCTTATCCAGTACTAAACTACCATCGAGTTTCTTCTCTGCATCGTCCACATAAGTAAATCCTGATTCCACAGAGCGGAAAAATGCGATACGTGCTGATACGTTTGGTGTTATGTCTGTATATTTCTTTAACCGTTTCAGTTGTTCTTCAACGGTTTTTGAAAGTTGCATGCGGTTTGGTAACATTACACAGTCTCCAAAATAGAATCTTGTTGCCAGAAGTAGCCTTCTTTAAGGCTTGACGATTTACTCTGTCCATCAAACTGGATCTCGTAAGCATGTGAGATGCTTTCTGCAAATCGACCTTGATTAAAGTACTTCTCATCGACTTCTGTATCAGTAGAAAGAATGATTACCTGATGACTTGCATCTGGGAAGTAACGTTCTACCAATTTGTCTCTGTGGTGCGAATCTAAGCGGCCTAATGGTGTATCAATGATAATAGGTAGCTTACGACCCGAAGTCTTACCTAACGCTTCTAGAATTGCGATAGCGTAGATTTGTTTTTCACCTGCAGACAGTGCTTTACGGTTAATCACATGTTGATGCTCATCAATCAGTTCAACATCAAACGTTTGAATGTTGATACGTGCAGAGATGTTTAAATCATCTTTACGTGCGAGCTTCTGATAACTCTTGATGAATTCAGTTTCTAACTGCTTAACACGTACTTCTGTTAGCTGTTTAGCAAAATCATTCAATAGTTGATTAGTCGATTCAGCATTCTTAACCGCTTCACTCACATTACTCGCTGAGCGATATTTGTCATGTAGCTTCTGAATGTTTTTCGCTAACTCAATTGCTTTAGAAATACTGATCTTCGCTTCAGCTAATTCAGTATTACGCTTTACAACAACCGCAATTTTCTTCTGATTTAATTCGCTAATTACATCCAGTTTTTCAGCAACTCGTTCTTCATCTGGTGCGCGTGAAATATTAACCGCGGCGTTATCAATCTCATCTTCAACTTGGGTAAGACGTGATTTTAACTCTTCAAATGTTTGATGCGATTTTGGTGCTGAAACTTCTACTTGATGAACTATTTGTGCGCGTTCACGCTCAGACAAATCAAGTTGCAGTGATACTTTATCTGTAGATGCTGAGTATTGTGCAAAGCTCTCGTTAACTGCTGTGATTGCAGAGTCGTTACCACCAAGTTTTTCAGCCACTGTATCAAGGTAAGCACTTAACTCCTGTGTGAAAGCTTGCTTCTGTTTAACAGCTGCTTCCTTATCAAGTGTGTTAAGTAAACCTTTTAGTGTGTTAGCTGCAAGTGATAAAGGTAATGAACCTTCCATCTCTTTACGGATGCCAGCTTCAAGGGTTTTCTTCTCAATTTGTAATTCGCTAACACGTGCTTCTTCTTGCTTTTTGGTCTTAGCCCAAGCACCACCTAAGTTCATCATTTCTGAATGCGCTTGATCAATTTCTTTATTGAGTTCAGTGATCTTTGAAACATAGTGGTCGGCGTTATTAACTAAAATATCTGACGCTTGCTCAAAACCTTTCTTTTGCTCTTCTAAGTCTGCAATTTCTTGCTTTACTTTTTGTGGCATTGCTTGACTTTGATGCGGTTTCAAAAAGATATTTAAATCATTTTTAAGACGATCAATGACATCAATGCCTAATAAACGGCGTACTGCTGTTTGTAGTACTAAACCTGACTTATCTTCTGCCAGTTCTGCAATCTTTTCACCATCAAAGAAGAATAAATCTGCAATACCAGTTGGGATCAATTCATTTAAAAAAGCTTGGCATTGGTCATAGCTTAAGTTCGACTCAAGTACATCGTTGGTATAAAGCAATAACTTGTCTTTTTTATTGCGCTCCCACGAACGAATAACACGATACTCGTTCTCTTGACCTTGTTGGTTGTATGAGAATACTAATTCAATAGATGCGTTGTTATGCTTAACTGTCGAACCTTGGTGAATTAAATTCGCAAGTTGCTCTTGATACTCAGTCGCTGACATATTAAAACCAAATGCAGCGCGACCATACAACGAAAGCTGTACAGCGGTGAGAATAGAGGTTTTACCTGCACCATTAAGACCACCAAATAAGGTGATCGGTAGGTTATTACCTTGTGCATCAGTTTTAGGGGCAAGATCGATATCATGCACGCCGTTAAATACTCTGAAATTGTTAAGAGATAGACTTTTAATAATCATGCTTAAAACTCCTCACTCATTAATTTATCAATTTCAGCTAACTTGCTATCAAGTGCTTCAATTTCTTCTTGGAAAACATCGTATGCGGCTTTTGATTGCATGCCTTCTTGTTTCTCTTTTATTTGTTCTAACGTGCCCCAATCTTGTTTTAAGATGGTGCCGATTTTGTTTTGTACACCAGTACGACGGCTCAGACCTTCCATTGATATTTCAAGGTCTAGCAACTTCATTACCATCTCTGGCGCGATGTCATGTTCTGCACCTAATTGTGATAGGATTTGAGCACCTTTATTATCAAACGTTGAGTTATCGTTAATAACCCAATCAAGATCTTTTTCGTAAACATCACGGTATAGTTGCGGTAATGAATCGTTCCAATCTGGTTCATTTGGATCGTTCAGCCACTCTTGACGAATTGCATGTAATTCAGGCTCAGTAATAAGCACAATTGTATGACCATCTTCATTGAATTGCTTTTCTTGAACGAGTAATTCTTTTAACCATTCCTTACGGTATTTTAACCAATAAGGACCTGGTACGTGTGCACGTTCTTCACTGATCTCTTGACCGTCTTTAGCGCGTTGGAAATTAACCTTACCAATTCGACGTTTATAATTTCGGAACTGATCTTTATTCTCAGGAATCGAAGTAAACGCTAATTTATCGCGGAATACGAGAAGTGGCTTCATCCACTCTTCACCATTTTTGATCAGACTTTCCATTGCTCTGTCTTTACTTACAACAGTACAAGTCCAGCAACCAAAACGTGAATTACCACAAGACGGTGTACTATCATCGATAACTAATGGGCATTCGCCTTGATCTGAAGAGTCCATGTACAGTGTCCAAAGAGGACGATTGTTACCACCCCAAGGATTTTCCCACTCTTCAATATCATG
>Ga0209396_1004310_pt1 | contig 13913 bp, 8 predicted proteins | sample GOMGulsemesocosm_6_FD_184638 | JGI IMG/M metagenome (GOLD analysis project Ga0209396, IMG submission 184638) | Methane-oxidizing microbial communities from mesocosms in the Gulf of Mexico - GOM8C Gulf of Mexico (SPAdes) (version 2) | ecosystem: Environmental > Aquatic > Marine > Cold seeps...
TATTCGTTGTTTCATCAATAACCCTCGCCTTAAATCAAGTTTGAAATTTCTGCGTACAACCCCTTGGGCGCGCAGTAGAGTTGAAATTTTATACTTAAAAACATTTTGTAGTAAGCATAAAGAAACGGGGAAATTAATCAGGTCGATACTCGCCCAGAGTAAAGCCGCAGCAGAAAAAACGTCTACCAAACCAACTCCCTTTGTTTGGCCAACATCTAAAAATAAATAGACTTATGCCAGACTCAAGACATTAGTATTTCAGCGTTTGTTCAAGCAGATCTGAATTTTGTTGATAGGGCCTTGGTCTATTTTTAAGGTTCCTGATTTTGTAAGTGTCCTGTACGGAATCCATGTCACTAAGAACTGGCTCCCCGATTAAGTAACCACGGGGATGACACCTGCTAGGTTACGTGGCCGTGCCAAAAAATCCCATTCCCATCTTAGAAATTCAATCACCAACTAGTAATAAAGTTGTTGGATGTCCATGAGTTATTTTTTATTAGTGTATTTCTGTGGTTGATAAGGTGAGGGAATATAACCCTTACATAAATGAAAATAATGAATTGATTACGCTTAATTGGTATATTGTATCTTTTGCATTTTTGTACAGGGATTGTATTTTGCAACTTCGCTTTCATTACATAGATAATCTACGCAGCCTGGCATTATTACTAGGTATTGTCTTTCACGCAGCGCTTGCATATGGCCCTTATTTTTCTAATATTTGGTTTGTGGCTGATCCAAGCAATCATGTCGGGTTCAACTATTTTTCTTTATGGTCCCACCTGTTCAGAATGCCCTTGTTTTTTCTCATCGCCGGATTTTGCGCTGCATTATTAATAGAAAGGCGCGGCTCTAAAGAGTTTATTTCAAATCGCTTAAAGCGCGTTTTACTGCCATTTATGGTTTTTCTTCCTATCACCTTGGCGGTAATTTTTCATGTCATAACTTGGGGCGCAAAAGTGGCACACCCTTTACCGCCATTATTTAACGTGTTTAAGGTGATTCAAGATCCACCTATCTCTACAATGCATCTTTGGTTTTTGTGGAATTTAACTCAGCTGTGCTTATTAGTTTGGCTATTAAGTTTGCGTGAGCAGGTGTATAGCAAGGTGCTTTCTATTGTTGTACGACCTATGTTCTTAAGTGTTGTATTACCTATTATTATATTTACCACAATGTTTGATCAGATGGTGCCATTTCCTGCACCGGATAAATTGCACCCACAACTTTGGTCATATGGTTTATATGGCTCGATGTTTTTAGTTGGTGCAGGCTTTTATCATCACCACGAACTTTTGGCAGAGTATCTTAAACGCTTTAATGCCATATTTTTATTAGCGATAACAGCTACAGTGGTTTACTTTTTTGTATTGCCAGCGCCTTTAACGTTTGAACAAGTAGTTGAAGCGGCGAAAGCTGGTGAGGTAAAGTTAGATAATATTAATGTCGCTGCACTTGCTAGCCAGTCGATTGCTATTGTCGCTTGGACAGCCGTTGCGTTGCTTGCTGGATATAAGTGGCTTAACCAACGCAGTGAGTTTAGTATTTATATGTGTAATGCATCATATTGGCTCTACCTTATCCATGTCCCACTGTTGATGTATATTCAGTTGCCTCTGATGAGTTTTAGTTTACCCGCCAGCGTTAAACTTATCATTTCTGTTGTTGTTACGCTTGTCGTGGGTGGAGCTTCTTATCATTTATTTGTGCGAAACACGCTGCTAGGCATATTCTTAAATGGTAAAAAGGTGACCACTAGCAGGAAAGATACAGGGGGAAGCTGATACAAGACCCTCGCCAATTCAGCTTGAAGCCGTTCCTGCAGTTGCGTAAACAAGGGCAGTTAAACAGTTGGATTTTCGCTGCCCAAATAAATGGTGGCAGAGTTAAGTTAAATGATTTGTCGCGGAGCGGTCGTACCTTTTTTAGTGTAGCTTCCAGCGCGACGGCAAGTAGGGGAACAAACTCCAAATGTATCGTTTATTACCGATCAAAAGGTATCGAACCATAGGGGGATTCCAACGGGGAAGTTATCCTAATTCAAAGGTAGTGATACCAAATATTTTTTCATTACAAATAGCAGGTAGGCCTTTTTGGTACATTCTTGCAGTGGCAAAGACAACAGTCATACCGAACGATTTGGCAAGATGAACAGCATCATTATTATTTTCGGGTACATCTAACAGGACACTCTCCCCAGAAATATCATTTTGTAGGGCCGTTAGTAATTGCTTGGCTATATCAATATTATCAGCAAATAAAGGACCTATTTTATAGCCTTCACTACATTGACGCCTGACAGCAAAACCTTGAATTTTACCGTTTGATTTAAATAGTACTGACTTGCCATTCTCTTGAGTTATCCAAGCCTTGATAAAGTTATCCCTTGGAGCAGGAAAACATTGTCTGTCATATGTGAGGATCTGAGACATATCATCAGCAGTTATGCTTGTAATATTTGTTGAGTCGTAGGCTGTAGTAGAGGCAATAAACTGATAGCGCTTATTTTGATAAAAGGGTACATAACCAATGCGCTGATATATTTCAACGTTCTCTAATACGCCATCAATGCCTATATTACGGTTTGCACAATAGTTAAGCCGACGATTGGTAAGCTCAAGCCCATAACCTTTGCCACGATGCTCGGGAGCAACAATATAAAGGCCACAAAAAGCAAAACTGTTGTCATAGACAACCGCACTGCCAACAGCTACTAGCACACCCTCAACTTCTCCAATAAAAAAACCATTAGGATCTGCTTGGTAAAATAGTTCAGCATCATTGATACCAGGGTTCCATCCTTCTTGTTTTGCCCACTCAACGGCAATAGCTACTTCATCTTGGCGCATAGTGCGAATGGTTAGCTTTGAATTTGGCATTTTGTATCCCTTAAGGCTTTTTACCGTATGCTAAACAATAAGTTCTAGTATGGCAATACAGGTTATTGGGTCGGCATTATCATTTTTTAAAGACACTTTTCAGAAATCCAGCTCTGCCAGGTAGCTTCATTTTCTTTCAGCCAAAAGTCAGCTGCTTGTTGGTGACTCATTAATTTGACATCAACCAAGGTACTAATGTATTCCAATTCGGCATTGGTAAAGTTTATATTTTTCAAAATATCAAATGGGCAAGGCCACTTATCGGGAAAATTAGTAGAAGTTACCTTTTTTAGCCAACCACCTTTGGGATTTCCGCAGTCATAGAGGAATGATGAGTTTCTTCCCCATTCAGGAATTGTCTCACATTCAATGCTGTGCTCAGGAAACTCTATAAACTTCCCTTTATAGATAGAGCCAATCCAGTTTGGTGTCCAGTTAAATAATACGATAGGGATCTTATCCTTCATTGCTTTTGCAAGTTCAATCCAAAGCTCATCAGCAGTATTAGTGTTAATTATTTTAAATTTCAATCCCAAGGCTCGAACTCTCGCTTTGTCGGGTTTTTCCCAAGGACCGCCAAAATAAATGCCATAACCTTGACTGCCTGGCTTGGAAAATACTGAAAAACAGCGGGTTAGAGCCTTCCAATCAGGTAAGCCAGGACAATGCTCCTCTACATATTCAGGGTACCACCACTCTTCTCTGGTGACGATATCATAAGTGCCGGCATCAACTAGCCATTTTTTTTCTAACATCTTATGGTATTTTTCAGCCATAGTGCCTTGCCAAACTTCGACCTGAACATGGGCTCTATTGTGTTTTAACATATACCATTGTCCATTTGTTGGAAGCTTCATATACTCGACGGAAAATCCTTGGCGTTGAAATATAGAACCCGCAATTCGAGCAACAATAAGTTGAGAAGACCAATTATTCAAAATTATTTTAATTGGCTCTGGGGTTTTGGGACTTTGTTGGGCAATTGCTATAACACTGAAGAGTAAGCTCGTTATAAAGAAAGTTATTTTTTTCATTGAGTGGTTAATTGCTTTTAAAAAATGGAATACACTCAGTTTAGTTCAATATGTATTGGTGAGTTAAGTGTCTACGAAAATCATCATTATTTTTAAGCGTCATTCCAGAAATTTCTTGTCGAGAATATAGAAAAGAGGTACATGCTAAATTAAGTCACCAAAAGGGAGACAGCAATTAGCTGTTTAGCTGTAGCAAATATTCCCAACTCTTATTCCCAGTCCAACTTAACAATAGATATAGTTAGAACGAGTTATAGGATCAGATTGGCATGAATAAGAGTAACTCTAAAGGAAAAGGCAGGTGTTACATCATAGCTTTGTGATTTTCAAACATCTTAAACTGCTCTGCATAGTAGCTATTGCTATTATTTAGGACTTCACTAATTTCTTCAGTTGAAATAGGTTTGGAAAAATAATAACCTTGTATGTTATCAACTTGATTTTTTTCTAAGAAATCTAACTGCTCTACGGTTTCTGCGCCTTCGGCAATGACCTGGATAGACATTGTTTTTGATATTGCCAAAATAGTGCGAATTAGCTCTTCATCTTGCGAATCCATACCAATATCTTTTATAAAGCTACGGTCAATTTTAATAATGTCCACCGGCATTTTTCTAAGGTAATCAAGGGAAGAGTGGCCAGTACCAAAATCATCAATAGAAATCTTTACACCGAGCGCATGAATTTTATCGAGTTCAGAGAAAAAGATATTATGGTCGTCAAATGTTGCTGTTTCTGTGACTTCTATTTCTACATATTCAGGCTTTATAGCATGTTTATTCATAGCCTCAATGAGGTTTTTTCTAAATTCACTTGTACCTAATTGGCGAACAGATACATTTATGGCAGTCACCATACCTTCAAAGTAAGGCAATGTTTGCCAATGTGATATTTGCTTGCAAACTTGATCTAAAATCCAATTTCCAAGCTCGATTATCTGCCCCGTTTGTTCTGATATTGGAATAAACACATCAGGAGGGATCATGCCTCCCTCTTCCGGAAACCAGCGTATTAACGCTTCACATCCAACCATTCTTTTTTGTTGCAAGGACACTTTAGGTTGATAAAGTATTGTTAATTCATTATTTGAAATGGCTTTAGAAAGTAGCATTTGCACACGTTGGTTTTGCTCTGCTTTTTCTTGCATTTGTCGGGCAAAGAACTGAAAGTTATTACGTCCTTCAGACTTTGCCTCATACATGGCAGTATCAGCTGCTTTTAAAAGATCGTCCATAGTCATTGACTCAGGATCATAGAAAGCAATACCAATGCTGGTGCTGATTTCTATTTTTATACCATTCAGTTCACAGGGGGATGATACGGATTCCAGGATTTTTTGAGCAACATTTATAACGCTAATATTTGTTGGTATATTTTGGAGAATGATGGCAAATTCATCACCGCCCATACGAGAGATAAGATCATCCTCCCTCAAAATATTAGACAATTTATGACTAACTTCTTGCAACAATAGATCACCAATGTCATGTCCGTACTGGTCATTTATAAACTTAAAATGGTCAATATCTAGAAACATTACCGCGAGTGTTGCATTAGAGCGCTTTACTCGAGCGATAGATGTTTTTAATGTATCATGAAAATAAGCACGATTTGAAATGTTTGTTAAATAATCAAAATTGGCTAAGTGCAGCAACTTTTCTTCTGTCTCTTTATCTTCAGTTGTATCATTAAAGGTTAAAACTGCACCATCAATTTCGCCATTAATATCTCTAGTAATATCACAAGAGTAATCACAGTGAAATTTTTTCCCGTGTAATGACTGCCAATTGCCACAGCCTTTTAATTTTTCTCTGCCTAGGCGAGTAGCATTATAAAATTTGGAGAATAATAAGTCAGTCAACTCTCGATTAGAGTCACTGTATTCTTGATGGGGGTCTATTTTCTTGTTGTGTAATACTAGGAAATCTTGCAATTTATCTATTTTTTTATCTGTATCGATAGCCAGTAGCTCTGAAGCTTTTGGATTGGCAAAAGTAATCTTACCATCCAAATCAATACCTAAAATTCCCTCACTGACACTATTGAGTAAAATATTTAACCGCGCAGTAGAATCTTCAGCAATCCGTCGGTGCTCATCCAAAGCAATAAATTGTGCAATTTTATGAGTGAGTATGGTGTTATTTACTGGTTTGGTAACAAAATCAACAGCGCCTGCTTCATAAGATCTATGTAGTGCTTCACTGTTTCTATCATTACCTGTGACCATCACAATAGGGATATGCTTAAACTTCGGTTTGCTATGAATAAGATTAACTACTTCATAACCTTTCATTCCTGGCATTTCGATGTCCATTAAAATGACAGCAAAATCATAACGAAGGACTTCTCTGAGGGCTTCTCGGCCTGAAGATGCCTGAACGATTGTAATATCTAAAGGAGAGAGTATTTGCTGAAGAACATTGCGTTGACTTGTAACGTCGTCAACAATTAGAACATTGCTTTTCTTCAGTTTAGCCATATTCCCTGAGCTCCTTTTGGGTAGAATATGGCTAATTATAGGTATTAATTTTATTTTTACGAATTTCTTAATACAGAGAATTCACTCAATTAATGAGATCAGTCGCTGGAAGTTACTTTTAACTGATACCTGCTACCCATGGTAAAGATAATTAATTGGGACAATCGCGTTAAGTTGCCGAGACAGCAAGTAAAAAAACAAACGCGAAACCTATAAGTTAATCACCAACAGAAACTAACAAGGATAGCTAGTTTCAAAGGACAATGATGCTTTCCTTATTTTCTCTTTGTTCTTGCTCTGTGTGTTTTTTTACTTGGTTTTTTCACTTGTTTCTTTTTCTTGGTTTGTATCGGCGCTTTTGAAAATTCTTTATGAAAAGGCTGCTCTGTCACTACAGGAATGACTTGCCCTATGCTATTTTCAATAGTCGTTAGTTGCCTGATATCATTTTCTACAGCAAATGAAATAGCCATGCCACTTTTCCCAGCACGAGCCGTTCGGCCTATACGGTGTATGTAGTTCCTTGGATCTTCAGGAAGGTTGTAGTTAATGACTAAGCTAATATTATCAACATCAATGCCACGAGCAGCAACATCAGTTGCCACTAATACGCGTAAAGTAGACGCTTTAAAGTTTTGTAACGCTTCTTCTCTCATTGCTTGTGTTTTACCACTGTGCAGGCTAGCAGCAGTTATTGATGCATCTTCTAGTGCTTTAACAATAATGTCAGCGCCATACTTTGTTTTGCAAAAGATAAGCACTTTTTCATAGTCAGGTTTTGCCAATATGTTAAATAGTGCAGCTACTTTATTTGATTTATCAAGCTGGTATACACTTTGGTTAACTAAGTCGATGGTAACCATTTGTGCAGCAATTTGAACTTTTGTTGGCTCTGTTAAAATAGCCTCTGCAAGTATCTCTATTTCAGCAGGCATAGTCGCTGAAAACAATAGTGTTTGTCGCTTCTTTGGCAGTTTCGATATGATGTTTTGAACATCGTTAAAGAAACCCATATCAAGCATGGTATCTGCTTCATCTAATACAAAAACTTCTAACGCCTTAAAGTTTATATCCCCCGTTTCAATTAAATCCAATAACCTACCAGGGGTAGCCACTAATATATCAAGTCCATCTGCGATAGCGTCAACTTGAGCTTGTCTTCCAACACCACCATAAACAACTTTAGTTTTAAGCGCTAAACCGTCGGAATAGTCATCAATGTTTTGCATTATTTGCGAGGCAAGTTCACGTGTGGGCGTTAGTATCAGTGAACGCGTGCTCTTCGCTTGGATATCAATTTTATTTTGACCAAACTTATTGATAATAGGTAATGAAAAGGCGGCAGTTTTCCCTGTTCCCGTTTGCGCGATACCCAGCAGGTCATTGCCCTTAATAAGAACAGGGATACATTCTTTTTGGATGGGGGTGGGCTGTGTATAGCCTTTAAGACTAACGCGCTCAATAATGGACTCTAAAAGTGAAAATGCTTTAAATTCTGACATGCTGTCTCGGTATTCTTTAATCAATAGGCTGTTATTATAACAGAATGCTCTAAAGGAGTGCTTCAATATATTTAAGGCATATTCAAGCTGGCTATTTCTAACATGGGGTGAGGAGTCCGCACAAAACATCTCAAACAGTAAAGTTATTTAAAAAGTTGGCTTAGTGACAGTTCACATCTTCTGTTGCGATGGGGGCTGTACTCAAAGACAGGCTGATGTTTTCTGTAATGCTGGGATGATCTTTACGACAGTTCAATTTAAAGTGCTATTTATGCATCTGCTCAAAATAAAGACTAATACCTTGAGTAGCTACGTTATTAATAACTAGCTCAACTTTACGTATGGAGGTCGTTAAAGGTATCTTTTTCATTATTACTTGCTTAATCAATTGAATGTTTTAATGGCTGTTAGTTTAAGCGGAATGTTAAAGCTGTAACTCCAAACAACAGTAATGCTAATAAACTTTTTTCTTGTTAGCTAGATTCAACAAAGCTTTGAGAGTAGAGCAGTGAATAGCCATTTTCTTCAAGTCGTGATACAGTTTTTGTCTTATCAAAGTTAACGTTTTGATCTCAATAATGAAAACTAAAACTTGTTCAATACCAATCAAGCAGTAGGAAGTTCATGTTTAATTTTATAAATCGTTCTATTATGCGTCAGTTAGTTGCTGGCATTTCAAGCGCAGTCGCGCTATTACTGATCATCACATCATTTTTTATTTTGTCTAATGTTAGTGATAATACCCGCAAACAAATCACAGCTTCAATTGAAGACATAGTGAAATTGCAATCGGCAGAAGTTCGTGGCTTTTTTGAAGCGAAAGGGCAAATAGTGCACAGTGTTTTTGCCAGCCCTCAGGTTATCGATTGGTTTTCTAATTATAAAAAGCGACTTTCAGATATTGATGATGATAAACAATATCAACAGGTGACTGAATTTTTCAACTTTTTTTCCAGCAAAGATCCTGCCATTAAAAGTGTCTTTTTTGGTAGTGAAAATACCCACGAATATTTTGATTTAAATGGTCGTTATACCGATGCTGACTACTACACCAATAAAAGACCTTGGTGGGCTTATGGCATCAATCAAGGACAGATGTATGTGACCGACCCTGCTGTTGATAATAATGATGGCTCTGTTTCAGCCACGGTAACAGGCCCTTATTATTTACCCAATGGCAAACTACTCGGTATTGGTGGTATCGATATTTTAATCTCTACCATAGGTAAAGATTTACTCTCTAAAATTAAGTATCAAGGTGAAGGTGAAGCTTTCTTAATGACAGATACCGGAAAACTGGTATTTTTTCCTGGTTTCAATACTCGCTTTTCACCGGGTGATTTAATGCAAGATATAGACACTAAGTTTGCTGATGCATCTGGTTTTACACAATTACAGAGTTTGGCATTAACGAGCACGTCAGGTGTTGGTAGCGTTCAATGGCAAGGCGAACAATATGAAGTTGTCTTTAATCAAGTAAGTAGTGACTTCCCTAAAATGAATTGGAAGTTAGGTTTTATGGTACCAGAAAAACTTATTTCTGAGCCAGTAACTCAAGCTTTTTGGTCATCAAGCCTGATAGTCTTTATTATCATAGGTCTCATTGCCGTTGTCGTTTATGTGATGATTTTACCACTCACTAAACGTATCACGCGTTTGCAAGAAACTATGCACGATATTGCTGAAGGTGATGGTGATTTAACTAAACGTATAGAGCCACTAAAAAATGATGAAATTGGTCAATTAGTTAAAGAATTCAATACATTCATAGATAAGATCCAAGGCTTAGTGAAAGAAACCGTAGTGATTACCGCAGAGGTGGAACAATCAACCAATATTGCTTCAACTATCAGTAGGCAAACTATCGACATTATTGAAGAGCAAAAACAAGAAATTGATATGGTTGCTACATCGGCGAATGAATTAGCCCAAAATAGTAGTGAAATATCGTATAACGCTAACCTGTCACAAGAGCTGGCAAGTAACGCTGAAACTCAAGTTGCACAGGGCGCATCTGTTGTTAATCAAGCCACTATGGGCATTACTCAGCTCGCTGAAAATGTTAGTGCTGCCGCAATTGTGGTTAATAAGCTTAAAGAAGATAGCCAGAGCATTGGTGAAGTATTGAATGTCATCCGTGGCATTGCAGAACAAACTAATTTATTAGCTTTAAACGCGGCGATTGAAGCGGCACGAGCAGGAGAGCAAGGGCGAGGTTTTGCTGTTGTTGCTGATGAGGTAAGAACATTAGCCTCACGAACGCAAGAATCAACAACGAGTATCGAAAAAATTATTGATGAGCTACAAACGACCGCATCAAAAGCGGTGACAGTGATGGAGAGTAGTCGCACAGAAGCACAGTCTAGTGTTGAGTTGACTGAACAAGTGCAGAATGTTCTAACTGAGATCACCGGTGTTATCACGAGTATTCAGAATCAAACACAAGAAATAGCCCGTTCGGTTACTCAACAATCAACGGTGGCCGAAGAAGTATCTAAAAGCATCGAAAATGTTCGAGGTTTGACCGAAGATACCGTGCAAGGCGCTGCAGAGATGAGTGATGGTTTGCAGGGGCTACAGACCTACTCTGATAACTTGACGACAGTTGTTAATCAATTCAAAGTTTAATAAGTTAACTGATTAAAAATATTAAAAAAGCGTGTAGATTAATTTCTACACGCTTTTTTCGTTAAATCTATGTACCTGACGTTTTACTCATTGAAGGTAATGCCAATCACGGTTGTTTTTTATTAGCTAGCAAAAATATGAACCATAGCATTTACTCTGTTTATGGTAATTCATGCTAAGAACAATCGTCTCATGGACTGCATTGTAAAGCTGGTATGTAAGACCTATTCAAACGAATGATTTTTGACGAACTTCCACCAAGCACCTCAAGCAATAAAGTCATTGAATAAGTTCGTTCTGTGTCAATGTTATGCTTTATTTAGTTACTTTCAATTCACCATCGGCATCTATCTTCAGTCTAAAAAACAAACAAACCTAATTTTAGTCAGTATTAAAAACCTAATTTTTGCTAAATAAATGAAATAATACGTTCGAATATGCCCATTAAGACGCTTTTGGGTAGTTATTTCCTCATCCTATACAACATTGCTGTAAACAATAGGACTATAAAATGGAAAGTAAATATGGTGATGCTTCTAACGCACACTTAATAATAAATGACACGATAAATTCAGAAACGAATAAAAGGTCATTTGCGAAGGTAGCCAATCAATCGTTGAAATACACTACCATGTTTTGGTTTATAACAACCTTGGTTGGACAGTGGTTTTTCTTTTATTACATCATGGCGTTTTACGGGTTTTCTGTCATTAACGATAATATGGAGATTTGGAATCGCTGGGAAGCTATGGGCAGTACGCCTTTCCATGCTGGTGATTTTTCGGGGAATCTTGCTTTTGCAGCACATGCCATTGGTGCAGGTATTGTGGCATTTGGTGGAGCATTACAATTAATGCCCAAAATCCGTAACTCTTTTCCTAAGTTTCATAAAATAAATGGCTATGTTTACCTAATAACGGTGCTTTGCTTGGCGGTGTCTGGTTTCTATCTGGTGTGGATAAGAGATCCTGACCCGATTGATCTTTCTGGCATTGGTACAACCATTAATGGCTTTTTAATACTGGGATTTGCTTACTTTACAGTGCGCCGCGCTATAGGTAAGGATATCGCTAGTCATCAAAAATGGGCTTTGCGGTTATTTTTGGTCTCAAATGCTCAATGGACTTTAAGAGTTGGAGTGTTCAGCTACATGGTAACAGGAACCTTGTTTGGAACGAGTCCAGCTTTCGGCGACCCGTTTTTCCCTATGTGGACATTTGGCTGTTTTGTTTTGCCTCTTGCAATACTGCAAATGTACTTTTATGCAAAAGAAAAGGGCAGTAACCACGTTAAGTTGGCAACAAGTGCTGTGTTGTTCGTCACGACAATACTCATGATGTTAGGCATGGTTGGTTTTACTCCGTTTCTTTTCACTGTCATGTCAGATGGGCCGATTACTTTTTAAAGGTTATTTGACGCAAAGGGCTTTGAAGTGGAGCATTTCATTTATTGTGATTTCAGTTGTACTTTCAGCTGTAATTTCTGGAGTCAAAATCATTTTAATAGAAAACGGCTTCACTATTTTACTACTAAATAGACAAATAACACTGGGTTTAAAATCAGTAGGTTTAATCCAACAATCTTCAAAAAACAGTCAAAATGGCTGTTTTTTGCAAAATAATTGAAATAATACGTGCGAATATGCCCATTCGAACGACAACACGTCTAAATTAAGGCACTTTTCATATCAAAACCGATTACTCGAAAAGGAATGATATGACTAACACATCATCTAACGTGAAAAATAACTATACAATGATTGCCGGAATAACATACGTGCTTATTATTGTATTATCACTGATCCCCAGCGCAATTTTTGATTTTGGTTCGCTATTAAAAGCAAAAAATGCTGCCGATAACATTATTGGTCAAGAGGGCATTATTGGATTTAGTATTGCCATCGAGTTCTTAATGTTTATCTTAGTTATGGTACTTTCTTGGGCGCTTTATATTATTTTAAAACCTGTAAATAAAAACATAGCCTTGTTTGGTTTACTGTTTAGGTTCTCAGAAGCAGTGTTAGGGTGCGTTGTTATTATGTTCTATCTAGCGATATTAATGCTGTTAAGCGGCGCTGAATATTTACAAGCATTTCAACCAGAACAATTACAGGCGTTAGCGAGGTTTTTTGGGAAATTAGGCGGTGTTGGTTATTACCTTTTATTGGTCACAATGGGCATTGGTGCGATTGCCTATTGTTACTTATTCTACATTTCTCGTTATATTCCTAGAGCTTTAGCAGCATGGGGGATTTTTACTTATTCAACAATGGTAGCGTATGGCTTCATCAATATAATTGTTCATAACCCTCCATCAGAGTTGGCTTATGCTATGGCACCTGGTGCATTGTTTGAGATAACCATCGGTCTTTGGCTAGCTTTTAAGGGCATATCAGTAAACCAGAGCCAAACGGTAGCTGCAGAGTAGACTCAACCCGATCCTGTCATATGAATTAGAGTCGTTAACTGAAGGTTTTAGAAAATCATTCATATGACTAACAGGGGGATTTTTATATGAGTTTGGCTATGGCCGTCTATTGGAAACAAGCAAAAGCGTCATAACTATCAGACTGTCGACGTCTGGATCCATGTGCGTTTTAACCTTATAATTACTGGGAGTCATAAAATTTTTTTATCTGGTAATGAAATGGTCAATCTTTTTCCGACAGTCATATATTCCTGCATGATAGGAATGACAGTATTCGCTTTATTAGAAGTTTTCAATAGACCTAAGGGGAGACAAAGCGTTTTCCTTAAAGGCTTGTTGTTATTGTTGTTGATGCATTTGGCCGGTGAACTGTTTATCTATTCAGGTGCCTATGTCTATGCGCCAGGCTTGGCCGGTGCACACCTCCCGTTTAGGGTATTGCTTGGGCCAGCGCTTTATTTTTATGCGCATGCAACTATGTCACCAGACAAAGCAATAGATAAACGGTTGTGGGCACTAACCTTATCCGGGCCTATTCTCGTTGTGCTGGTTATGCTGCCTTTTATATTTATGATTAGCCCTGAGGAAAAACTGGCTTTAGCTAACCCTGCAACTAGAGATCCTGAACTCTGGAAAATAGCCGTGTTTACTTGTTTATCCACGACATTTATCTTTATTTCATTCACCGTTTTATTCTTAATAATGGCTTTAAAACTCCATAATGCCCACGTTCAACAACTCTTGGAGCGCTTTTCTGACATTGAGCAACGTTCGCTAGATTGGTTTAGGCCTGTGCTACTCATTTGGGGAACGGTATGGCTAATGTATGCAGTCGAGTTTTCTCTCGGTGCCTTGGGTTGGTTTTGGTTTGGCTCAGGGAAATTACTGCCCATTTTAGAGGTTTTTGCACTGGCTATTTTTATGCAAAAGGCATTAAGCCAAAAAGTGCTTAGTGCCTCTG
>Ga0209396_1004314_pt1 | contig 13906 bp, 17 predicted proteins | sample GOMGulsemesocosm_6_FD_184638 | JGI IMG/M metagenome (GOLD analysis project Ga0209396, IMG submission 184638) | Methane-oxidizing microbial communities from mesocosms in the Gulf of Mexico - GOM8C Gulf of Mexico (SPAdes) (version 2) | ecosystem: Environmental > Aquatic > Marine > Cold seeps...
TCATCAATGATTATTTGCCATTGCTCTTGGCTACGCGTAATTCTCATGTTTATCTCCTAAATTAAGTATGGAGATAACATACCGGAGATTAAATACTAACAGCAGGTGCCGTTAGCTATACGCTTACGATTAATATGAGTCAATTGGAGCGTGAATATTATCGTGAAGTCTTTGATGAGCACCCAGAAATAATATCGGTATTCCTTGAAAAGAAAACATACCAAAACGATAAAGCATTGTGCGAAGCAAAAGCAAATTTGATCGCATTGAAAACAACAGCAAATATTTCAGTAGTGGCATCAATATACAGAGGAATTGGAAGTATAGTGCCAAAAGGGCACCTCTCTGCATATTGGGATGGGATGAGTGCATTTTCGTCGGCAGTACAAGTAAGTGATATGGCTACACAACGCTATAATTTGCAATTAAAGTGTAATAAATTGAATTCTAGAAATCAGTTTATTTAAGCTCAGTGGATTTTCGAGTGAAGTGTCTCGAACATCCAGCTGATTATCGTAAAATTTTAATTGAGATAATTGATGACAAGAATTCATATGATTTTTTTATTAATAGTAATTACAAGTGTATTTATTTTATCAAACTTGTATGTTGATAAAAGTAAGAGTCCTAACTCTTTAGTTAAGGATAAACTATCTGTTTCGGACGATGCTTTACCAGTGAAAATGCTGAATCAAGCCGCCACAAATTGTAATAATATTGACTTTTTTATCCAAGAAAGTAAAAAAATAGATGTAAATATAGATAAACTTTTCATGTGGTCATCTAAAAAAATTATTATTTCAAATGTATCAAACGTCAAAAAAGAGACGAAAATTCAGTTGCTTGGTGTTGATATAGAAAAGTACAGAAAATATAGTAATTATACAGATGAAGTACATGAAATTGATAATAATTTGAGATACTTAGATAAAAATTTAGTCCTTAAGGTATATCAACATGTATTACTACAGGAATATGACTTAATAATTTCAATGGTAGATAATGATGTAATTAATAGTTCAATGGGTTTTTCCGATAAATCTATTTTGTCATTAATAATGAATACCAACCCTAAAATAGAATCGTCAGCATTGTCAGCCATAGTAAATAGTGGGCTTTACCCAACTATAAATGATTTGGCAACGGCCACTCGGTTGAACTTATCTGGTGAAATCATCGAAATCCTCCGTGCCAATTTTTATGGTGATCTGGGAAAAACATGGAGAAGAGGATATCGGCAGGAAAGTTTATCGATGATTGCGGTGGAAAAGTTGAACTACAAACTATTTAAATACTGGCACAATCAAGGCTCTCCAACTGCACCTGACAATGATATAAATTCAATGGATATTATTGAGTTACCTTCTGATAATAATAAAAGAAGCATAGCTATCAAAATTTTTGATCTTTTAGCTAATGATAAAATATACCCTTTTAAAGTCACTACTCTTGAAAGGATTGAAAAATGGTTTACACCTGAAGAGTTCGAAACTCATAAAACTTACTTGAGAGATGCAAAACAATATATGGAACAACGAAATGTTGTTCTTGCACAAGATTTTGATACATTAGATTCTGATACTGCACTCTTTATTCAAGATTTAAAAGGTGAAAGAAAAAGAATAAATACAATTGTTAATAACTGTATAGTTCAGAAAAAAGATAGTGTTTCTGAACATCGAAATGATAACAAAGACGTGAATAAATGGACGGCTTTTCATAGTCTTTCAAAACATGAGAAATCTCTAATTGTTGATGCTCAATCTGCTTTAATTACTAAAGATTGGGATCGATACCTTATGCTACATAATGAGGCTTTTTCTTCAGAAGAGATTGAAGTTAGTAATACAATAGCTATGTCCCAACTTATCATTGGTAACGCTCCTTATGAATATATAGAAGTTTATATTAATAATGGTACTCCTATATTAGCTGAACATTTAGCCATGGTAATGGTGAATGATAATCTTGAGTTAATGGAGAATATTTTGCCTTATAGCTTTCATATTTTTGAGAGTAATGTCGACAACATTCCTAAAAATTTCTTTGATGGTGAAATTATACTTTCTAAAGAGATGGAGTTGTTGTTAGAAAAAAACACCACTTGGAATATTGATTATGGAAATAAAAATGACTGAATATACGATCGATCAAAAGGTTAAAGAGTATCGCTCAAAGATTCGTAAGAATGAGATAAAACAATGGAAGAAATTAGTTTTTATTATTGGACCAATATGGTTGGTAAATTTAATTATTGATATTTACTATGAACAAAACTACTCATTGATTCACGAAAGTGAAAAGCTGGAAATGATGCTAGTATTTGGACTGATATTCGGTGGTGTTCTGATCAGTTACACCGCGAGAATGACTGAAAAGGTCATAGAGAATGTAGCCAGTGAGTTAATTATACATTCTAACACTAGTAATAATAAAGATGAGAAACCTAATGGTTGACTTAATTATTAGGCTTCGTATTGCCCAATTTATTTTTGGTCAAGTTTAGTTGACCAAAAAAATTTGCTGATTAGTAACTCAAACGTGGTTAATTGTTTACAACAACTTAGAAAATGGCAGATTATTAATTTTTAAGATTATTTTTCGGAATATTTTCTTTCTAATCTCGATTTTTGTTTTATTTGCATTATCTTGACGCTAAGAAGAGTTTATAAATCTTAACTTATTGCTAGATCTCGCGCTAAAATCTGATAGAATTCTGCTTTAATTTCAATCCGCGAAAAAAACAATGGCTAATAATGTAGTTGTGCTCGGCACCCAATGGGGCGACGAGGGTAAAGGTAAGATAGTTGATTTGCTAACAGATAGTGCAAAATATGCAGTACGTTATCAAGGTGGCCATAATGCTGGTCATACACTAGTAATAGATGGCGAAAAAACCGTCCTTCACCTGATCCCATCGGGTATTTTACGTGATGATTTAATGAGCATTATCGGTAATGGAGTGGTGTTATCACCAGCTGCATTACTTGAAGAAATGCATATGCTTGAAAAACGTGGCGTGCCTGTAAAAGACCGTCTACGTATTAGTGAAGCATGTCCATTAATCCTTCCGTACCATATTGCTCTTGATCAAGCGCGAGAAATTGCACGTGGCAACAAAGCCATTGGTACTACCGGTCGTGGCATCGGTCCAGCTTATGAAGATAAAGTAAGTCGTCGTGCTCTACGCGTTGGTGATTTGTTTGATACCGTTAAATTTGCAGCTAAGCTAAAAGAAGTGATGGAATACCATAACTTCGTATTAGTGAACTACTACAAAGTAGAAGCTATCGATTACCAAAAGACTTTAGATGACGCACTAGAAGTTGCTGATTTATTAAAATCTATGGTTGTTGACGTGACTGAATTACTTGATAACGCGCGCAAGACTGGCGAAAAAATCATGTTTGAAGGTGCGCAAGGAACATTATTAGATATCGATCACGGTACTTACCCGTATGTAACATCTTCAAACACTACTGCTGGCGGCGTTGCTACTGGTACTGGTTTTGGCCCATGTCACGTTGAATATGTACTAGGCATCATTAAAGCTTACACAACACGTGTTGGTAGTGGTCCATTCCCTACAGAACAGTTTAATGATGTTGGTCAATACTTAGCGACTAAAGGTCATGAAGTTGGCGCAACAACAGGCCGTGGTCGTCGTTGTGGTTGGTTGGATTTAGTGGCTATGCGCCGCGCTATTCAATTAAACAGCATCACTGGTTTATGTTTAACTAAGTTAGACGTTCTTGATGGTTTGGAAGAATTACAACTATGTACTGGTTACAAATTAGAAGATGGCACAGTAACTAACGTTGCTCCAATGTCTGCTGATGATTTTGAAAAAGTAACGCCAGTATACGAATCAATGCCTGGTTGGTCTGATGTTACTGTTGGTCAAACTGATCACAGTAAATTGCCACAAGCGGCATTAGATTACATTGCACGCATTGAAGAAATTCTTGAAGTGCCAGTACATATTATTTCAACCGGTCCAGATCGCGTTGAAACAATAGTACTCGTTAACCCGTTTGCTTAATTAGTTAAGTTAAATGTGTTATTAAAGCCTCGCTCATGCGGGGCTTTTTGTTTTATAGAACAAAATGTATAAATTATTAAGGAAGAATCATGGCTAATATTGTGTATATCGCAACGAGTATGGATGGCTACATCGCTGATAAAGATAATCGCATCGACTGGCTACATGACATCCCAAATCCAGAAGGTGATGATTGTGGTTATCAAGCATTCATGAGCGAAATAGATGCATTGGTGATGGGGCGTAATACCTTTGAAACAGTCATGGGATTTGACTGTGATTGGCCTTATTCGAAGCCTGTATTTGTTTTAAGTAATACGATGGATTCAGTTCCTGAAGGTTATGAGGGAAAAGTCTCTCTATTGCGTGGTGAATTGAGCGTGGTAGTTAAGCAACTTAATGCTATGGGCTTTAATCATTTATATATCGATGGTGGTGTCACTATTCAAAACTTCTTAAAAGAAGACTTAATTGATGAGTTAAGAATAACAACTATTCCTGTCCTCCTTGGAGGTGGTATATCATTATTTGGTGAGCTAGCGTCGCCATTAAAATTTAAGCATGTAAAGGCGCAGCAGTATTTAGATTATATAGTGACTAATCATTTCGTACGAGTGCGATAATAGGGGAATGCTGATTACCGTTTCTATGATGAAACAGTAATCAATCGGTTAATTAAAGTAGTTTCCGCAAATAATAATTAGTTTCACCAATCGGATAATCTTCAAGTTCGGCATATACTTCATAGCCGAGTTTTTTATAAAAGTCTAACGCTTGAAAACTTCCTGTTTCGAGTTTTATTCGCGTAATACCTTCACCTATAGCGTATTGTTCCATATTCTTCATCATTTGGGTGGCCAAATCATTACCGCGATATTTGTCGTCCACCCATAGCAGTTCAATGAGGCACCAGCCCCAACTAATGTAACCAAATACACCGCCGACAATAGAACCATCAATGTGGCGCAGCATGCTGGCAATTGGTTTTTTCTCGTTTGCCCATAACGTAGTATGGTTGTAATTACGTAGGCCTGATAATAAATCATCAACATCTTGTTGCTGGGCATCTAAAACGGGTTCAACTATAATATTATCAAGATTATTGGTCATTAACTGAGGCTCTTTGCTTATAAATTTAGTGTATAATACGCGCGTTTTTAATTGAGAGAAATAGCATGCTGCGTAATTTAGTCATACTTGTTGATGAGAATGATCGGGTGGTCGGTCATAAAGATAAACTACTTGCCCATCAAGAGGGGCTGTTACACCGTGCATTTTCAGTGTTTATAGTACGAGAGTACCAAGGTGAAACACAATTTTTGATGCAGCAGCGCGCCGCTTCAAAATATCATGGCGCGCTATTATGGAGCAATAGTTGTTGTTCTCACCCACAGCCTAATGAAGATTTGACCACATCTGCACTTAATCGCGTTGTTGAAGAGCTGGGTGTGGAGCTTAAAAGTTTGACGTGGCTAGGCAGTCATACTTATAAAGCTGTCATGCCAAATCAACTCATTGAACATGAATTTGATCATCTATTTATTGCCCATGAAAATCCTGCTATCGATTGTTTTAATCGTGATGAAGTGGCAGATCTACGCTGGCAAACTGCCGAGGATATTGAGCAACAATTAATAGACTTTCCTGAGTCATTTACACCGTGGTTTTTACCGACCTTTGAGAAAATTAAGCAGCAATTATAAGTATTATCATCTCATATTTTGAGCGGTTGATTTAACCACTAAAATACGGCAATCTAGGTAATCACGACACTACTTACTAAGTTAACCCCATGATTGCCCTACGAGAATTTAAAACGTCTGACGTATCATCGCTAGTGTCACATCTAAATAACCCTCAAGTTACTCAGTATATTACCGCTGCTATTGCACAGCCTTACACAATCGATGATGCTCTGTGGTGGATTGAGCACAGTAATTCACAACCCCATATTAAAGCGATAACCCTTGATGGCGAGTTTGTTGGCTGCATTTCTGCACAGCAGGGGTTATTTGAATATAGCCGCAGCGCTGAATTGGGCTATTGGATTGGACAACAGCATTGGAATCAAGGCATTGCAACCAAGGCTGTTGAGTTATTTAGTGCTACATTATTTAGTACAACCGACTTTAAGCGTTTATTTGTTTCTGTCGTTGCGGCCAATGTGAGCTCGATTCGCGTTTTAGAGAAAAATGAGTTTAGTTTAGAAGGGATACTTAAGCAGGCATCCTTTAAACAGGGCGAATTTTTTGATGAGCATATTCTATCGAAAATATTAGCCGATTAATCAAAAGGAAAGTTATGTTCTCGCTCTATAATCCTCTCCCATATACCCGAACCAAGCAAACAGCGCCTTGGTTATTCGTTGTTGATTTAAGTGTTTATTTAGCAGTTATGTTCTTGCTAAGAGAGATTTATTTCTCTGAATTTAATTTCATTGCCAATGGATTATTTTGGTCATTTACAACTTTGATAGTTGCTACCTTAATGATGAGGTTAAGAGGCATCACTTGGCGAGATTTAGGGCTTAAGCGGCCCAAAAATTATAAGCAACTTGTGTTTGCAACGTTATTTATTTTTGGTTTTGCCATTGCATCTATCATTGTATTTCAAATCTTTAAAGATCAATTAGGACTTGAAGTCGCGCCAGATAGATCTCATGAAAATGCACCGTCTAAATTTGGTGACTTAGCTGGAAATTGGTTACTGTTTTTTACCATCATTCCATTTATTTGGGTTGAGTCGATGTTAGAAGAAGTGCTAGATCGTGGCTTTCTTATGAATTGGATTGAGCAGGCACTCGCTAGCACATGGTTTGCAACGGTTGTTGCCGTTGTCCTTCAGGCGATGATTTTCGGGTTTAGACATTCTTATGATTTGTCAGAACGCTCGATTACCGTGGGTTTAATTGGTTTAGCTATGGGCATAGGTTATATCGTGTTTGGACGAAACTTATGGCCATTAATTATTGCACACTGCGTGCTTAACACTATGTCTATGCTCGATAGAGTGTAATAGAGCAGTCGTTATATAATGCTTAATGTCTTAGAAATAAAATCTTTCATATTTCATTAAGCTTTTTTCCTGCCAATAAACTGCCCAATATACGCTTGCTGGATTTCATCATAGCCTTCAAATTGATGAAGTGTTTCAAAGGTGCTGAAGGTTTTTATTAACTCGTCTTGAGTTAATAAAAAATCAGGATTTTTAGGGCGACCAATACTTGCTTGTTGATGCATGAACGTTTCATAAATGATGAGCCCACCGGGTTTAATTGCATCAATAATCGTTGGCATGAGCGGGCGGTGCAAGTACCGAAAGACCACAATAGCATCATAGCTGGATGTTTTTAGTGAAAAGGGAGGGTTAGTTTCTAAATCCACTTGAATGAACTTACCATCATTATCCTGCTGGCCAATAAGAGAAAGAGCATCACCATTTTTATCTAAATAAGTAAGTTGATGCCCCAAGCTTGCTAAATAACAACCATTTCTACCACTGCCACAGGCCAAATCAAGAATGTTACTTGGCATTGTTAAAAAAGGCAGTGCTAATTGTAGTAATTGAGCAGGTGGTGAAAGTAATTGCGTCATAAAATGTGTAAGTAGAAGATAAAGAAATGTTAGCATAACGCACGACTATACCCTTGGCGATGATTATTGTGACTACAGCAAATACTCCACGTTTAACTCAATTTATTCCCATTGTTTTTGTCTTTTTGTGGAGCACAGGTTTTATTGCCAGTAAGTTTGCGCTGCCTTATATAGAGCCCTTTTATATGTCGTTTATCCGAATGATCATAACTGTGATTGTATTTCTGGGATTAATGGCTTGGTTTAAAGCCCCCAAACTGACGATGACACAGTTTAAACATCAAATAGTCAGCGGACTTTTGATTCATGGTGCGTATTTAGGCGGGGTCTCTGCGGCCATAAAATGGCAAATGCCGGCAGGAATTACGGCATTATTGGTGTCGTTACAACCTTTACTAACCGCATTATTATTGATTAATAAAACTGCGATCAGTTCAAAACAATGGTTTGGTTTATTGATCGGGTTCGCTGGTGTTGCTTTGGTGCTCTATGGGCGCGGTGCCTTACCTGATTTTACATTAACTTGGCCAATGTGCGTTGCCGTTCTAATTTCATTGCTGGGAATTACATTTGGATCCTTGTATCAAAAGCGCTTTGGTGGTGATGTTAACTTACTTAGCGCTTCAACCACGCAATATGCGGCGACGCTGGTATTGATGGGAATATTAACCTTTAGCTTTGAACACCAAGTCATTGATTTTAAATGGCAGCTTGTAGCGGGAGTTTTGTGGTTAGTGTTTGGGCTCTCTGTATCCGCTATTTTGTTATTGCTGCATATGATTAATCAGGGGGCGTCGGAAAAAGTTGCGTCTTATTTTTATTTGGTGCCTGGTGTCACAGCTATTCAAGCTTGGTTTTTATTTGATGAGCAATTGCCGTTAATAGCTATCATTGGTGTGTTACTTAGCTTAGTTGGTGTTTACTTAGCCGTTAGGGGGCCTCGATCTTCGCGCTAAGTTTTTTAGTGATTGTTAAAAACGACTCACGTTCACTGTCGCTTAGATTACTAAGTAATAACGCTTCTTGCTCCTTTACTTTTGGCACAATCTCACCATAAAGAGTTGTGCCAACTTCGCTTAAACTGAGCGTACTTGAACGCTTATCCAATTGACTCGTTTGTTGGTTTAAATAGCCACTTTCAGATAACTTAGCAATAGCACGGCTCACTTGCATTTTGTCTAAGCGAGTGACCAGTATAATGTCTTTGGCAGTTATGTTTGGTGTTTGAGCAATAGCCGCCAACGCGCGCCATTCAAAACGAGATAGGCCATATTGCTCACGATATATTTGGGCAATATATTCACTCATTTGCTGCGCCAAAATAGAAAACTGGTAGGGAAAGAAGTTTTCTAAGTCTAAATTGTGCTTCATGGCTAAATACCTTTAACTAAAAGATCGGTTCGATCTACATTCTAACCATAATTGACATTAGTAACAAATGATACTAATATTATTTAAATAGTATCATTTGTTACTAACTAAATAGAGGCTGTCTATGATTAACATTCAACAAATGCATCATGTCGCGTATCGTTGTAATTGCGCCAAAGAAACCACGCTGTGGTATCAAAAAATGCTGAACATGGAACTGCAAGTTGCTATTAGTGAAGACCGAGTTCCGTCAACTAAGGCGCCAGATCCCTACATGCACATTTTTTTAGATGCTGGCATGGGTAATATTTTAGCCTTTTTTGAGTTGCCAAATAGCCCTAAAATGGGACGCGATGGTAATACCCCAGAGTGGGTACAGCATATTGCGTTTGAGGTAGCAGACAGAGACGCGTTAACAGAAGCCAAAGCCGAATTAGAAAGTAAAGGCATTGATGTACTTGGCATTACTAATCATGGCATTATTCATTCTATTTACTTCTTTGATCCTAATGGACATCGATTAGAGCTAACATACCGCAGCGGTACACCTAAGCAAATGGCAGAATTAAAGCGTGTTGCACCGGCTATGATCGAAGAGTGGTCAGTCACTAAAAAAGCACCGCAACATGCAGCATGGCTCCATGAAACAGAATTTAACGAAGACGCTTAATAAAAGCGTCTAGCAAGACAACGAATCGTAAAGGGCACATCATGTCAAACTTATTAAATGAAACTCATAATCCAGCGTTAACTAGTTGGTTGGCATCAGCGAATGTTCAAAACGCTGATTTTCCTATTCAAAACTTACCATTTTCGATCTTCAAACGTCGTAATAGTGACGAGCAATTTCGTGGCGGTGTTGCGATTGGCGACCAAGTTATCGATTTAACGGCCGTGTCTAAAATGCGCATGTTTGATGGCGTTGTCGCCGATGCATTATTGTTATGTTCACAAACTAGCTTGAATGAATTTATGGCGCAAACGTCAGCAGTATGGTCTGCACTGCGCGCCATGTTGTCTAAAGCGTTAAGTGCTGGCAGTGAGCTAGAAAGCGAGTTACGCCATTGTTTAGTGCCTCAAAGTGATGTTGTTTATGACTTACCTTGTCGTATTGGTGATTACACTGACTTTTATACATCTATCCATCATGCAACTACGGTAGGTAAGTTCTTCCGACCTGATAATCCGTTATTGCCTAACTACAAATGGGTACCAATTGGCTACCATGGTCGTTCATCATCGATTGGTGTTTCTGGGCAAGAGTTTCGCCGTCCTAAGGGACAAACTAAAGCGCCAGATGCAGATGCGCCAAGTGTTGGGCCATGTAAGCGTTTAGATTACGAAATGGAAGTGGGTATTTACATCGGTGGTGGCAACGAGATGGGCGATAGCATCGATCTTGATAATACCGATGAGCACATCTTTGGTATGTGTTTATTTAACGATTGGTCTGCCCGCGATATTCAAGGCTGGGAATACCAACCGCTTGGGCCATTTTTAGCGAAAAACTTCGCGTCTACCGTGTCACCATGGATAGTAACGAACGAAGCATTAGCGCCATTTAGAATGAGCTGGAGTCGTGATGCAAGAGATCCACAGCCACTTGAGTATTTGTCGAGTGAGCGTAATAGCGAACTAGGTGCATACGATGTGCAGTTAGAGGTGTTTTTAGAAACACCTAAGATGCGTGATGCTGGCCAGCCAGCCGCTAAACTAACTAATTCAAGCTTCCGCCATTCATATTGGACAACGGCGCAAATGGTTGCTCATCACACAGTGAACGGTTGTAATCTTGTGGCTGGTGATTTCTTTGGTAGTGGCACGCAATCAGGCCCTAACGCTGAGGAAGCTGGTTCATTGCTAGAACTAACTGGTGCTGGCAAAAACAAACTTGATTTAGGTAACGGCGAATCTCGTGGTTTTGTTGAAGATGGCGATGCCATTGTTATGCGTGGATTCTGTGAAAAAGACGGTGTTAAACGCATTGGCTTTGGCGAGTGTTACTCGTTGGTGTTACCGACAAAGTAAGCTGACATTAGTCAGTCACTAGTCCTTAAATTAGCCCTCGTACTTTCGATAGTACGAGGGCTTTTTTGTTATCCGCTTTTCCTGACTAGATTGTTATACCAATCTAGGTAAGTAACTGGTCTACTTTTTCACGAGCATAAATAGGTTAGGGCAAGGCATTTATTAAACGTAATAGAAATCTTTGTTCCTATCCACTTACCAATGCTGACTGTTACATCGGCGATTTTGCAATCGATTACCCCCAAATATTCCCTGTTCTAACACCTAGTAGTCACCATTGTGTATTCCAAACTATCAAACCTTATAGCGTAAGCGATAATGCTGTCGATTTATTTTATTGCGCCTTTATCTTGCAAACTGATCAAACGATCAATATAGTAGTAGCTAAAGATACTACTAGTGGTTATTTATGAGTTCTGATACTAAAAACATGATTGAAAAGGCGGCTGAAAAGCTCTGTAATATTGGGTTTACACAGTTAGAAAGCGAAGTGTATTTATTTCTGTTGATGCATAGTGCGAATACGGGGTATGCCACCGCTAAAGGGATCGGTAAGCCGGTTGCTAATGTTTATAAGGCAATTGAAAGCTTGGCGCATAAAGGCGCTATTGAATATTCGATGGGTGATAGCAAATTATGTAATGCCGTTGCTTGGAAACAATTGTTAGCAACTCAACAAAAGAATTTTACTGATAATTTAGATAACCTCAGTGATTGTTTAGATCAATTACCAGATCAGCAGCAAGACGAACAAGTCTACCAAATGCACAATGCAAAACAGGTTCTCGATCAAGCTATTGAGACGATAAATAACGCAGAGGCTATTCTGCTGGCCGATATTGATCCCGGTGCACTAGAAAAACTGAGTCAGCCATTAATTGAGGCTGCAAACAGAGGAGTCGAAGTAAGGGTTAAGCTGTATCAAGCAGCCGAATTACCCGGCGTTCATATCACCCTACGTCAGAACGGTGAAGACGTGTATGAACAAACAAACGATATTCAGTTCAACCTTTGCGCTGATGGTAATGCAATGACCATTGCTTTATTTACTGCCGATCTCAGCAGCGTTATTCAGGCGTTTAGAAGTGAAAGTGCATTAATGGCGCTCTCTTTACACAACAAATTATTGTATGAATTGGTATTAACTCAGCTCAAAGAAGTTATCCCATCTGGGGATATCACACGTGCACAACAGATATTGGAAACGACACAACATTTACATGTCTTTAGTAGTAAAAATGCCGTCTTTGAATCATTTAACCAGCGATATCAACATCATCGTAAAACCACAGGAACGTCCAAGTAATGAATTATTTAACCCGATTTTTCGCGTCAGTTTGTACATTAAGTCTTTGTACTGTATCTGCGTATGCCGCCGATGACTTATCACACATCAGTCAATTTATTAACAAGGTAAAAGCAGATACTAAGTTTCAATCAGCAACAGCTGTAGCCGTTGTTAAAGATGGAAAGATTATCTATCAAGATTACTTTGGTTATGCTGATATAAACGCCAAGCAACGTGCAAATGATAAAACGGCGTTTTATATTGCATCAGCGACCAAACCATTTTTTGCATTATCTTCATTGCTCTTAGAAAACAAAGGGGATATTAAAGAAAGTACATCGATGAAGCAGATGTTCCCGTCACTTAAATTTAAGGATATAAACGCTGAGCAAGTAACCCTTAAGCATCTCCTGTCACATACTGGGGGCATTGATAATCAAGAAATAGTCACGGCGACGGCTTACACCGGTATTCATGATAATGCACTGCGTCATACCTTGGTAGGAGCAACCGTTAAGAATAAGAAAACAAAGCTCAATGAATATGATTATTCTAACGTTGGATATAATATTGTGAGTGTGTGGTTTGATAATTTCTATAAGCAAGATTGGCAGAAAACACTGGCAGAAACGGTATTTAACCCTCTAAAGCTGGAACAGACATCAGCGTATATGGGAAATAACAAAACACGTCAATTTGATGTTGCACATCCGTATTCTATATTTAATCTTAAACAGAATGAGCCACTTTATTTATCGAAACAAGATAACACAATGCATGCCGCTGGAGGCATGATTGCATCTGCTCCCAACTTAGCACGTTTTTTAGTTGCTCAGCTTAACGAAGGAAAGGTTGATGGTCAGCAAGTATTCCCAGCTGAAGTCATTAAAAAATCACATCAAAAAAATGCAACATTAGACAGTGAATACCTTGGTTTTGTTCGAACTGGGTATGCATGGGGCTGGAATATTGGCGATTATAAAGATGAAGTTCTATATAGTCATTTTGGTGGGTTTTCAGGCGCAAGTGCACATTTATCTTTCATGCCTGAGCACAACATTGGTTTAGTTGTTTTACACAATGAAGCGTTCGTGGGCACAAGGCTAACAGTCGCGATTAGCGATTTAGTTTATAGCACCTTACTGAACAAAGGGGATATTGATAAGGCAGTCACTAAGCACGGTACGAAGATAGTTGATAGAATTACTCAAATTGCCCCTTTGATCGCCCAAGATCGAAAAAAACGATCATTGCGGAAAGTAGAACTGTCATTGGACAATAAAGAATACACAGGAACGTTCACCAATTCATTAGTAGGTAAGGTTGAAGTGACATTATTACCGTCTGGCGAATTTCATGTTAGTTGGGGCAATATGAAAGCAACGGCAACAGCGTATAAGCGAAAAGATACGTTGCGTGTTGAGTTGGTGCCACTATCGGGATGGACAATTAACTACCAAATAGACAATGGTCATGTGACCCAATTAAACATTGGTGATGATGTGTTTGTGAAAGAAAAAACGTAGAGGTTGGCGATGCTATTGTGATGATAGTAAGTTTTAAGGTGAGTATTTTTAATACTCA
>Ga0209396_1004316_pt1 | contig 13904 bp, 7 predicted proteins | sample GOMGulsemesocosm_6_FD_184638 | JGI IMG/M metagenome (GOLD analysis project Ga0209396, IMG submission 184638) | Methane-oxidizing microbial communities from mesocosms in the Gulf of Mexico - GOM8C Gulf of Mexico (SPAdes) (version 2) | ecosystem: Environmental > Aquatic > Marine > Cold seeps...
TCCGCTTACAGTGAACATGGCGAGAGTATACCCTCAGATATAATAACGTTAACCACACATCCGGCCTTAGTCTTATCAGCCAAAAAAAGCAAAGGGTTACGTAAAGCTGAATTGTCGTGGAATCAAGCACAAACTGGTAATGGTTATAATCTCTATCGAAAAGAGTTAGAGCAAACCAGTTGGAAATTAGTCAGTAAAATTTCAGATTTAGCACGGGTATCAATTATAGATACAGAAGGCTTACAAGATGGTAAAAAATATCAGTATAGCATTACAGCTTTTGATGCATTTACTGAGACTGCAAAGTCAAATGAAATTTTAGTGCAAACTAAAGATTTGCCAGAGTCACCACAAAACCTTCAACTAGAATCTAATCTGGTGAAAAGCATCAAACTAACTTGGCAGGCAAGTGATGATAAAGATGTTAGTGGTTATGTTATATACCGTAAAGCTGGCACGATGGCTTCTGGAGATTTACTTGTTGAAATCGCTTATCTAAAAGGAAACGACAAAGCAGAGTATATAGATGGACTAGGAAAAAGCCCCTTAAAAGATGGTGAAAATTATTTTTATGCCATTGCTGCTAGGAACTTGTTCGGTAGTGAGGGAAAAATTAGCTTTGCAGTAAAAGGTCAAACAAAACCATTACCCGAGCCGGTAACAAATTTTCAGGCAGTGGCTGATAAAAAACATATCAATTTAACTTGGGAAGCCAATAAAGAGCCTGATATAGAAAATTATAGCCTATACCGTAAATGGAACGACGAAAAATGGAGAAAAGTTACTGACGTTGAAGGGACAAGTTATCAAGATGATAATCTTAAAGCGTATGCTCAAACGTTTTATAAAATAGTAGCTACAGATAAAAAAGGTTTGGTAAGTCAGTTTTCCTCTACGCAACAAGTAGAAAGCCCGCTTTCAATATCGTTAGTTGTTGAACAGGAATTTATGCTTAGGGCTATAAGCCTTGCTTGGAATAAAGTTAATCATATAAAAGGCTATAAACTCTATAGAAAAAAAGCAAATAGTAGGCAGTGGCAATTAGTTGAAAAAAATATATCACCTAAACTAAGCGCGTACAGAAATTATGATCGTAAACAAATGCGAGAAGGCATTAAGTATGAATATAAATTAACGGCATTTGATGAGTATTTAGAAATGCCTTCATCAAACATCGTTTCAGGAACAACTAAAGCGTTGCCAAATCCTCCAACCAGGATATCCGCTCAAAGTAACCAAGTAAAGCAAGTCTCTTTGTCATGGGGGAGATCAAACGATGATGATGATGAAGGATATGTAATTTACCGAAATAATGAAAAGGGTAAATTCGAAGAAATTGAAAAAATTTCGAAGTTATCAACCACCCAATATATTGATGAAGGAAGTTTGTTTTCTAGTTTGGATGACGGTACTCATTATACATATAAAATAGCGACTTATAATAAATTTTCAGTAATAGGTCCGTTATCTGACAACATTGAAGCAACCACCAAAGCGATTCCTCATACTATTACTGGCTTGTCTATTGAACAAGATGTTGGTGGATTGATGATTTTTTGGCAACCATCTTCGAATAATGATATTAAGAGCTATCAAATTTATCGAGGTACCAATAACTCCTGCAGTAGTGCTAGAAAATTTGCGACCGTTGATAGTTCAAGCGATGTTTATTTAGATACAAACGTTAAAAGTGGAAAAAGTTATTGTTATCAAATTACCGCTATCGATATTGATAAGCTAGAAGGTGTGCTTTCGAAGAAAGTAAACTTCACATTACCTATGATAGAATTGGGAAATTAAATGAAGATTATATTTTTTACTGTTTTATTTCTATTTATCTCGCCCTTAGTAAATGGACAAGAATTTGGATATTCCAATAAATTCTTTAACACGCCAGGTTTTGATAAAATGAAGTTAAAGTATGAGAAATGTGTACTAAAAAAAGGAGCACAGTTTGCTAAGGTGAGTACACCAACAGAGGCGATTAAGTTTGCCCCTATTGCTTGTAAAAGAGAAATCTTAGAAATTAAACAATTTTTTTTAAAAAGTGCGTTTAAAAAGACTGTTATAACTGCATTAATTGACTCCATCAAAGAAGGTGTTGAAATTGATCTGGTCAATACTGTTTATAGAGAAAGGTTGAAGTATTTAAAAGATTGAGTGGAAATTTAAAAGATTGAGTGGAAATTTAAAAGATAAAATTTGACGGCTAAATTTACACCATGGCAGTAATAGGCAATTTTACCTATTTCATTTACTTACCTCAATAGCTTGAATTTATGAGGATTAAAATAAAAAAACCGCACTAAGGCGGTTAATTTTTCATGCGATAAAGAAGGATATTAACTTAACGGTGCCAACAATGAGCCTAAAATGTCATCCGTTAAACTCAGTTTATTATCACTTACTTCTTCAGATAATAAAGCCTTTGCTAGCTCAGCTTTGTTTTGTTGTATTTTTTGAATTTTTTCTTCAATAGAATTTTCTATTATATATTTGTAAACAAACACAGGTTTGTCTTGTCCAATACGATACGCTCTGTCTGTTGCTTGATTTTCTACCGCAGGATTCCACCATGGGTCGAAATGAATAACAGTATCTGCTGTCGTTAAATTTAAACCCACGCCACCGGCTCGTAAGCTAATTAAAAATACAGGCACTTCACCTCGTTGAAACTTATCAACAACTTCTTGTCTTTTAGTGGTTGAGCCTGTTAATTTAACAAAGCCAATACCTGCTGTAACCAACTCTTCTTCTATCAAACTAAGCATACTGGTAAACTGTGAAAAGATAAGTATCTTACGGCCTTCATCAATTTGCTCAGGCAACGTTTCCATTAAATAATCAAGCTTAGCTGATTGGTTTACTTTTTTAGCGCCTTCAAGTGATAGTAACTTAGGATGATTACAAACTTGTCTTAGCTTTAATAACGCATCTAAAACCTCTATCTGACTGCGTTTCAAGCCTTTGTCAGCAATAATGTCCTTTAAGCGACTATCCATTGCCAATCGCACCGATTCATATAACTCCGCTTGTTGGCCTTCAATACGCAACTTTTGAATTATTTCAGTTTTCGCTGGTAACTCAGTTGCTATTTTGTCTTTGGTTCTACGTAAAATAAACGGTTTAATACGTTGGTTTAATAACTGCTTACGCTCTAGCTCACCATGCTTTTCTATGGGGGTTCTAAATAGTTTGGTAAATTGTCTTTGCCCACCTAGGAAGCCTGGCAATAAAAAGTTAAATTGAGCCCAAAACTCACCTAAATGGTTTTCCATAGGCGTGCCCGTTAAACACAATTTGTGCTGCGCTTTAAGAGTCAAAAATGCTTGGTATAATTTAGTTTTGGTATTTTTTATGTAATGGGCTTCATCTAGAATAAGGTAATAAAACTGTTGACGGCTGTAAAGCTCTAAATCTTTAGTAATTAACGCGTAACTGGTAATGATTATATCTACTTGGTTATCATCGCCTTCAAGCCTTTCAAAACAACCGAAGTGCTGCTGGCGTTTACTACCGTGTAATACTTGATAAGAGAGTTGCGGAGTAAATTTTTCAATTTCATTCGCCCAGTTAAAAATAACACTGGTGGGCGCAACAATTAATACTGGTTTATTAAGTCGGCCTTGTTGCTTTTCAATTAATAAATGCGCCAAAGTTTGAATGGTTTTACCTAAACCCATGTCGTCAGCCAAAATACCGTTTAATTGATACTCGCGTAAAAACTGCAACCAGTTCAGCCCTTGATGCTGATAAGTTCTTAGGGTCGCATTTAAGCCTGATGGTACAGGAACCGTGGTGACTTGTTGAAAGTCTTTAAGTTTATCTGCAAGCGCTCTTAACTTACTTGTACCCGTAGCGATTAATCCTTGGTCATCTAACATTGATAAAGTTTGATGTCCTTGAAAACGTGATAGCGACATTGTGCCATCATCATTTAAGGCATTGGGCATAAAGAGTTCTATAAACTGTTTTAATATAGGCTGTACACTTTTATAGCGTAACGCAACAAACTCGCCATTATCTAGATCAACATAAATAGGTGAATCAGGAGCAATAAGCTGCTCTTTTTCACGGTCAAGTAGTGCCGATTTAGGCAGTTGTTCAATAGCACCAAGTAGAATGGGAAACGCGGGCATTTTTTTACCATCAATGGTTAAGTTTAACCCTAATGAGAAAAAGTCGTGATCATCTGTTTCAATAACTTCTGCATCAAATATACTGTCAGTGGAGAGTGCTTTATAGTAGAAGTCATCGGAAAAGCTAATATTCCAACCTAAAGCTTTAAGTAAGCGTACTTCTTGATCTAAAAAGTGATGCCATAAATAGCGGCCATGCATCAGCATTGAGAATTTTGGTACTTTACTTTTATTTAAATAGTCTTCATTGGTAAAAGTATAACGCTTAGGCTTAGGCTGAACGATAAACTTTAAGGTAGTCAGTTTATTAATAACCGTTTGTTCAAAGGCTAAATCACGGTATAGCTTTATCTTGTTCTCACTATCACCATCACTTGAGTTTGAAGGTGTAACTGTAACACTCTCATTATGCGGGTTAACTAAATTTCCTTGATACGAGAAATTAACCTTTACATAACCTGCCTGAGGGTCGCTTTTTGAAGGCGTAGAAAAATGCAAAAATACTTCAGGTTTTGATAGTTCTTGTGAAAATTCTGTTTTGGGCTTTGGCAATCGCTGCACAGCATCGCCTAACGACATAGAAAGTTTATTTAATATCCAAGGTAAGTTATCTTCTTCAAAAATAGGGGAATTGAGTAAGTCTGCTTCAAAATCACAATGGGTATTGGTCTTGATTTCACCAAAACAGTTTTGTTGCTCATCATAATAACAAAGAGGCTGTGCCTTAATAATAAGAACATTTGTTGAGGGCTTCATAAAAACAAGCTGTAATGTATGTAGCTTATTATCAAGAGCGATCCACTGCCATTCGGCCTCTAATGGCTCTCCTAAGGTTATCGCTTCATTCAAGTCGGTATTTGCATGCCAAAAGCAACGATTCGTTTTTATAATTCGTTCAAACAGGTCAAAATATTTAATATTGTCACCAAACTGATTCGTACGCATAAGTTCGGTAATTACATCAACATCATCGTTCGTCGCATAGGCACTATTAATTAACGAACTTGTAGAATACTCACTGCCTAAGGAGCTGCTCCAGCCGCCACTCTTTTTGGGGCGAGCTGATTTTATACCTAAAGTAAAATAATCATCTTCGTTATAGCTGTTGGGTTTTAAAAAATACAATAACGATTTTTGTTGGATGTTTGACTGGTATCTACTTGGTTGAGCTTGAAAACGACTAAGCCATTTTTCAATCACTTTTTCAGAAGTCGCAATGCTGTTTTGATCAAAATGTTCATGAATAAAGCATTGGGCTAGGGCAGCACCATGCTTACAGTCTCGACCGATATAACAATCACAATAACTAGCTAAGCCATCATTCTTAATATTTAAGACTAAACGCGTCAAATAACTCTCTTGGCGAGAGCGCTCACTAAAAACTACACCTCGAATTATTTCACCATCAAGAGCACAACTTTTAATGCCATTATCATTAAAAATTCTCGATCCTTTTTTCCATTCGTTTTTGGTAAAGTGCTGTTCAAGTAATTTAGGTGTAAACGTGTTTTTGGCCATAAGTGTTTAATTATTAAAAATTCAGATAGGTTGGTTAGTTAGTTTATTATTTCTCTCAATAGGGCGAAAATATCAAAAGGATAATAAATGTCAATTTAGGTATTAGATCCGTTAGGGTTATTGCTAATAGCGGGTCACTCTATATTTATTTTGAATAGTACCACTGAGACCTCGAACCTTCAATGTAGGTTTTACACAAGTATAGCAATGGTACTTATATTTAGCACAGTCAATGGTTCTCAATTAACTAAAAATTACATCAAACGTCTGAATGTACAAGTTCAAAAGACTCATTAATAACTCAGTAATCGATGGTTAATCTACCTTGTTTGATCAACTCCCATGGAATTAGTGATTAAAAGGGAAGAGACGTTTAATACCGACGTGTTTAACAAATGTTTAGGGAGTACTACGTAGAATAAAGTTAATCTACTTGTATAAAATATACGTTTAGATAAACGAGAAAAATACATATTAATAATCTAATTAATTGTATTACTTATATTTAATTCATTTTCTGTTGCGTTAGATTTCAATTTTCTATATGTTATAGCAAATTATCAATTGTTGATATAGATCAATTTTCTGCTCTTTTTAGGGAGGAGATTTTATCTTATTAATCTAAAGGAACTAGTACATGCAATCTCGCACGTCTAAACTAAACTTTAATATCTTAATCCGCTTAGCTGTTGTTGGTCTTGTAGCCAGTATCGGTTTGGCTATCATTTTAACCATGAGTTTTCGAAGTGATATGATTAAGCAAGTTGTACAACTTAGTAACGAAAACATTCAACGAACTGCTCAAATGTTTATGGTGTCTACCATAAAATTTAATGATGAGTTCACCCAAGAATTAGACCCAGTAAAGAAGAAAGAAATTCATAAAAATTGGATTAAAACTATTGAAGCAGTAGATTTAGCTGTTACTCACGATTTTGGCAAAGATGTCGCTCAGATCCGTTTGTTTACCGATGAAAATGTGTTAAACCTTACTTCATTTGGTAAAGATGTGACAGCAACAAAAAACGAGTTTGAAAGGAACTCTATTTCACAGTTTTCAACCGGTAACTTATCTCCAATTACGATTCAAAATGACGAATATTATAAAATTGCGATACCATTAATGAGTAATATGCATGATGGCTGTGCTAATTGTCATAGCGTACCAGTGACCCAAGCAAAAGTACTAGGGGGCTTGTCGGTAATTACACCTATAGCAGCAAAAATTTCACAATCAAACATCTTGGCGTTAAAAATGAGCTTGGCAACATTTATCGTTTTTTTATTAGTTGGTAGTTTTATTTATTTCTTTCTATATAAAAATGTATCTAGCCCAATTACTCGTTTGACGCAAAAAACTGAATCTTTGGTGAGTAATTTGAAAAGCGGTTCATTAGAAGTTTGGCAACCAGAAGTAGAAAAATATGAGATCAATGAGCTATCAATAGGAATTGGAACGCTTCATGAAGTTTTACAGAAACTCCTTAATGATATAAAAACTCAAGCATCTGATATTGATGAACATTCTCAAATGACCTCTAATATAGCTAAAGAAACAGAAACAAATATATTTAGCCAACAATCAAATCTTGATGGTGTATCTCATGCAATAAATGAATTGACCAGTGTCAGTGAAGATGCGTCACAACGAGCTAATCATACGGCTTCAGTAACAAGTGAAGTTACCACAGGTGTAAGTGACAGTGGCCTGAAAATGCGCAGTACTTTACAGGACATTAATACATTAGCCGACAATATTTCCAAAGCCAATGAGGTCGTTACTCAATTATCATCACAAAGTGAAAGTATTGGCGGTATTATTAGTACGATAGATGGCATTGCCGAGCAAACTAATTTATTGGCATTAAATGCAGCCATTGAAGCGGCGCGTGCGGGTGAACAAGGTCGTGGTTTCGCCGTTGTTGCAGATGAAGTACGTACCCTTGCACAAAGAACTCAAGCCGCTACTCGCGAAATTAATGATTTAGTTCAGGGCTTACAAAAGGGAACAACTCAAGCAAGTGATGTTATGAAATCAAGTAGTGAGCAAGCGTTGTTAACTGTAGGCAATGCTACCAGTGCGACTGAATTATTAGATAATGTCACCGATAAAGTAGAAACTATTAACGAACTAAACTCCGGCAATGCAACTGCCGCGTCTCAACAATCTTTTACTATTAGTGCATTGAGAGAAAATATTGATGAAATAACCGGGCGTAGCCATTCTATTTTGGATGGGGCACAGACAAACGTTCAACAATCTCAACGGTTAAGTGACATATCATCTAAATTAGGAAACTTGATAAAGGCTGTTAAATAACACTAAATAAATATTCTGAACAGAAAATCCCTAACCAGTAAAACAGTTAGGGATTTTTTTATGTTTTTGGTTAGTGGCATTAGCATTTAAAGCGTTTCTACCATTTTACAGAGGTACCTGTAATCAAAATTTGCTCCTCTAAGTGCATAAGACCGAATAACATTATCACCACTTGATATATTTCACTAACCGATTAGGTTATAAATACGCTAAAATAGGGGGAATTATCTAAGATTTGAGCCTTTTATATTAATGAGTATTGCCACAACTAAAGTCACAACGCCAGCCAACTTTACAGAGCTTGGCCTTATTCCACCTTTGTTAAACCGATTAACTGAGCTGGAATATCAGCAACCCACCCCCATTCAAGCGCAAGCTATCCCAAGTGTATTGGCAGGGCGTGACTTAATTGCGGGAGCAAATACCGGTTCTGGTAAAACAGCTACCTTTGCATTACCTATGTTACAGCACCTTTATCTTCAACAAAGCACTGATAAAAATAGTAAAGGAAATTATGTAACCGGGCTGATTTTAGTACCTACTCGAGAACTCGCCAAACAAGTTGCTGATAGCATTAAGTCTTATGCGGTACATTTTAACGGCGCGTTTAAAACGGTTGCGGTTTTTGGTGGTGTTTCAGCGAATACTCAAATGCTTGCATTACGTGGCGGCACCGATATTCTTGTTGCAACGCCTGGACGATTACTCGACTTAATTTCAAGTAATGCCATTAAGCTCGACTTGGTTAACACCTTAGTGCTCGATGAAGCAGATCGCATGTTAAGTTTAGGTTTTACAGAAGAGCTATCTTCGTTGTTAGCGCTGTTGCCATCGAAAAAACAAATTTTATTATTTTCAGCGACCTTTCCTGAACAAGTTAAAGCGCTTACTGAAGAACTGCTAAACAACCCCATTGAAATTCAAGTACAAAGTAGCGACGCCAGTACTTTAGTACAACGAGTGTTTACCGTTAACAAGGGTGATAAAACAGCCGTGTTAGCGCACTTAATTAAACAAAACGAATGGCGACAAGCACTTATTTTTGTAAATGCTAAACACCACTGTGAGCACTTAGCTGAAAAGCTCGCTAAACGTGGGATTACCGCAGAAGTATTCCATGGTGATAAAGGCCAAGGTGAGAGAAGCCGTGTGCTTGACGGGTTTAAAGCCGGCGAGATTGAGGTGTTAATTGCTACTGATATTGCTGCTCGTGGCCTCGACATCGAAAAATTGCCGGTGGTGATCAATTTTAATTTACCAAGAAGTCCTTCAGATTACATGCACCGTATTGGTCGAAGTGGCCGTGCCGGTGAAGTGGGATTAGCCTTATCCCTTATCGATCATGAAGATTATCATCATTTCAATGTGATCGAAAAGAAGAACAAAATTCGCCTTGAACGTGAACAAGTACGTGGGTTTGAAGTTGCTGAAGTGAGCAGTGATTCAATTACTGCCGTTGCAAAGCCAATGGCAAAACCTGAAGGTACAGGTAAGAAAAAGAAGCGTAAAAAGAAATCATCAATAAATGAAGATATCTGGTCAGGATACTCGAAGCCTGAATAATTTATAATGCGCTGAATCATCCACCAGCTCATTACACTTAAACATGAGTTCTATTATAAGGGCAAGGCGTTATGCTTTGCCCTTATACATTCATCAAGCTAATAACATGAGTTATTCAGTTGATTTTTCACCTTGTTTTTTACTCATCGCATCGGCCATTGATTGCTCTGCGATTTGTTCTAACCAGTTTAGATCTACGCTTTGGTGAGCTTCACAAATAAACCAGGGTTCACGAGAGTCAGGTTCTAACATAACGCCATTATCGATTAAGTTAAGGGCAAACTGGGTATAAAGATCGCTGTTGGTTTGTTTCCAGTCTCGATAATTTTGTGGCACTTTACTGCCAAAATGCACACCAAACATAGCATCTGGTCCGGCAAAACAATGTTCAACACCAAATTTGCTAAAAACACGTGAAAGCAATGCTTGAATCTTTTGTCCTACCATCGCGATGGTATTAAGGGCATCTGTTTCTTTTAGTACCGTCAAGGTGGCTTTTGCTGCACTTAGTGCCACCATATTTGCGGTATACGTGCCGCCATGGGTTACACCGTCTTTATCAAATGAGATGGTATCCATAACATTAGCTCGCCCACCAAATGCCGCAACGGGGTAACCATTGCCCATAGCTTTTGCATAAGTGGTTAAATCGGCGTAAATGCCATATAACTCTTGAACGCCACCTTTTGCAACACGAAAGCCGGTTTTTACTTCGTCCATGATCAACAGTGAACCATTTGCATCACAAACATCACGCAATTTTTGCATGTAGGTTTGAGTCGAAGCGATGGAACCACAATTCCCCATAATAGGTTCGATTAAAATAGCAGCGATATCGCTACCATATTCTGCAAAAACAGCGTCGATAGCATCAATGTTATTTAATGGCACACTCACTTGATGCTCACGAGTGCTTTGTGGAATACCACCGCCAAAAGGAATAATATCAGGGGCTTTTTCTGCACTAACATCCCAATTATCAACATCAGACTTCCACATAACCTCATCATGTAAGCCATGAAATCCACCTTCAACAACAACTATCTTATTGCGTTTAGTATAACCACGAGCAGTACGTACTGCGCCAATAACCGCTTCTGTGCCCGAATTAGAAAAGCGCATTTTGTCGATATTAGGACAAAGAGACTTCACTAATTCAACCACATCTGAATCAAGGCCTGTAGAAAATCCTGAGATTGTGCCCACATTGGTAATAGTGTTAATCACGGCATTATCAATGCGTTCATCACGATACCCAAGGATGATAGGGCCGTAAGCTAAACGAAAATCGACAAACGTTTGCTCGTCACAGTCAGTGATGGTGCAGCCTTTCATACTACTTAGAAATACAGTGTTTTCTTCACCCCAGTAACGATAACTATCTGCAACGCCTAATGGCATATTGTCGTGGGCTCTTTTGAGCATTGCATTGCTTTGAGGTTTGTGAATTTTTGTCATGGGGTGCTCTCTATTTTATTAGATATGTTAACAATACTAGTTGAAATTTAATGATCCTTAACGACAATCAAGCGAAAATATATTCAGCAGATACTTTTGAATTATCGAGGATAAAATAATGGCCACTAGGTAAACACACTGGCCATTATGATCTAATGATATTCCAAAGAGCTGAGAGCCCTTTGGAACTCTTAATTATGTAGTCTTATAAACTGAACGTATGTGATACCGATAAAACAATTCGGCTATCAGCTGCACTCATATTCATGTTGGTGTCTTCTAGGGCAAGGTCAAAATCAAAACCATTCCAGCTTGTCATATACTCAATGCGGTAATGGTTGTAAGCATCTTTGTTGTCCCAAGACCATTTGTTTTTATCTGCAGATGTTGAACGGTCAAAACTTAACTTAATGCTATGACCGGGAGCAACTTCTACTGTATGAGCAACCATAGCGATATAGTGATTTACATCAAGACCAAAATAATCCCAGCTGTACCAAAAATTTACTTCAGTATCGCCCAAAGACGAGTTATAGCCGAATTTTGCATAAGCTTCAGGGTAGTTGTAAGTATCTGACGCATCGTCACCATGATAAGTGTAATAAGCGATACCAGCATCTAAACCAACTTTTTCACTTAACTGAAAATATTGCCCAAAATAAGCATCCCATTCAATATTAGTATCTTCACCAGTGCCAAAGTCAACGTTTGACGCCCAAGTTCCAGCATAAAAACCACTGTTGCTGGCATAATCTAAACTTGCTTGCAACGCTGGATCGTTACCTGTCTGACTAACACCATTAAAGGTATAATCAGAAGTTAGGTTAACTGTTGAAGATACATCAGCGGCTGCTGTTGCAGATAGTGTTAGCAAACAGCTGGTTGCAATGGCAATAAAACTTTTATTCATTAATTTTTTCTCATTTTATTTAGTAATTCAGTTTGATAGTGCTATCAAATAATTTAAATACTACTTAACTAATTCGATTTTATTAAAATCAATTTTATTTTCTTTTGGCGAACATTCAATCTCGCTAACCACTTTTAACTTTGAAAATAAGATATAACCAAAGCAAGTAAAAAACAGTCCAATAACAACAGCGCCAACCCATTGGATTTGTAAGAAATCCAATTTGAATAGCAAGGTAAGTAAGCTCAGAGCAATAATATTACCCAAAAAGTATTTAACTTTACCCAGTCGTGTTACGTTCAAATTAAGGTTGTCTGTATATAAACGGATCAGTGAATCGAGCGAATTTATAACAAAGGTTATACCAACAATTGCCATCGCTACATTGTAGAAACCAGCAGTTTCTAGTCCGTTTGCACTGTAGTAATACAATACCGCAAACCATATTGCGATTGGTATAGAAGGAAAGACCAACATAGCCACGAGTACTTGATAAGTACGTAATCCGCCAACAAAACGAGAAGTGAACTGACCAATCATAATGCTCCAAGCAAACCACCAGTAAAGGTAAAACTCATGGTAATCATTAAGGGGTAAAACAAACTCGTGAATATTGCCAAAATAACCACCAAGCATGGCTACGGTATTTGCAAACTCACCGATACTTGACGCTTCTGATAAAAAAGCACCGCTCCACATTAGTGCAATTAAGCCGATAAATAGCCAAGTAGTCGCTAGGCTTAGAAAGCGTACATAACGTATGCTGGTACTCGAATAAACAGAGGCGGAAATCACTAAAAAGACAATTAAATAGAAGCTACTAATAATGGACTCACCATCTCCTAATTCTGGAATATACCAGGGCAAATTGGTCAGTAGTAAGTAGGCAGTAAAGGCACAGGTTCCAATGATCACCACGTTGTTAATAAGCTTAATTAGAGGTAATTCAAAAAAACGCACTCGTGGTTCTATGACACAAAAATAGAAACAGGTTAGAAAATAGAATCCCCAGATAAGAAATGCCCAAAAGCCAAACTCAATTGACAATGGGTTAGTGAAGCCATACTCGGGGCTGGTTGCTAAATCGGCATAGCCGGCAAACTCGGTTAACGGAAACATGATAAGTCCTACATCAAGACCCGAGGTAAACAAAATAGCAATAAAGGTAAATGTTTTAACCGGTGTTACGCCAACACAACGCATATTTCCCCATCGATATATGACAAATGCGATGGCAGTAAAGGTAAATAAGATCCCAGCTGATAACCATGTGGTCATAATGGTCTCCTGATCATGATTTTAATGAATGTAAACAAGTATAACTCCTCTTTTAGATTTCAAAAAAGTACTCCTGATTAAAATTTCAAATCCCAATTGTCGCCATCATGAACGGTGTCTTGACGTCGATAATTAATATCTGCAGAATACTCGCGATTAACGTTAGTTTATTTTTCTGTTTGGTTTTCTTTAACGTTGATGTTCCTGCCAGTTAACTGCTAGGTCAACTGGCGCATTAGAGGGGGGCAAAACCTCACGGCCACGAATAAGATCAGACGCACGTTCAGCAACCATAATGGTTGGAGCATTAAGATTACCGTTTGGTATCGTTGGGAATATTGACGAGTCAACGACTCGTAATCCTTCAATTCCATGCACTCGGGTTTGTGGGTCGACAACGGCTAATTCATCCGTGCCCATTTTACATGAACACGATGGATGATATGCACTTTCGACGAATTGGCGTACAAAGGCATCAATTTCTTCATCACTTTGTACTTCAATTCCTGGCTGTATTTCTTCACCTCGATATTCATCTAATGCGCTCTGGTTAATAATTTCTCGGGTTAGGCGCACACACGCGCGAAAACCTTCACGGTCTGCTTCGTGTTCAAGATAATTAAAACGTATTTGCGGATGCGATTTAGGACTGCTAGATACCACGTTAACAAAACCACGGCTTTTCGGTTTATTATGACCAACATGAACTTGAAATCCA
>Ga0209396_1004318_pt1 | contig 13900 bp, 11 predicted proteins | sample GOMGulsemesocosm_6_FD_184638 | JGI IMG/M metagenome (GOLD analysis project Ga0209396, IMG submission 184638) | Methane-oxidizing microbial communities from mesocosms in the Gulf of Mexico - GOM8C Gulf of Mexico (SPAdes) (version 2) | ecosystem: Environmental > Aquatic > Marine > Cold seeps...
CTCATCGAGAATATGTTGGTAGGTGGTATTAAGCTGTGCCAGTTGACGATTAATCGTTCTGGGGCTGCTATTCATCGTTTTGGCAATAATTGGCAGGGTTGGAAAGGCTTTCATTTTTTCTAGTTGGTGGCGAATTTGGGTAACTAGATCTTGTCCTTGATCGAGCTGGGCGAGTAATTTCTCACATTCGGTTTCTGCTAAGCCTCTCGACGTGGAGTTCGCTGTAGAGACTGGACTTTCTAATAAAAATTCAGGCAAGCAGATTTGGTTATAAGGTTGATTGAATAGTACAGGAACACCGAGTAATCGTTCGTATTCTTGCGGGTCGGCTTTTGCGGAATAGGAAAGTTTTACTACGGCGGATAAGGGTTCTTGTTTATTAACTAAGAAGCGAGCCGCTGCGAGGAAGCTGGAGATTATATTTTCTACTACAAAAGGAAAGGTGCTGGGTAGAGACGCTAATCGTGATATTTGAATGACAGCACTATCGTCTTCTTTATGAAAACGTAGGTCAGCTAACAATGTTCGTGTACGTGCATAGCGAATTGCCAGTGATAATGCTTGATCTAGATTGTCGGCGGCCATTGCGGCAAACCCTAAAAAGCCATGGCTGGATATATTAAGACCCTGTCCGTGCTTGATGCCTAGCAGTGGGTCTTGACTCAGTGATAAGGCATTTTCCACTATTTGGTGATATTGCAGCGGAGAAATACGCGTTTTTTGCAATAACCCCTGTTCACTGACTTGGCTATTGGCTAACACGTGTTCTGCTATAAATCCCTGCTGCTTCATTAATGTTACTAATTGAGTCAAATAATCAGTGGTTAAAAAAGCGCGTTGATGCGAAGATGTTGGCTTCATACATAAAGTCTGTGGCGTAATATGACAGAAATCCTGTCACGATTAGGTCTTCTTTTCAAGACAAATTTACGTCATAGTGTGTGGGTAAATATTAATAATAAACAAATCAAAGTCATTTCATGTTGATCATCTCAAATCTGATTACTTGGTTCATTAATAATCATATTGATGAAATGTGACTTACTATCTATAGCCAATATTGCTAGGGGATAATTGTGGAAGCTTCTTTTTGGGACGGAAAACGTGCACCGGGTGTGCAGGATGCCATCGATTTATCAAAATATGACTCGGTTGTAGAGGTCGTAGAAAACTCTTTTAAACGCTATGCAGATCGTCCTGCATTTACCAGTATTGGTTATACATTGACCTATCGTCAAATTGACGAGTACAGCGCTGCGTTCGCAAATTATATTCAGAACCACACGACACTAAAGCCGGGTGATTCGATTGCTATTCAAATGCCAAACATTCTGCAATATCCCATTGCTATGTATGGCGCATTACGTGCGGGTTTACGGGTGGTGAATACCAACCCTCTATATACCGAGCGTGAAATGCTGCACCAATTTAACGATTCGGGTGCTAAAGCGCTTCTTTGTATGGATGTTTTTGCTAAGTCTGTAGAGAACGTTAAAGATCAAACTGGTATTAAGCACATTATCGTGACGAGCTTGGCGGATATGTTGCCAGGCGTTAAGCGAGTATTGATTAATGCTGCGGCGAAGCACATCAAAAAGATGGTGCCTGCTTATAGTCTTCCTGAAGCAATTTCATTCCGTAAGGCGTTGAAGTTGGGTAAAGGTAAGGGCTTCCAAGCGAACCATATGAAGAATCCTCAAGATACGATTGTTCTTCAATATACTGGTGGTACTACCGGTGTTGCTAAAGGCGCTGAGCTGACTAACCGCAATTTAGTGGCTAACATGCTGCAATCTGCTGCTGCGCTGGGTCAAACAACTGCAGATGGCAAGCCAATGAAGGGGGAGGATCAAGCGATCATTGTTGCCCCTTTACCGCTTTATCATATTTATTCTTTCACGGTTCACTTGATGGCCTTGTTTGAATTGGGCGATCACAGCATCCTAATTGCTAATCCGCGTGATACTGAAACTTTCATTCGTTTTATGAAGCCTTGGAAGCTAACCGGCGTTGTTGGTTTGAATACCTTGTTTGTATCGCTAATGGCAAGCCCTCGCTTTAAAGAGCTTGATTTCAGTGAAATGAAGTTAACCCTTTCCGGCGGTACTGCGTTACCAGATGATACTGCTAAGCGTTGGAAAGAAATTACCGGTACCGGTGTTTCTGAAGCCTATGGTTTAACCGAGTGCTCGCCAGCGGTAACGATGAATCCAGCTGATGGTTTAGAGAAGATGGGTACTGTTGGCCAAGCTATGCCAGGTACTGCGCTTAAGTGTATTGATGATAACGGTGACGAAGTTGCAGTTGGCGAACGTGGTGAGCTTTGCGTTAAAGGCCCACAGGTGATGAAAGGTTACTGGAATCGCCCTGAAGCTACTCGTGATACTTTCTCTGCTGATGGTGAATGGTTACGTACCGGTGATGTTGCGGTTATCGACGAACAAGGTTTCGTTAAGATCGTAGACCGTATTAAAGATTTGATCCTAGTATCAGGCTTTAACGTTTATCCAAACGAAATTGAAGACGTTGTTGCGGGTCACCCTGGTGTTGAAAACTGTGCGGTTATCGGCGTACCTGATGAGAAGACTGGCGAAGCCGCTAAACTCTTCATTGTGGCAGCGGATCAAAACCTAACGGCTGAGGACATTAAGGCGTTCTGCAAAGACAAGCTAACGGCTTATAAGATGCCTCGCCAGATTGAATTCCGCGATGAGTTGCCAATGACTCCCGTAGGTAAGATCTTGCGTCGTGAATTGAAAGACGAAGAAAAAGCGAAGCGCGAAGCGACTGCTGCCGCTTAACTTCCACTTTTAATCTTAGTTTAAAGATAGCCTGGCTCAGAAATGAGCTGGGCTTTTTTGTGCGCGCTTGTAGTCTTTTGCCCTAGTGACATCCATACAGGGCAGGGCAGCCAATGCCTTTATGTAACAATCTGTAACAATCTGTAATAATCTATTTGATCATTAGTTCGCACTATTTTATCGAACAGTTTAAACGAAGCGTTTCAGCGAACAGTTTTAATACGTTTTTATCCAGTTTATTTAAATTAAAAGGTTTTCCCATGGTTCAGTACAAGGCTCCTGTTAAAGACATCAAGTTCTTAATGAACGATGTTTACGACTTCCAAAAGCATTACCAAACAATTCCAGGTGGCGAAGAAGCGACCCCTGATATGGTGGACATGATTCTAGAAGCCGCGGCTTCTTTCTCTGAAGACGTGATTGCGCCCTTGTATCAAAGTGGTGATGAAGGTTGTCGCTTTGATAACGGTAAGGTTTATACCCCTAAAGGCTTTAAAGAAGCTTACGACCAGTATGTTGAAGGCGGCTGGCAGTCTATGGCGACGCCGGTTGAATACGGCGGCCAAGGTCTTCCTATGTCGTTAGCTTTGGCTAAGTCGGAAATGATTGGTACCGCTAACTGGTCTTGGGGCATGTACCCAGGTCTATCTTTAGGTGCAATGAATACTATTTGGATGCACGGCACCGAAGAACAGAAACAAGAATACTTTGTACCATTGTCTGACGGTCGTTGGATGGGCACTATGTGTCTGACTGAACCGCAGTGTGGTACCGACTTAGGTCAGGTTAAAACTAAGGCTGAGCCTAATGGTGATGGTTCTTATAATGTGACTGGCACTAAAATCTTTATCTCTTCTGGTGATCATGACCTGACGGATAATATCATTCACATCGTATTGGCTCGTTTGCCAGGTGCACCTGAGGGGACTCGTGGTATCTCACTTTTCATCGTGCCTAAGTACAATGTGAATGCCGATGGTTCTTTGGGTGATCGCAATCCTGTGACCTGTGGTTCTATCGAAGAGAAGATGGGTATTCACGCTTCTTCTACTTGTGTGATGAATTTTGATAACGCTAAAGGTTATTTGATCGGCCCTGAGAACAAGGGTTTGATGTGCATGTTTACCTTTATGAATACCGCCCGTATCGGTACTTCTATTCAAGGTGTTGCGTCTGCTGAGTTATCTTTCCAGGGCGCTTTACCGTATGCAAAAGATCGTCGCTCTATGCGCGCTTTGACCGGTAAGAAAGATCCTGACAAGGTTGCTGATACCTTGATGGTTCACCCAGATGTACGTCGTATGCTATTAACCCAGAAAGCGATCGCTGAAGGCGGTCGTGCTATGGTGTATAGCGCAGGTCGTATTGCTGACTTGATGGGTGCTGCTCATCAGAAAGGTGATACTGAGCTATATGAAAAGTATGATGATGAGCTAGGTTTCTTAACCCCTATCTTAAAAGCCTTCTTAACTGAATTAGGTTATGAAGCCGCGAATCATGGTGTACAGGTTTATGGGGGCCATGGTTATATTAAAGAGTGGGGCATGGAGCAGATCGTTCGTGATGCTCAAATCTCTAAATTGTATGAAGGTACTACCGGTGTTCAGGCTCTCGATTTGTTAGGCCGTAAGATATTGTTAGGTAAGTTCAAATCGTTTAATACTTTTGCGGATAAAGTAGCTGAATTCACTAAGGCAACTAAGCGCCCTGAAATGAAGAAGTTTATTAAGCCTTTAAAGCGCAGCATGTTGGCTTGGAAAATTTATAACTACCGTATCGCGTTTAAAGCTTCGAAGAACCGTGACATGGTGGGTTCAGCTTCGGTTGATTATCTAATGTATTCTGGTTACGTTTGTCTGGCTTATTACTGGGCAATGATGGCAGAAACTGCGTATCAGAAGTTGGAAAAAGGTGAAGGGGATTTAGCCTTCTATAAAGCCAAGATTCAAACCGCTGAATTCTATTTTGAGCGTATGCTGCCTCGTACTAAGGGTCACGCTAAAATGATGCTGAAAGATCCTAAGAGCTTGATGCAAATGAAAGAAGAAGACTTTTCTTTCTTGGATTAATTGATTTAGCGTTAAGAAAAAAATTACGCTTGAGTGCACACAGTTGAGCGTTTTATATTGGGCTATCGCAGTAATGCGATGGCCCTTTTTTATTCATGCCTATAAAACCCCTATTAGTACACTCGTGCAAGTTGGCGCAAAAGGGGGAGTGTGGAGTCTTCAGGCTGTCATACTTCCCTGACATACTGCGTATTGTGAAAATAATAATAATTCAATACCGAGTCGAAACATTATGAAAAAAACATTCTTAAGCTTAACTACAGCATTAGCGTGCAGTACAGTGGCTATGACTGCCATGGGTATGTCGAAAACCCCAGCCCCTGAACCTGTTGAAGATACTGTGGTATATCCCGCTGCGGATACTGTGGTTCGCTTTATTGCCATTGGTGATTCTGGCACAGGTGAAGATGGTCAGTACAAGGTGGCTGATGCGATGCAAGCTGTGTGCGAGCAGCGTGGTTGTGAATTTGCCATTGGTCTAGGGGATAACATCTATGAAAGTGGTGTTGATGGGGTCAACGACATTCAGTTTGATACCAAGTTTGAAGATCCATATAAAAATTTCGATTTCCCTTTCTACATGGCTCTAGGCAATCACGATAATACTTGGATTATCGGGGGCGATGGCGCAGATAATGATAAAGGCGAAATTCAGGTTCAGTATCATTATCGTAGCGATCGTAAGAGTGATAAGTGGAAGATGCCTGCTCGTTTTTACCAATTTGCTGCGCCGCTGAATACAGCCAAGCCTTTGGTTGAGTTCTTTGCTATGGATACTAATCCATCCGCATCTGCAGGGGATCCGAGTGATGAATATAATAAGGATGATTATTCTGCGCTGCAGGGTAAGTGGTTAAAAGACGGTTTTAAAGCCTCTACTGCACCGTGGAAAATTGCCTTTGGTCATCATCCGTATATTTCTAATGGTTCTCACGGTAATGCGGGAAATTACGATAGCTTAATCGGCCAAGGTAAATATTTTAAAGCCATGACCGAAGAAAATATTTGTGGCAATGCCGATGCCATGATTGTTGGTCATACTCATGCATTGCAGTGGTTAAAGGAGAAAGAATCTTGCCCAGGTACTTTTCATATCGTGAGTGGTGCAGGCGCTAAAACTAAGAATTTTGTCACTAAAAATAATCTCAATGATTCTTATTGGCAGCAGGATGAAATTTTGGGATTCTTTTATATTGAAATTCAAGGGGATGAATTCCGCGGCACGGCTTATACGGTTGATCCTGTGAGTGGTGAATATAAGGCTGCTTATACTCGCACTATGCAGAGAAATAAATAGTAACTAATTAGAAGAAATTTTGAGAAGAGGAGTCTGTGAGATGATGAGCATGAGGTCATCATCTCGTATGGCTTATAAATTGTCGTTTCTGTGAATTTATGGGTAAGCTTATAGCGTTATGTATTGAACGAACTTATTATTTAAGAGTCTTTTAACCATAACCCTTATTATTATACTTCTGCTCTTAGGTATTCATCATGTCCTCATCCACAAGTTCGATAAAAGCCATGCCTCATTCGCCACAACATTTTGTTAATGATAGAAATGTCGATCGTTTACCGGAAGGAATGGAATACGCGATGTTTGGTTTGGGCTGTTTCTGGGGAGCTGAGCGTAAGTTTTGGCAGCTCGATGGGGTGCATGTCACTTCTGTGGGGTATAGCGCTGGGCAAACTGAGCATCCGTCTTATAAAGAGGTATGCAGTGGATTAACTGGGCATAACGAAGTGGTACGGGTTGTGTTTGATCCTAAACTTATCAGTTATCAGGCATTGCTAGAGATTTTTTGGCAGGCGCATAACCCCACCCAGGGTGATCGCCAAGGAAACGATAAAGGCACTCAATATCGCTCGGGTATTTACATCTATTCAAAAGAACAAGAGAAATTGGCAATTGAATCACAACAGCATTTTCAACCGTTGTTAACTGAAGCTGGATTAGGTGAGATCACTACAGAAATTATTTCAGCGCCAGAATTTTACTTTGCCGAAGATTATCACCAGCAGTACCTCGCCAAAGAACCAAATGGTTACTGTGGCTAGGAGGTCTCGGGATCTGCTATTGAAGTGGACGTTAAGGCTGAGCTCGAGGTGCTTTTTTTTGCTTTGGGGTAAGCGAGGTGAATAGCCCAAGCGATGGCCGTAGCATAGGACAGGTTGGTCGCTAGTTCTAAGTGGGGTTGCTTAAGAAACTCACGCTGAGAGGCTAGGCCGCGTATCTTGCTGGCCAGTTCGGGGTTGAAAGCAAGGTACTTGTCCCAAATACGCTGGTGGCTAGGAACATCAATTTGAAAAATACCATACGCTTTGCTATTGCCCGCATTCAGGCGATGCATATTTTCTTGTTTGATTTGGACGATGGCCATCAATAGATTTTCAGCAGCTTGAGAATACTTATCAAGTGATATCAGAGTAGGCTTAATAACCATCTCTCTAAGTTCATTGAGGCTGAGATCCATTCATTGCTCCTGCAATTTAGTCTGGCAGTTTGCTGCGGCTTCCATTTTCAACCACAATAAACCAATCTTGCTATTAATTACTAGGGCTGGTTATGCCTTTTTTAGATGAAATTGCCCATATTGATGATTCTTATCAAAGTCGCCAATGGATTGACTCTCACTGTCATTTTGATTTTGAAATTTTTGACTCTGATCGTGAACAACTTTGGCAACAAATGCAGAAATTTGGATGCATGGGGTTGGTCATTCCAGGAGTAGTGGCGAAGGATTGGCCGTGCTTAATTTCACTGTGTGAAACTAAACCCTGGTTCTATGCCCTTGGCTTACACCCGTATTTTCTCGATCAGCATAAGGAAGGGGATGTAGGCCTGTTATCTGAGCTTTGTCAGGTGCATAGGCCTATTGCTATTGGTGAATTCGGTTTAGATTTTGCCTTGGAGGATGCGAGCTTTCCTGCACAGATAGAACTTTGCCAGCAGCAGCTAGAACTTGCTCTGCAGTTGGGTTTGCCGGTAATTCTACATGTGCGAAAAGCCTATGATGAAATGGCCGCTATGATTCGTCGTCTCGGGTTTACTTATGGGGGGGTCGTGCATGCTTTTAGTGGCAGTCTACAGCAAGGTCAGGCTCTCATTAAGCTTGGCTTTAAATTAGGCATAGGGGGGGCGGTAAGTCACTCGCGAGCGATGAAGTTGCGAAAGACCTTATCTCAGTTACCTTTAAACTCTATTGTATTAGAAACCGATTCTCCTGATATGCGGCCGGCGTTCTGGCAAGAAACGCGTAATACCCCACTGAGTTTAATGTTATTGGCTCAAATTGTTGCAAGTGTGCGTCAGTGTCCTCTCGATGAAGTGCTTTTCTCTAGCAATAACAACCTGTTGCAAGTATTGCCAGGGTTGGAATATAAAATCAAACTGGCTAGGTAATGATGAATAGGTGCGTATATTTTCCTGTCATACGGCTTTATAAGCTTGCTAAATCCTTCTTTGTTGGCTAATTATTAAGTAAAGGTAATGCATTTAGCATTGCTTGTGCTGTTGCTATCACACTAGAAACATAAGGGGACGACTATGTTTGCTGCACATATGTTTGGACTGCTTTACCATCCTAAAAATGAATGGTCTTTCATTCGCCGCGAGAAATACAGCCTGTTACAGGTGTATCTTCGCTATGCCATTTTTCTTGCCTTGATTCCACCTGTGAGTTTGTTTATTGGAACGACTCAGTATGGTTGGAGTGTTGCAGGTGGGGAGGTAATGAAACTCACCATCGAAAGCGCGATTCCTATCGCCGTCATGTTCTATATTTCTTTATTGGTTGGCTTGGCTTTTGTTTCGTATTGTACTTTTTGGATGGAAAAAACGTTTGGGGCTGATGCTAGCTTTGAGCGCTGCCTAATCTTCACGACTTTTACTGCGACGCCTATGTTTCTTTCTGGCTTTATCGGTTTGTTACCGATTCTTTGGCTCGATGTTTTCGTCGTATTAGGGGCTGTGTGTTATTCCCTGTATTTACTGTATGTCGGTATTCCTATTTTTATGAATATTCCTGAGGAGCGTGGGTTTATTTTTGCGAGCTCAATTTTAACCGTAGGGCTCTGCTCTTTAGTGGGCTTAATGGCCGCGACAGCTATTTTATGGGGCGGAGGGTTGGCTCCTCAGTTTTTAAATTAAAACTGAATTGCATTTAGAGCGTATCTTAGAGCGATATAAGCATTTAGTCTCATGGTATTGAGGCTGAATGCTTATCAATATTTAAAAAGGAGCTTGAACTGTAACAAGCTGTATCTTTTGGTAGTGAAGCGTAACATTCTCTTGTTCAACTAATGTTCAACCATTAGCCTGCGCCCTCAAATATCATTATTGGAATAACCTATGTTAAAGAGTTTAACTTCTCTGCTACTTTATTTTTTCGTTTTGACCGCGATTGCTCAGGAAACTGCGCCAGATATTGCCCGTTTAGGTAATAATCTGACTCCCGTCGGTGCCGAGAGAATAGGTAATGGCAAGGATATTCCAAGTTGGGATGGTGGTTTGAAGCAATCAAAAAACCATCAAGCTGGGGAGTTTCATAATAATCCTTATTATAGAGAAAAGCCGTTATTTACAATCAATAAAGAAAATATGGCGGAGCACAAGAAGCGCTTAAGCCTAGGTAGTCAGAAATTGTTAGAACAATTTCCAAGTATGGAACTACCAATTTATCCAACCCATCGATCTGCTTCTTATCCTGATTATGTCTATGAAGGTATCAAGAAAAATGCCAGTACTGCGGAGTTAATGAAGTTTGGTTCGGGGGTTAGTGGTGCAAGAATCAGCTCGCCATTTCCAATGCCAAAAACTGGGGTAGAGGTTCTTTGGAATCATACTTTACGCTTCCGTGGCCAATCAATTAATTATGAAGCCGCCACTGTGCATGTAAATGCTAATGGCAGTCGCGCAGTAACAATACGTGATTATAAATATTATTTTGCTTTCAGTGATCCAGATTTATCAACCTCAGAATTAAACAATAAAATATTTTTTCTAAAACGTAAAACATTGTCACCTTCAAGCCAAGCGGGTGGTATTACTCTTGTCCATGAAACGTTGGATCAAGTACGTTCGCCGCGTAAGTCTTGGATTTATGTACCTGGCCAGCGTCGCGTTCGTCGTACCCCGGATTTAAACCACGATACCCCGGATATCGCTACTGATTCGTTACGTACGATTGATCAGGTTGATATGTTTAATGGTGCGCCAACATATTACGATTGGAACTTAGTCGGCAAGCAAGAAATGTATATCCCGTACAACTCCTATTTATTACATTCAGCTGATCTTACAATTAAAGATATTACTGGCCCTGTGCATTTAAATCCTAAACTTCTGCGTTATGAAGCTCATCGCGTATGGGTTGTAGAGGCAACATTGCGCATGGGTATGCAGCATCGTTATGCAAAACGTCGATATTACTTTGATGAAGACAGTTGGTCGATTGTTTATGCCGAAGAATATGATGAGAACGGTGAATTGTGGCAGTTTAGTGAAGCACATTTGATTAACTATTATGAAGTGCCATTGATATTTTCTACTTTAGAGAATACTTATGACTTTAAAGATGGTCGATATTTTGTTGAGGGTATCGATAATGAACGTGGTGCTAGCTATCGCTATAGCGATAGCTATTCTAAAGGTAACTTTACAACTTCTGCAGTAAGGCGTGAAGCTAGGCGTTAAGCTGACAGCGTCTGTTATATTCAGTATGATGCCTTCTTATCGGAGGCATTATGCGTTTAAGTAAATTTCATTTTTATCTCATTATTATATCGCTTCTAGTGACGTCCTTTTCTGGTCGTGCTGCCTTACCTGAAAATTTTATTGATCTGTCTGATGATGTGCAGGCGATGCTGTTGGAAATTGAGTTTTTTTCTGAGCAGGGTGCGGCAAGTTGGGGGGGTGATTTTATTGCACCTTCTCGTCAATCGTACGTTAAATACCTGGATGGTTATGAGAGTCGAGCTCAAGTTGATTTTAATCTGGGGAAAATTCGAGTAGAAACGCTTAAACAGGGTGGCCACTTAAAGGTGCTGAAGCATGCTATTACTTCAGTCTTATTAACCCCTGCGGATCCGCAGCAGTTGGATATTTATACGGCGCAAGATGTAGGGTTAACGGGGTCTCCTTTTTTAATCGATAAAGTTAAAGATCATGAAGGCAAGTCGATTGCTTTTTCTTGGCGAGCGCAGCGTTATGCACAGTATTTAATTGATTATAAATTAAATACTCGCTGGGCTGGGGGTAAAAAAGTTTATTGGGTTGATATCCCATTGGTTCGTCAGTTTAAACAAATTTCTGCTCGACAGTACCTTCCTTACGTTTCTCAATCGGCCCAACGTTATCGTTTGGATGAAGCCTTGGTATTTGCCCTTATTGAGACTGAGAGTAGTTTTAATCCTTTTGCGGTCAGCCGTTCAAATGCTTATGGCTTAATGCAGGTTATGTCTAATACGGCAGGTTTGGATTATTTTCAACGGATTAAAAAACGTGATATTCGCCCTAGCCGACAGTATTTATTTAATGCGCAAAATAATATTGAGGTTGGCAGTGGTTATTTATCGATTCTTCGTGATGTCTATTTACGCGGTATTAAAAATCGTTTGAGTCAAGAGTACTGCATGATTGCGGCCTATAACGGTGGGGCAGGTCAGCTACTGCGTAGTTTTAATCGTAATAGAGAGAAAGCAATTGCGAAAATAAATACTTTATCTGATTCAGAGGTTTTTGCTTATATTATTAACCATCATCCTAAGCATGAATCGCGTAATTACTTGAAAAAAGTCATTCGCTTTAAAAAGAAATATAGTCTGTGATCTCTGAACTTGTTGAATTAAAAAATACCCTCGAGCGATTATTACCTGGTAGTCAATTACAGGGGTGTGTAATACCCGGTCTAGCGGGATTGGAATTGCAGCTGTTAGCACTTGAGAGTGACTCATTGATGCTGGATGCCCAGCAAATAGGTGATTTCTGGCAGCAATTGCCCTATTGGGCGTTTGCCTGGGCCGCAGGGCAGGGGTTAGCTCAATATATTTTGGCGCATCCTGAGCTCGTTCGAGATAAGCGAGTTTTAGATTTTGGCAGTGGTTCCGGGATTGTGGGGATAGCGGCCGCGAAAGCAGGTGCTCGTTCAGTTCTATGTTGCGATAGTGATCCGTTAGCGTTGCTCGCTTGCCAAGTGAATGCCGATAGAAATGGTGTGCAGATATCGGTTGCTCAGCAATGGTTAGCAGAGGGTAACAAATTTGATTGCTTGTTGGCTGCTGATATTCTTTATGACCTTACCAGTGCAGGGGATCTTGCTGCTCAGAGTGCTGGAATACCTCTTTGGTTAATTGCTGAGACTCAATATCAATTACCTCCATGGTCGACGTTAAGTAAAATGGATCAATTTAGAGCCACTACCTTGCCGATTTTGGATGATTTTGATCAAGATCTGCTGGTTTCAATTTATCAAAGCTAATAAGCGGCTATAGTTAATATATCGATTAACATAAAGATCTTGTTAGGTGCCAATATGAGTTTTAAAACCGTTCGTGATGTACTGGAATTAAGCCAAGAAATTCATCGTTCTGCGGCTAACTTGTATGAGCAATTACGCGAGCAGACACAGCGAGATAGGGTTGATATGCTGCTTAAGTTCTTGAGCCGACACGAAGAGGAACTTGCCCAGACTTTAGCTAAGGTTCAGGCCGATGTCAGTGAACGCATATTAGGCGAATGGCATCAGACGGAGTTAACGTCTGTCGCGTCGATATTAGATGGCTGTAAAGAGTGCCATCCTGATATCAGTGTGCAAGAGTTGGTGAACTTAGCGCTTAAAGTCGATGATTCGTTGATTAGCTTGTATAAGCACATGGCCAGCGATGCTTCTACAGATGATGCGCGCCAGTTGTTTAATAACCTAGTGGTATTGGAAGAGAATGAGAAGATGAAGACGGCTAGGGCCGCCTTATCAACCAATGATTGGTAGTTTAGGCTTCTGTTACTAATAATTCCGTGCGCCAGCTTTTATGGTATGACGAGGGTGTGCGGCCACTCCATTGTTTAAAAGCTCTTTCAAACCCTCTACGATCGGCAAAACCAAGGTTGTGTGCGAGTTCTTGCATATCAACTTGTTTATTTTCTAAATGCGTCTGAGCTTTTTCCATGCGGACATCGCGTAACAGGTGAGAAAACTGAGTTCCCTCTTCTTGTAAGCGACGAGTTAGCGTTCTTGGGCTGGTATTGAGCAGTTCTGCGACGGCTTCTTTGTTCGCGGCGCTTTGGTTGGGCCATTGCTGTAAAACATGGCGAACTTTTGCACTGCTCGATTCTAGGTTTTGATAGCCTGCTAAAAGGTTTTCAGCTTGGCTTTGAAGAACTTGATAGAGGCTCGGGTTAGAGTACTGCAGCGGTTGGTCAACTTGATCCGCAGCAAAACTGATACAACACTCCGGCTGGTTATACGCAATATCCACATTAAAGAAGGCTTCTAATTCAGCATGGTATTTGGGTTTATTATGTTTAAAACCAATGCGTAATGGTTGATAAATTTGTCCACCAATCGCTTTGCCCAATGAATGGATACCGGTAGCAATTAATTCTGAACGCGCCCGCATCGCCAATTCGCAACCCGGTGAAATATGGTATAGCACTTTGATTTCACTCTTAGTGATAAATATTTCTGGAGCCGGGGTATCGCTAAGCAACATATAGTATCGACGCATTGTGACAAGTGCGTCTCGACCGGTTTCGCAGGTGCTAAGTAAAAAGCCTAATAAGCTAAATGACTGCAACTCTAAGCCTTGACCTGCTATAAATCCGATATTGTCTTGTTGACTGATACGGGAAATATTAACCAGTAATTGATCATAGCTTTTGATTGCGAGGCGTTCGCTATTTAGCTGTTGCTCGTTGAGCAGGCTACCTTGCAGAATGTCATTCAGAGGAATGTCATGCTGTTCTATAAACCGCAAAAGCGGCCGGACAGCGCTGGCTGTCATGGTTTGCTGTTGACTGATTGGCATGGTTTT
>Ga0209396_1004319_pt1 | contig 13899 bp, 14 predicted proteins | sample GOMGulsemesocosm_6_FD_184638 | JGI IMG/M metagenome (GOLD analysis project Ga0209396, IMG submission 184638) | Methane-oxidizing microbial communities from mesocosms in the Gulf of Mexico - GOM8C Gulf of Mexico (SPAdes) (version 2) | ecosystem: Environmental > Aquatic > Marine > Cold seeps...
CATACTTGTACAAAGAAGAGAAAACTTGGAGCGGGAAACCGGGTTCGAACCGGCGACCTCGACCTTGGCAAGGTCGCGCTCTACCAACTGAGCTATTCCCGCTTGCTGCGTTCTCTGTTACAAGAGGTGCGTATTATAGAGAAATCGGCGGGGTTGTCAATAATTTATAAAAAATATTTTTTGCTTATTTATTAACCACTTATAAGCTGTTTTGAACTAATCCAGCCACCCTTCCACTTTGCTTAAGTCTTTGTCATGTATATCAAAGACTTAAGCAAACAGGTCGATATAAAATCTAAATTAGCTGTGTTTTTTTAAATCGCTCCACGCTGCATTTAAATAAATAAACATCGACCATATTGTCAATATTGCAGCGATATACATCGCGACCACACCCACCATGCTATACCAAGTACCAGGATCAAACGAAAGCATGATCAAAATTGACAACATTTGCATGGCCGTTTTCACTTTCCCCACAGAAGAGACTTTCACATTAGAGCGTTTACCTAGCTCTGCCATCCACTCCCTAAGCGCGGAAATAACAATCTCGCGGCAAATAATAATTATCGCAGGAATGGTTACCCAAGGTGTTGCATAAGTGACACAAAGCAGCACTAGAGCAACAGCGACAATGAGTTTATCCGCAACTGGATCCAAAAATGCGCCGAGTTTAGTGCTTTGATCATACTTGCGAGCAATGTACCCATCTAGCCAATCGGTAAGACAAGCGATTGCAAAAACCATACCACAAGCTAAATTAACCCAATTAAAAGGCAAGTAGTACAAGACAAGCAAGATAGGTATGAGCGCGATACGCAGTAAAGTTAAAATATTCGGTATATTCATAAATTGACAGTTATGCTAAAAACAATAATTCTTAAAGCGTAAAACTGGTCTACTCCTAGTGTGTCTTTTATTAATCAGGATGAAGCGCTGCATAAATATCTTGTGCCAACGCCGTGCTTATACTAGAGACTTTTTTAATTTCTTCAATGCCTGCGCTCTCAATAGAGGGGATTGAACCGAAATGTTTCAGTAATTCCCGTCTACGTTTAGGACCTATTCCTTCTATATCTTCCAATTTAGAGCGTTTACGTGCTTTACCTCGTCTTGCCCTATGGCCAGTAATTGCAAAGCGGTGCGACTCATCTCTTATATGTTGCACAAGATGCAAACCGGGCGAATCAGCAGCCATAACAATCTCTTCATTGGTATCTGGATTAATCAAGGTTTCCAGTCCAGGTTTTCGGGTAACGCCTTTGGCAATGCCTATTACTTGGATATCATAAATTTCTAGCGAACTTAATACATCAACTGCTTGAGTTACTTGACCTTTACCGCCATCTATAAAAAGTATGTCTGGCTTCTTTCCCTCTCCCTTCTTTAGCCTCGCAAACCGTCTTGTCAGCGCTTGATGCATCGCAGCGTAATCATCACCTCCTGTGATCCCTTCGATATTAAAACGTCGGTAATCTGTTTTAAGCGGACCGTTGTGATCAAACACGACACATGAGGCCACAGTCGCTTCGCCGGAACTGTGAGAAATATCAAAACACTCTAATCGTTTGGGCATTTCTTCTAATTGCAAGCTCTCCTGTAACGCACTAAATCGTAAAAATATATTTTTCTTACTTGCCAGCTGATTTCCCAACTGTTGCTCTGCATTGGTTTGGGTAAGCTTTTGCCACCCTGCCCTATTACCACGCACGTTGGCACTAATTTCTAATTTGGCGCCGCGCTTTTGCGACAGTGCTTCTTGTAAAACCTCTGTATCATCTAGTGCGTGACTGACAATAATGCTTTCGGGGATTTCGCGATTAGCACTTAAATACCACTGAGCGACAAAAGCCGAAATTATATCTTGTTCACTCTGCTCTATAGATACTTTTGGATAGAGCGCTTTTGTTCCTATAACGCGCCCACCGCGCACAAACATTTGATAGATACAAACAGCCCCCGCTTGCATAGCGCAGCCAATAATATCAGCATTACCATTACCGCCAATGACTGATTGCTGCTCTTGCGTGTGCTGTAGTGATTGTATTTGATCACGAACCATTGCTGCGCGCTCAAAATCTAAAGCCATAGCAGCCTCTTCCATTTGCGCCGCTAAATCAGACATGATTTTGGTACTTTTTCCCTCTAAAAACATAATCGCGTGCTTGATATCAATGCCGTATTGATGGGCATCGATAAGCTCTACACAAGGTGCTGTACAACGCTTTATCTGGTGTTGTAAACAAGGTCTTGATCTATTTTTAAAAAAGCTTTCATCGCACTGACGTATCTGGAAAATTTTCTGTAGTAAATTGAGCGTTTCACGCACGGCAGTGCCACTGGGGAACGGCCCAAAATATTTACCTTTGCGTCTTTTCGCTCCACGGTGAAACGTAACCGACGGGTATTTTTCGCCATCGTTAATGAAAATATAAGGATAACTTTTATCATCACGCAAGAGGATATTGTACGGGGGTCGGTATTGTTTGATCAGGTTCTGCTCTAAAAGCAAGGCCTCAGTTTCACCGTGGGTGACGGTGATATCAACATTGGCAATTTTGGCAACCAGCGCCTGTGTCTTAATCGATAAGCCTGTTGCTCGAAAATAACTAGAGACGCGGTTTTTAAGGTTCTTTGCCTTGCCTATATAAAGTAGTTCACCTTGCTCATCTAACATCTGGTAGACGCCTGGACGAGTGGTTAGGCGTGCTAAAAACTCTTTAGAATTAAATGTCTCCAATATTAAACCTTATCCGATCAATCGAGGCATGTATCAATGCCTGTTAAAAAATACAACTTGAATCAATACATCACTGGCACACTGAGAGCCAGCTCTTGTTCTACTCAAAGCTACCTTTCAGCAGTGTCGCTTTCTTAAAATGAAACGCGGGCTAAAAGTTTCGCTGCCAATTAAGCTTTGATGCTATCCACACGATTGGCATCCATCAATGTATTAAGGGCTTTCTGATGAATTTTAGCTAGCCTTCTGCGCGAATCATCAGTAATACCTGAACCCGATGATAGGGACACTTCTAAATAAACCCCAATTTCTGCAAAATAAAAAGTACGGGCATCATGAGAACCTGCACGACGCAGTTTACTGAATGAAATTTGCGCCCCATTCACCAGAATATGATTAATATCGTTTGCAATCAATAACGGGTTGCGCTCTTGTATCTCGTTAGTATTGGCAACTTGTTCGGATCTGGTTTTATTCACCATGATTTCTCTGCTTTTATAATTGTTAATTAAGGAACATGCGATAAAGTCCAAAACGTCTCTGGCGTACAGGATTTTTCGTGATTGAGGCAATACTTATAGGCGGGCTGGTTGCCCGGCGAAAAGCATTAACAAAGTGCACGCAATACCCTGTACGCCCCGAAAGGTTAATCTCTAAGAGGCCATCAGAGATAAAACCTCGTTTCATCTGTATTAACTTTGTTAGAAAACGTGTAAAGGACCTGGCCATTTACTACGTTTCCTTATCCGTGATATGTCTTCTTAGACTTACCTTACAAAAAGCACATTTAGGGACTTAATCGCGTGTTCCCTAGTATAGGAAAAACAACAGGTTTTATGTATGGCTATCTAAGAGAAAATCAAAATAATGCAAACACTGACTATCTTACGTTTTTATCTTAGACAGATATAAATCGATTTGACCACAGCCACCAACACTGACCGCCTGATTTAGACGTTGTTTGACATCAACAGGTAGTGCGCTAATGACACTTGCGGATTGAGTTTCAAAGGCGCTTTTTAGTAACAGTATTTGATTATCAGACAATTCAATATAAGTATCACTGACATCTTTTACCGAGACATAAATCGCATTGTGATAAAGATCAGCACTACTGTCTCGCGCTATTTTACCCTTTAAGCAGACTACCGGAGGCAACTTCGCGGGATTACCAGCAGCTGTTGGCGCTGTATTTTGTGTAGGATCAAGTCCAGCTAACAATTGCGCTTGCAGTTTTGCAACATCATCATTTTGCGGAGAATCAAAAGTTATAAAAGGCATTTTCCAATGACGATCTTCCACAGAAAGCGAGGCGATGCTTGCTAGCACAGCCATAATCAATAAAATGACGCCTTTGTGAATATCTCTCATAATTCCTTTAACTAACCTCTTACTATTATTAGTTCCCATTGTTCGGTTAACAGTAATCATACTAGCATTTTTTCACTGGGCTGGCAGATATTCAATAAACATTCGTTTAAAAACCAACACTTAACCTGAACACTTGTTCATATTCCAACATGACAAAAACTCATATAACGACTGTATCATATTCGCTACAAATAAATAAAAAACGCTTGCTTTTACCGAGTTAGATGAGCCTTTTAAACTATCACCTTGAAATAAATTAATACAGAGCTTTATTTGTTTAATATATTTTATGCTGGGCCGATACGTTATTATCGGATTAATTTAAGAGGCCCACGTCATGATTAATACATTTTATTCGAACACGTCTTATGTGCATAAACACACTGAGATTACAGAGCTACAAAATGATGCTCAGCGCAGCCCTGGCACTACAGCGAATGACGCGATGCTTGCAAGACTCGCTAAAAACGTCCCTGGTTTACAAAAAGATGACGTGACAGATTTAGCAGCCAATGACTTTAGTCCCTCTAAAATTGCAGAGCGTATTTCTAAATTTGTCGCTCAAGGATTGCAAAATGCGCGCAACGATGGCCGCAGTGAAGCTGAGATACAAGCGAAATATGACGCTGCTGTTGAGGGCGTTCAAAAAGGATTTGATGAAGCGCGCGAAATTTTAGAGAGTTTAAACTTCCTCACTGATGACATTGCCGCCGGCATTGATGAAACTGAAGTAAAAACGTTTGAAGCTTTAGAGGCCATTAACCCATCTAACAATACCTCAGGCTCCCTGCCGGTTTATCATACTCAAGCGGCTGGGGTTGAAAGATACAGTAGTTCAGAGACTTTCTCCCTCGATCTTAAAACCCAAGACGGCGACACGGTTAAAATTGTTTTTGCCAACGAGCAAAACAGCGAACAAGCATTTGCCTACTCGGGGGATGGCAACGGCAATTACAGCGCTATTTATGAAGCAAGCCAATCGCAGAGCAGTGCACTTTCATTCCAAGTACAAGGCGACTTAGATGAAGACGAGCTCGAAGCTATCTCCAAATTAATTGGTGAAGTCACTGAAATATCCAATGAATTCTTCAATGGAGATGTACAAAAAGCCTTTGAAATCGCATCTGAATTCAGCTTAGATAAAACAGAGTTGGCTTCAATGAATTTACAACTGACCCGCTCACAAGAGTACAGTGCTGCCAGCAGCTATCGACAAGTGCAAAACAATGCCACACCAGATGTAGGAAAGCTTTCAGGTCATCTGATTAATAATTTCGCGCAGGCAATTCAACAACCTGAATTAGACTTCTTGCAGGATGTAACCAGCGTCAGCCAACGTTTACTTGACAGTTTAGTACAGCAAGATAACCGATTCATCGAAGCAGATAACGAACAACAATCAGTATTCGCTTCAAGCCTCGCTAAAATAAGAGAAATAATCGAGGAAATGTTAGATGCTTCTGAGAACTCCCAGAGTTCTGTTGATGATGTAGCACCCGCTGCTCAAACTCAGACAGACGAAGACGACTCTTAACCGTCTCTTTTACTCTCTCCTGCTCTAATTAAAAAAGAGGTGCAATGATAAAATTGCCGCCTCTTTCCCTCACACTTGAACTTTCTAAATTCAACACCATCTAATATTCTAGATTCAGTTGTTGGACACCTTTTTAGACACAGATAAATTACGCCGTAGCAAGGCACGAATTGCAGTTAATGGCTATTCCCTTTACAAAATTCGTAACACCGCTACGGCGTGATTTAACAAGTATAAAGAGGTGTAGCGCCTTCACTCTATAGATGAAAGTTGATTTGGAATTTTTTTCTTATAGCTCATAAGCTTGGCGCTAATTCATAGCGGTTAACAGCTGATTCTAGAATAATTAACAGTTGATAAGTGGAGAGCACTGTGAGCGACAATGTTATTGATTTTAAAAAGCGCCAACATTTGGCGAAGCATGAAAAGAAGGAAGCAGGCTTTAAAGATATGAAAGAGCGCTTCGAGAGCGCTTACCCTGATCAAAAAAGCAAAAAAGATAAGCTGCTCGATATTTTTAAGAAAAAGAAGAACACTCGCACACCCAAAAAATAACCGCTATTAGTCGAAAATCTCACGATAGGCAAACAAGCCTTGCGAGCCTCCAGTATGCAAGAATAATTGCTTCGATCCGGTGGCAATATCGCCCCGTTCGATAAGATCAAAAAAACCAGCCATAGCTTTGCCCGTATAAACAGGGTCAAGCATTAAGCCTTCAAGTGATGCGCAACGCTTGATTGCTGCAATCATCTCGTTTGTAGGGATTCCGTAGCCACGGCCAAAATAATCACCATTAGTATGCACTCTGCCTTGCGCGTGTTTTGGATCTATTTCTAAATAACTTAATACTTGCTGCAACAGCCCTGTCACTAAGGTAGTCTGTTCTTGTTCTGAGCGACTGACATTAATACCCAGTACCCGAATATTACTGTCACATGCAATCAAGCCCGCTAGCAAACCCGCCTGAGTACCTGCAGAACCCGAAGCAAATACAATCTGGTCTATCTCAAGCTGTTGCTGTTTTATTTGCTCTACTAACTCCATCGCACAACGAACATAACCTAAACTGCCAATAACGTTTGAGCCGCCTAATGGTATACAATACGGCTTTCTACCTTGCTCTTTAAGCTTAATTAATAAATCAGTACAGTAATCATCGCTATTTTGTGCAGCAGTTAAACGGTGGATATTAGCACCCGTTAACTCATCCAATAGTATATTGCCGTTTTGATGATAATCCGTTTGTGGAACACCTGGCACATCTTCTAAAATCAACTCACATGAAAAACCTAATTTCGCCGCTGCCGCTGCGCTTTGTCTAGCATGGTTAGACTGGAGCCCACCAAAAGTAACAATCGTATCAGCCCCTTTAAGCTGCGCATCAGCCATCAAGTATTCAAGTTTTCGGGTTTTATTACCGCCACCTGCCAAGCCCGTGCAATCATCCCTTTTGATATAAAGATCACACTTTATTGAATGCGAAAGACGAGTAGCGTATTCCAACGCAGTAGGCCCATGACCAATATTTACTCGAGGTATTACTGAAAAATCTCTCATTTATATGTCCTTTTATAACTACGTCATATTGATTTGATTCGATTGAATTAGGAAAGCGACGAATAAGCCCCAGACGCACCGCAGGGTGCCTACGTTTTAAAAGAAAGCTAAGCGGTCAATACCGATGATTTTTGTTTCATCTGTATTTCCTTTGTCAGAACGGTTAAAAAGGACTAGCCATTCACTTCGCACTCTTTCGCTGATCAGTGTGCCCCACACGTTGGGTATTAACCGCTTAGCTTTTCCTGACTAAAAAAAGCGCAGGAACATTCCGGAGACTTGTTCGCTACTTACTTAGCGATTAACGGCATCTATTGACGCTAAAATCAGAGCAAAATAGCATTAAAAGTGACTAAACGACTACCTTTATATTCACTATTCAAGCTACTATTCACCTTTGAAATTTTGGTTAAGAAAAATGATTGCACTGCTTAGATTTTTTATCGTACTCCCCCTTTTCGCGCTGTTATGTGTCACAGGGTGCTTATTTTGTATCTTCCGGCCTTTTCATCGCAATAATACTCGAGTTGTCGCGCATTGGCTCAGCGCACTATCCCCTTTATTCGGTATTAAGCTAATTACGCGGGTCAACACAGAGCAATCGTATACGCCTAAAGTATTCATCGGCAATCATCAAAGTAGCTACGATTTATTTACGATTTCTTCTGCTGTAACAGACGGTACCGTCAGCATGGGAAAAAAGAGTATTCGCTGGTTCCCATTTTTTGGTCAACTTTACTGGCTCAGCGGAAATATATTAATTGATCGCAGCAACAAGAACAAAGCTCGCGGAACCATCGATCAAGTGGTCGATAGGATTTCAAAAGATCAATTATCACTTTGGATGTTCCCTGAAGGAACCCGTAGTCGTGGCCAAGGTTTACTGCCTTTTAAAATGGGTGCTTTTCATACCGCCATTCAAGCGAAAGTACCTATCGTGCCTGTCGTAATGAGTACAACAACAAATTTTAAACTCAATAGATTCAATAATGGCTATGCGATAGCGCAAGCGCTAGATCCGATCTCCACCGAAGGTTATGACAAAAACAGTGCCAAAGAGCTTGCTCAATTCTGCCACCAATTAATGACTGACAAAATAGCTGAGCTTGACCGTGAAGTTACACGCTTAAATAATCAGTAACAGATATCAGTAAATAAAAAAATATACTTGCCAGTTATTTAGCGAACCACTAAACTGGCCTAAATTCTTGTCGGGGTGCTCTTTTTGAGCTGAGATTGGCAAAGAAGAATGTCTGAATTAACATGTATTTACTGCGAATATCGCTACGATTTGTTAAGCCGGACAAGCTTCAAGCTATATCCCGTTGTACCTGATCAGGTTAATACCTGCGTAGGGAACAAGACTGGTCACAGCTATATTGCCTGTTAGGTAATTTTCTCTGCATTAAACTGTACCTCTCTTGTCCCGTTATCACTTTAAATGGGATTCATAACATGTCTAAAGCCCTTAATATTGCCGTTGTTGGTGCAGGATTAGTCGGCAGATTACTTAGCTTTGCGCTGTGCCAGCGCAATTATTGCGTGCATTTATATGAAGCGAATCCAATAACCCTCAATGATGATCCGCAGTATTTATCAGCTGCTGCATTCACTGCAGCGGGTATGATAGCCCCCATTTCAGAAGCGGTTGAAGCAGACTTAGAGACCTATTGGCTAGGCAAAACATCTCTTGATTTATGGCCTGGCATAATAGAAGAGCTCAATCAGAATACTGAACAGCGTATAGATTTCCAACGTCGTGGAAGCTTAATTGTTTCTCACCCTCAAGATTTATCAGAATTACAGCACTTTAAAGGCCGCGTTCAAGCCCTGCAAGCTGGTTGTGATGCTCAGTTTAAAACATTAGATGCCAATCAAATTAACCAATTAGAGCCCGACTTAAATAACCAATTCAAATCGGGGCTATTACTAGAAGATGAAGCGCATATAGACAACCGTCACCTTATGAAAGCATTGCTAAAAAGTTGTTTGGCGAATAACGTACAGCTTATCGATAATACCAAAGTGCAAATAAAAGGTAATAGCGTCACGCATAAAACCGGTACACAATTATTCGACTGGGTGATTGATTGTCGCGGTATTGGCGCCAAGCCTGACATCAAACAACTACGCGGTGTGCGCGGAGAAGTGCTCAGAGTACAAACCAAGGAGATTCATTTAGCACGCCCTATTCGTTTGATGCACCCAAGATATCAACTCTATTTAGTCCCTAAACCAAACCATCAGTTTGTGATAGGCGCAACACAGATCGAATCAGAAGACCAATCGCCGATGTCTGTGCAATCGATGCTGGAACTGTGCAGTGCTCTATACAGTATCAACCCCGCATTCTCTCAGGCACGTATACTCGAACAAAATACTAACTTGCGCCCGGCCCTTAGCGATAACAATGCCAAGGTTTTTGTGGCAAAACAGCAACTGTCAATCAACGGTCTATTTCGGCACGGGTTCCTAGTAGCACCCGCCATTATAGACAGCGTTGTCAGCTGGCTTGAGGGCAAAGAAAGCCCTCACCAGCAACACCTTTTCTCTTTTTCGGAGTGATTAAATGCCCAGCGTTCTCATCAATAACACCCCAACATCTATTAAAGATGATTGCAATTTGCAGCAGCTGATCACAATAGCGGGTTATGAAAACCAAAGAATTGCAATCGCCCTCAATGGCGAATTCATTCCAAAAGCCCAATATAGCAACACCCAACTTAACCACAACGATGCAATTGATATTGTAAAGCCTATAGGAGGCGGATAGTGAACCCGACTGACAAAAGTGCTGATACGCTAAAACTGTACAACGAAACGTTCGAATCACGTTTTCTATTAGGCACTGCACTATATCGCTCCCCTCTTGAAATGAGTGATTCGATTAAAGCCTCGGGCTCGCAGTTCATTACCTTAAGCTTGCGTCAGCAAAATCCCGAACAAAATGACGGCGATGCTTTTTGGCAGCTAATTAGAGATACAGGTTGTAAGTTACTGCCCAATACCGCTGGCTGTAGATCGGCGAAAGAGGCAATTAACCTCGCTGAAATGTCTAGAGAACTGTTTGATACCCCCTGGATAAAACTTGAAGTTATAGGGGATGATTACAACCTACAACCCGATCCTTTTGAGCTGGTTATCGCGGCGACCGAATTAATTAAACGCGGCTTCAAAGTACTTCCTTACTGTACCGATGATTTAGTGCTTTGCCTTAGATTACTTGATGCTGGTTGTGAGGCGCTGATGCCTTGGGGGGCTCCTATTGGCACAGGCCGTGGCTTGATGAACAAGTATCAACTTAAGACATTGCGTGAGCGTATTAGTGAGCCTTTGATAATTGATGCGGGCTTGGGCTCGCCCTCTCAAGCAGCTGCGGCCCTGGAAATGGGCTTTGATGGTGTACTGCTTAATACGGCTGTCGCCAAAGCCGACAATCCTGTGCTGATGGCACGTGCTTTTGCCTTGGCTATTGAAGCGGGGCGCAGCGGTTATTTAGCAGGGCTTATGCTGCAAAGACAGACCGCCTCTCCAAGCACACCTGTTTTAGGTCAGCCATTTTGGCATCAATAATATTTAAGAGAATTCTATGCTAAAAAGTGAAGAGACTAAAAACAGTGGATTAGTAACCGAGCAAACCCTCTCCATTGATTGGCCAAGCCAAAACGTGCATAAAATAGAGAGCATTGAGCAAGCGCTTAAAACCAGCGACACTTTTACCGATCAAAAAGCGATTAGTCAGGATGACCAATACACCGCCCGTATTATCATTGATCACCAACAGTTACGTTCTCTAGAGGAGTTGTTAGAAAAAATAACCGCATTGCAAACTGGTCAATACTTCATCATTTGTGAGCTAACAACGGCTAAAGCCCTACTGGTTGACCCCGGTAAACAAAAACAACTCTTTGATATATTCAAACTTTCAGATTTAGTAGTAACGGATACCGAAAGTTTCAATTTTATCTCCCAAAGCACCTTAAAAACATCTAAAAACCAGTTAGAAGCTTACAAAATCATTAAACAGCTAGGACTAAAACAACTGTTGTTATCTGATCATTTGCATAATCAGTGGTTGTACCTCTCCGACATAGCACAAGCGAAACTCACACCTGCCTCAAATTCATTAATGGACGGCCCTGCTCTAGGTTCATTAAGCGCGGCTATAGCTTGTTTTATACACCAGGGAAAAAGAGCCTGTGATGCTATCGTTTTAGCCATCGCCTACTTGCAACAAAATCTTAGTCTTAGAAAATCGCAGCAATTAGATTTCAATCTAGATGCTCAACCTTTGCACTCAGCGCTTTTTTGCTGGCCATTAACGCTACAACACTACCCGCAAGTGACTACCGACCTTTGTACCGATGCTCTACAGCCTTTTGCTAAAACTGATTCTTTATCACTTGGTTTATATCCGGTGGTAGATAGCATTGAATGGCTAGAAAAACTGTTAAAGCTCAGCGTAAAAACAATACAACTGCGTATTAAAAACACCGCAGATGAAGAGTTAGATCGACTTGTTGCAAACGCCAGTGAGCTAGGTAAAAAATATAAGGCGAGATTATTCATCAACGATTATTGGCAGCTGGCTATTAAACATCAATGTTACGGTGTTCATTTAGGGCAAGAGGATATCGGCGAAAGCAACTTACTGCAAATTCAGCAAGCGGGTTTAAAGTTAGGGGTCAGCACGCATAGCGAATTTGAATGGTTGCGCGCCATCGCGATTCAACCTAGCTATATTGCGATGGGCACTGTGTACCCAACACAAACCAAGCCTGCCATCTTGATCGGCTTAAAAAATCTGCGCAGGTGGAACGCCACTCTAAAAGAGCATTACCCTGTTGTTGCCATCGGCGGCATAAAATTAACCAATATTGATGAAGTACTCGACACCGATGTTGGCTCAGTTGCACTAGTGACAGCGATCACTTTAGCTGAAAATTATGTTGAAGCAACTCAGCAATTGCAAGACAAAGTGAGCATGGGTAGTAGAGTGTAATCTAGAATATCAAGATGAAGGCAGGATTTCTCCTGCCTTATACCCGTAATCAATCATTTCTTTGATAGATCAGCACCTTAGTACTCTTCTCTAAATCAGATTCCGAAAAATCTTCAGGCACAACTAAACGTTCTTGATAGTGAAATTCTGGACACTCTTGCGCCATCAACGTGCGTACAAAATCGCTCGTTTGCGCTGGATCGTTATGACACACCATCACTTTAGCTTGCCCTGTTGTTAACTGGCTTAAACGTCTAAGTACTTTTACATAATCTTTTTCAACGATAAATGAGCCGGGTTGAAAGCTCGGCGGATCTATTACCACAATATCGAAGGGGCCTGGTTTTTTAATGCGCGACCAAGACTTCAACATATCGTAAGGCATAAAAAGACTGTTAGCTTTATTATGTTCATTAAGCTGATGATTTTTGCGACCGATCGACAGCGCCCGTTTACTCAAATCTACATTGGTAACTAAGTGAGCACCGCCTGCCACAGCCGCGACTGAAAATGCGCAAGTGTAGGAGAAAAGGTTGAGTACTTTACAATCTTGCGCGTTTTCTCTTAACCAACTGCGACCGTTTCTCATATCTAAAAACAGTCCAAAATTTTGGGACTCTAAGGGTGTTAACTGGAATTTAAGGCCCGACTCTTCTACGATTAAAGTACTGGGCACTTCCCCATAGGCAATCTCAAATTTAGTATCACGCTTGCGACCGCGCTCTTGAATTAATACCCCTAACACCGCCTCTTTAGCAGCTAAAAAACTCACAACAGCGGCTAACGCACTAGCATCCATATCTTGATACAATCTGATCACTGCCACATTAGGCAACCAATCGATCACCATCTGGCTAAAGCCTTCAATGCTACCGCTCCTTCCATGAAACAAACGCCTCACTTCTAATGGGCTTATCTTAATGGCGGTACTTAACTGTTGATTAACCCAGTTTTTCAAGGCGATAGGCAATACAGTCTGTAATGGTGTGTTTTCGCTCATGAATCTCAATCTTTGTTTTAAAAAGTAATTGTAACCTAAGAGCCAGCTAACTTAACGTAAATCTATTACGAAAACACAGTATCTGCGAATTTTTCCAGAATCTATTATTGAATAACTCCCATCATTAGGCCTATTCCTCCACCTATGCACCTAGGAGACTGCCCAAGAACAGACTGATCTACTGCGTTCGCAGTTTCGGACAGCTTCCTAGAGGCCGACGAACAACATATTCTAGGCAATGTGCTGCTTTTAAACATTAGATAATTCAAGCTGCCTCTGATTCACCTCTACTGAACCCTGATGATTCAAGCAAAGCTTGATTCCTCTCTACTAAATCAATGTTTTAAACTAGAGATTACTAATTTTTTGTCATTTCTACTGATACAATGCAAACATCTTTTACTGTTAGGTTAATACTTAGAATTATGACATTTGAATATCTGCGCCAGAGCTGGTTTTTTTTCAAAAAGAACATAGCTACGCTTGCTAAAATCAACCTGCCTTTTTTACTTGCCTTCAATATTTTATTTACGCAGGTCGACATATCCACTTCGAGTGAGAATTCCGAGGCACTAGCGAGCTCACTACTGTGGATGTCAATGCTCAATTTATTGATGATGCCTATTTACTGGGGTGCAACCATCAGCTTTATGCAATCGACTGTTGAAGGGCCTGTTTATACAGTCTCTCAATCT
>Ga0209396_1004320_pt1 | contig 13899 bp, 11 predicted proteins | sample GOMGulsemesocosm_6_FD_184638 | JGI IMG/M metagenome (GOLD analysis project Ga0209396, IMG submission 184638) | Methane-oxidizing microbial communities from mesocosms in the Gulf of Mexico - GOM8C Gulf of Mexico (SPAdes) (version 2) | ecosystem: Environmental > Aquatic > Marine > Cold seeps...
AAGACAAAAAAGTCATAAGAAAGGTGAAAGTGATTATTTTTTTTAAATAGCCTGCAACTCAATAGATTACTTCTATACTCAAATGTATTCCGTTGAAAAACAACGACACCCACAAATGTATTAAGTTAAAGGAATATCATGAGTACACTACCTGGTTCAACTGCAGTACGTCCCGACTTAGATTGGAGCCAATTAAAAGAAACTGTCTTGATGTTAAATCTTGCGGTCGCACAAATAGACGAGTCAATGAACGAGGGGAACTCCTCAGTTGAAACACTTTCTGGCTCATTTACAGGATTAGCCACAAACTTAAGGGACATACAATCGTCTGTTTTACAAATGAAAGATAAGGATGACAATGCAGACAAACTGAGACTGATCATTGAAGGATCAACAACCACTGCTTTAGACAAAGTACATTCTGCAATTATTGCATTTCAATTTTACGATAAATTAACCCAACGGCTTGATCATGTTAGCCAGAGCTTAGGTGCTTTAGCAACACTAATTACTGATCCGGCTGCTCTTTATTCTCCTGTTGAATGGCGAGCCTTACAAGAATCCATTAGAAGCAAATATACGATGGAAGAAGAACGTAATATGTTTGATAAAGTCATCGCTGGGGTTCCTATTGAAGAAGCATTAGCGGAGTTTAAGCAGGCAGTTGTCGATCGAGGTGGCTGCGAAGAAGATGAAATAGAATTGTTTTAGTTTGTCGTGTTATCGAGGAGATGTTCGCAGTTTTTTGTATTAAGGTCTTAAGCAATAATTAACTTGTGTTCCTCCTCAACGGTTATTAAACAATAACGGGTGAAAAATACAGGGGAATTAAGTAAACGGCTAAAATCATCACTGCTTTTAGCCTAGATAGGCAAGAGTAAAATAGTCAAAAATATAAAAGTATGAATCCCCGGCCCGCAAGTTATATCTAGAAAATAGCTTTAATTTAGAAGCCTATCTACATACTGTGATTTTGAATTGTATTTGTTTAAATACATATGATAATTGTCGAACTTCTCTTCAAATAGGTTTTTATTATCTTGTAAATAACTGAGCAGTTGTTCTGCAGTAATCGGTTTACTAAAGTAGTAACCTTGAATGTTGTCACAGTCTTCACCCGACAGGAATGCTAATTGTTCCATTGTTTCAACTCCTTCAGCGACCAGTTCTAAAGACAGTTTTTTTGCAATGGTAATAATAACTTTAGTAATATCCTCATCACATTGATCAATACCAATATCTTGGATAAAACTACGGTCTATTTTTAATTTATCTAGGGGTAATTTGCGTAAATTATCAAGAGAAGCATGACCGGTTCCAAAATCATCCATTGATATATCAACACCCAGTTGATGAATTCCCTCCAATTCTTCTACTAACTTATCGAAACAATTGGTCATTGCTGTTTCGGTTACTTCTATTTCTAGTTGCTTTGGAGATACAGCGTATTTTTTCATTAATTTAGTCAGTGTATTCTTGAACTTACCTGTTGTTAATTGACGAACAGAGACATTAATTGATACGGTGACACCTTCAAAACCAGGCAGCTGATTCCACTGAGATATTTGCTGACAAACTTCGTTTAAAACCCACTCACCTATAACTTCAATTTGACCAGATTCCTCTGCAATCGGAATAAAGTTATCAGGGCTTATTGTTGCTTCCCCTTTAGGATGCCAGCGTAATAGGGCTTCACAGCCAATAATTTTATTTTTGCTCAATGATACTTGTGGTTGATAAACCAAATGGAACTCTTTATTTATAATTGCTTGTTGTAACATTAATTGAATGCGCTGTTTTTCTTGCACTTTTTCATGCATGCTTGCCGAAAAGAACTGATAATTATTACGCCCTTGTATTTTTGCACTATACATTGCCGTATCTGCAGATTTAAGTAGCTCTTCCATAGTCATGGTTCCGCCTTCATAATAGGCAATACCAATGCTGACACTAACGTTTAATTTAGTCCCTTGGATATCGATAGGTTCATCAACTTTATTCAATATTTTTTGTGCAACATTGGCCATGCCATTAGCATCTACTATGTCGTACAAGATGATCGCAAATTCATCTCCACCCATACGCGCAATAAGGTCTCCCTCTCTTACACTCTTGCGAAGCATAGTACTGACATATTGAAGTAATATATCGCCAATATCGTGTCCATATTGGTCGTTAACAAACTTAAAATGGTCTAGATCAATGAACAATACCGCTAACGATGCATTTGAACGTTGTGTTCGGACGATAATTTTTTCTAGACTATCGTGAAAGCAAGCCCTGTTAGCCAATTCAGTTAGTGAATCATAGTTAGCTAGGTAATGTAACTTTTGTTCATTTTCTTTGCGCTGAGTGATATTTTGAAACATGACAACACCGCCTAAAGTGTTACCATTTTTATCAAGCGTGACATCGCTGGTGTACTCTACGTAAAAAGGAATACCTTCACTCGTTTTCCAACGTTCTCCAAACGTACCGCCTTCTTTAGAGTTTTTAATAATATTTAATAACTTGTTTCTATTGATACCAACGGATAATGCTGAGCTATTAGCTTTAAATAGTTCATCATTTAGTTCTGATACAAAAAAATCTTGTAAATTACTATGTAATAATTTTTCGTGTACAGTTTCTAAAATCTGACAAGCTTTTGGGTTCGCAAAAGTAATAACACCTTGTATATCTATACCTAAGATCCCTTCACCTGCAGAGTTAAGTAATGCATGTAAACGCGAATTACTTTCTTCCATATCTATTCTTGCTTGTTTTGTAACTTGATGAAGACGATCTAGCTCCACAAATTGTCGTACTTTATTAATGATTACTACCGGCTCTATCGGTTTTGTCACATAATCAACAGCCCCTGACTCATAGGCTTTGTTCAGGTTTTGGTTATTTTGATCACTAGCTGTGATCATCACGATAGGAATATTATTAAATCTTTTATTATGATGAATTAACTGTACGGTTTGATAGCCATTTAGTCCTGGCATTTCTACATCCATTAAAATGACAGAGAAATCGTGATTCAATACTTGAGATAAGGCACTTTCACCTGAATCAGCGTGAACAATACTTACATTAAGGGGGGCGAGAATTACTTCAAGTGAATATCGATTAACCTCTAGGTCATCGACAATCAGCACTTTACTCCTACTATTGAACTCCATAGGCCTTCCTTGGAAAATATGACTCTAAATAGTATAGTCAGTAATTGAGATTTTTTACGAAAATATTAGAAGGTAAGCTTAATTTAAAGCTATTTTTTGCTGCTTTTGATCAAGTATTATTAAATAATCTGTAATTTCCGTTAGAGATAATATAAGGGCTGTAGGGACTTTGTTAATGGCCGCATAAGGCATTTCACTTGACTCTGCGCTATTAGGATCTTGTACAATAGCTGTGCCTCCGTTAGCTACTATCTTTGCCAAACCTACTGCACCGTCATGATTTTTACCCGTTAGGATAATAGCTAAACATGCTTGTCGGTAAATATCGGCTGCACTTTCAAACAATACATCAATGGAAGGTCTGCTGTAATTGACTTTGTCATCTCGTGATAAACTAAAATAAGGACCTCGCTCTATCAGTAAATGATAATCAGGCGGTGCTATATATACTATGCCTGATCTTATGGGCTCTTTATCAACAACGTCCTTAACTTCGATATCTGCGTTAATATTAAGATGTTGCGCTAAATAACTATCATCACATGAGGCTCGATGTTGAACAATGGCTATTGGTAAGTTAAAGCTTGCGGGTAACTGAGCTACTAATAGATGCAGGGCATCAAAGCCACCAGCTGAAACCCCAATCACTACACATTGGATTTTAGACAAAGAACTCTTCAAGTGTTTCATCTGTATCTAATCTTTTTTTCGATAAATAGAGTTGCCTTCAGACAAGGGAGTATATTTATTTTTTAATACCGAAAAACGAATGGTTTCTTTGTTTCCTAGGCACAAAAAACCTTTGCTAGTCGTGCTTTCATTAAACAAATTTAATACATTATTTTGTAATTCATTATCAAAATATATAAAAACATTTCGGCATATAATCAAGTTCATTTCACCAAACACACCGTCTTTTACTAAGTTATGATAAGCAAAAGTGATAGAGCTTCTTAGCTCGTCATTGAACTTAATTGCATCGTATTGATCTGTGTAATAATCAGATAAACAATGTTTTCCTCCCGCTTCGGAATAACCTTTTTTATTTATTTCGATATTTTCTTTGCTATAAAGGCCCTGCTTGGCAATATCTATTGATTTATTATTGTAATCTGTAGCATAAATTTTGGCACGATTAAGCAAGCCCGCCTCCTTTAATAATATGGCTAACGAATATGCTTCTTCTCCTGTTGCACAGCCAGCATGCCAAATTTTAAAATAAGGATATGTGTCTAAAACCGGAAATATAGACTCAACCAGATTTAAGAAAAACTCCGGGTCACGGTACATTTCGGTGACGGTTACCGATAATTCCGACAAAAATCGATTGAATACCTGTTCATCATATAAAATACGAGGAATGAGCTGGTAGGGCATGTCGAGTTTTTCTTTTATCAATAACCCGTTGATCCGTCGCTTTAAACTAGATCGAGCATAATGACTAAAATCATAATCATACCGGCGCCGAATTGCTTCAAGTAATATGTCTATTTCAATTTCTGCTATTTCGGTCAATCCCATGATTTATCCTTATGCTATCGACACTTTTAATAAAGCAAGTAATTCATCCATTTTAACCGGTTTGTTCATGTAATCATTGGCGCCGGCTTCTAAGCATTTTACTTTATCTTCGGCCATAGCTTTTGCCGTTAGAGCGATAATGGGTAAATTCTGATATTTATCTTGGGCTCTAATTTCTTTCATTGCTTCATACCCATCCATAATAGGCATCATAATATCCATTAGCACCACTTCAATATTGTTGTCTTTTTCTAATGCTTCGAGAGCTTTAATACCATTTTCAGCAATAATGACATTTAACCCTTTTTCTTCTAAAACAGCCGTTAGTGCAAAACTATTACGTAAATCATCATCAACCAAGAGCACAGTACGGCCGTCAAAAAAGCTTTCTTCGTTATGCAACATCTGAATGGCTTGACGCTGTGTATCTGGCAATGACAGCGCTGTTTGGTGTAAAAACAGCATAACTTCATCCAGTAAACGTTCGTTTGAAACTTCACCCTTAATGATTATTTTATCGGTATAACGGTTGAGTTTTGTATATTGCTCTTCACTCAGTTCAATGCCTGTATGGATCACCACAGGCGGTAATTTATCTTTAGTCATCTCTTGTATTTTTTGTAAAAATTCATGGCCACTAATACCCGGTAAGTGCAAGTCTAGAACGATACAATCAAATTGAACTTCCATCATTAAGTCTATTGCTTGTTCACCGGAATAGACTTCAGAAATTTCAATACCGTCATTTTCTAATAGTAGCCTTAAACTATGACAATGGTTTTCATTGTCATCGATAATCATCAATTTCTTAGGTTCACTATTGAGTATCTCATCAAATACAGTAAAAACTTTATTGAGCTCTACAGCAGATGTTGGTTTTTGTAATACTCCGATTGCACCGTGATATTTTGCATCAGCGAGCTCTTCGCTTGCTGAAATAATATAGACAGGAATATGCCGAGTGGTTAAATCTGACTTAAACAAAGCTAATAGTTTTACCCCATCTACATCAGGTAAACCTAAATCAAGAATTATAGCGCTAGGTTGATATTGAGCAGCCAAATGCAGCGCACTTTTTCCATCGCCAGCGACGACAACTTTATAGCCTTTTTCTTGTGAAATACCCTTGAGGACACATGAGAAATCTTTATCATCCTCAATAATTAACATGGTTTTATCACTTGATATTACCGTGCCCCTATCATCCTCGATAAATATAGGTGCGACATAACCATTGGTCTCAATAGCAGGTAAGGTAATTGGTGTAATTATTTGTGAATCTGCAATCTGCTGGGTAGAGTGTGTGATGTCTATAGGGCCACCGACCGTATTTCTATTGCCATATTCTCCATCGTTGAGTAGTGGCAAATAGACGGTAAAAGTACTGCCCTTATTGTATTCACTATTAAGTTGTAGTTCACCGCCCAGTAAACGGCAAAGCTCTCTTGATATGGTTAAACCTAAACCCGTGCCGCCAAATTTTCGGCTTGTTGAGCCATCGGCTTGTTGAAAAGCCTCAAAAATTAATCGTTGTTTCTCTTGCTCAATACCTATGCCCGTATCAATAACACTAAAGCCAATACAATTTTGGCTGTTCAAATGCGTTTGTTTAAATACAACATCATTTTTAGGTTCAAAAATTCGGAAAATAACGCGACCTTGGCTTGTGAATTTAAAGGCATTAGACATTAAATTTTTCAATATTTGTAAGGTGCGCATCTGGTCTGTTTGAATCGTTTTAGGTAAATCCGTGGAAAGCTCACTAATAAACTCAAAATCTTTAGTCAGGGTTAGCGGTTTAAACTGTGAACAAATATTGTTTTCAAGCTGATTCAGTTCAATATTTTTAATTTCTAAGGTTAATTTGCCAGATTCAACTTTAGATAAGTCTAAAATATCATTGATCAAGCCGAGAAGGTCTTGCCCACCTTGATGGATGATTTCGGCCGACTCTCGTTGTTTTTTAGTCAAGTTACCGTCTTTATTTTGAGACAACATACCCGACAATATCAACAGGCTATTCAAAGGAGTTCTTAACTCATGAGACATATTGGCAAGAAATTCTGATTTATACTTACTGGAAACTTCTAATTCTTGTGCCTTTTCTTCCAGTTGTTTTTTCGATTTTTCAATTTTAATATTTTTTTCTAAAATTCTTTGTTTTTGTCTTTGTAAGTATTCTGTTTTTTCTTCTAATTCTTCGTTAGATGCTTGTAATGCTTCTTGTTGAATTTTTAAACTGGTTTCTGATTGGCTAATCGTTTTTGTTTGTTCTTCAAGTTCTTCATTGGAAGCGCGTAACTCTTCCTGTTGCACTTGTAACTCCTCACTACTGCGTTGTGCTTCTTCTAATAAATCCTGCATCTTTACACGAACATGAGCACTGTTAATTGCCATAGCAATACTCTCATTTGATCTTTCTAATAGCTCAATACTCTTGTCATCAAATTCACCAAAACAGCCTATTTCAATTGCCCCTTTCACTGAGCCATCGAGCAATATCGGCGACACCATAATATTATTGGGCGAAGCCTCACCTAAGCCTGAGTTTACGCTGATATAATCTTTAGGCACATTCTCGATCATAATGGTTTGTTTTTCTTTAACCGCTTGCCCGACGATTCCTTCACCTACAGCAATTTTATTCGATAGGTTTTTGCGACGTTGGTATGCATAACTACTTGAGAGAAATAGATTACGTGCTTCGTCGGCAAGATAAAATACGCCAACTTGTGAACCTGTGTATTTGGCGATATAGGTAATAACCTGTTCTGTTAGCTCTGCTAGTCCTTGCTCCCCACGCATGGCATTAGTTAATTCAGTGTGACCTGTTTTTATCCAATCTTCCCTTTTGCTTTTATTGGTGACATATCGTAAATTCTCGGTCATTAACGACAGTGACTTTCCTAGTTGATCTCGCTCACTTTTGGGACTGATATCCACAGAGTAGTCGCCTTTAGCTATTGAGTCACAAATAGCAGCTGCATCTTGTAAACTTTGTGTCATTAAGAATAAGGCTTTTCCTAAAGTATCTTCATCACTACGCGGCTTTACTTCTACTGAATAGTCACCTTGAGCAATAGCATCAGCTTGGCGAGTAATCTCATCAAATCGATTAGTCATTTGGTTAATTGATTTTGCTAATAAATCATCTTCGCTTTGCTCCGGTACTTTTAATGAAGTATTACCCTGAGACATTCCTTCAGCGACGACGGAAATATTTTTCAAAATTTGAGTCATATTTTGAAGCGCGATTCCTAATCTATCCTGATTGTTTTTAGGTTTGATTGGTTTGGTGTAATCTCCTTTAGATAGCGTATCTGCCACTTCAACGAGTTCTTCTAAATAGGCCTCATTATCTTTTATCTCAGTTAAATCCCTGATAATACCGGTATAGAGCTTTTCATTGCCAATGGCATATTCACTCACAGATAAGTGAATAGGGAAGATGGAACCGTCTTTTCGTTGGGCGGAAACCTCTCGCCCTTTGCCAATAATTTTTTTTTCTTTTGTTTTTTTATAATTAGCTAAATAGCCATCATGCTCACCATGAAAAGGCTCAGGCATTAGCATTTTTATGTTTTTACCTACCACCTCTATTGGCTCATATAGAAACATTGTCGAGAACGATGGATTGACTGACTCTATGATGCCTTTGCTGGTAATGGTGATAATAGGATCAAGAGCCGAAGTAATAAGAGCTTTAGTTTTTTGCTCTGAAACTACCTGCAAGCGTTCGGCTTCTTTGATCTCTGTTAGGTCTCTAATAATACCGGTATAGAGTTTTTCATTGCCAATGGCATATTCACTCACAGATAAGTGAATAGGGAAGACTGAGCCATCTTTTCGTTGAGCAGCTACTTCTCTGCCTTTACCTATGATTTTTTTTTCTTTTGTCTTTTTGTAATTAGCTAAATAGCCATTATGTTCACTATGAAAAGGCTCTGGCATTAGTATTTTAATGTTCTTACCCAGAACTTCACTTGGCTCATATAAAAACATTTTTGAGAACGCTGGATTGACTGATTCTATGATACCTTTGGCGGTAATGGTGATAATAGGATCAAGAGCCGAACTAATGAGCGCGTTAGTTTTTTGTTCAGATATTTCCTGTAAACGACTGGATTCTTTTTTTTCAATCATATCGTCAAATCGAGTAACTGTACCTTTTAGCTGAGCTACGATTTCACTTTGTTGTTTGGTGTATTCAAACTGATCAAAGTCAATTTGTTGGCCGTTCCCAAGGTTGATTGCAGATAATGATTGATTAAGGAATTTTTGGAATTGTGTTGATGTCGTCACAGCGTATTTTCTCCCTGATTAATAGCTCTTTGTATTGATTGTTATTTTTCTTAATTCAAGAGTATAGATGTGAAGAGTGTATTTTCCAGTAATGGCCGTATTTAAATAATTAAATAAGCCATAAAATTATAACGTTACCGAAATATATTAAGTTTAGAGTGAATGCTAAAGCTTATTTCAGTAATAAAATTTTCCAGAGACCTCTGAAACTTAACTAAATTTTATATGCGATTATCATTTTATAATCATCAAACCATTAATTATTAATGAATAATGCACCTAACAATACCCCGTAATTATGTTTGTAAATTAAATGTTAACTTACAAGTGTAATAAGTTAATATAATCTGAATTAAGGGTGAGGATTACAGCAAGTTAAAAAGCTCGCTACTCTTTAGAGAGCTTTTTATGCGTAGAGTAAAAATTTTCTATCCAAAGAACTCGTTATATTTTAACGATTACTTAAGTTTTGATCCTCCTTTGCGCAACTCAGTCACTTGGTCAAATCCTATGCCCCAGTTATCTGTACTGACTTCATCAATAACAACGAAAGTCGTTGCTGGATTTTTGTTTAAAACGTCGACCATCAACTGAGTGCAACCCGCTATAATTGCTTGTTTTTGTTCGTTACTTACATCTTCATCTGTAATTTTAACGTTAATATATGGCATGTTTTTCCTGTTTGTTAAGTTTTTATAGAGTTGTTTAGCTAAGTTCAATATCGGCAGCTTCAATTCGTTTAGCTAGTACGCTTTCAAAATAACTTACCGAATTAGATCCTGATATCAATTCACTGCCATTGATAATGAAAGCCGGTATACTGCTGATATTAAGCGCTTGGTATCGGTGAGCTTTTTTATTCATTTCTTGGTTTAATTCTATAGAATTCATAGCTGAATTCGTTAGGTTTTTATCTAGTCCGATTTCTTGGGCAATGTTTAACAATATAGTTAGATTACTAATATCTAACCCCTCATTAAAATAGGCCTTGATAAGGCGTTCATTCAAAATACATTGTTTATTGAAACGCGCCGCCCAGTGCATCAGTAAATGCGCATTGTGGGTATTGTAATAATGCGTTCTTCTAGAGAAGTCGATACTTACTCCTGCGCTAGCTGCGGTTTTAACTAATGATTGTTGATATTTGAGTAACTTAGTTTCATTCCAGCCAAATTGGCGGTTGAAATAATTGGCTATAGACTCTCCATTTTTATCCATGTTTGGATTAAGTTGGAAAGGTAGAAAGTGAAATTCCACCGCTAGATTTAAATTTTTAATGGCTGCTTTGATATTACTGTAACCAATTGGGCACCATGAACAGACAATATCGTGAACCATTTCAATGTGTAATTTTTCCATGTTATATCTCCTCGTTAAGTATTTATATCTGTGTACATTTTATTAACGATTAGCCACTGACCGTTTTCTTTTAGTAAGCCAAGGAAATCAATATAATTAAAGTCAAACAGGGGACACTGAATTTTTACCATTGCTTGGTCTTGCACTATATCGAGAGATAACAACTTAAACTCATAAGCTCTACCTTGTTCTTTAGGTGTGGCGCGATTCGCAACATCCGTTAACCATTCATTTACCGAACGGCGAGAACCGGGTGCCTTTAACCAAGCATCTGAATGGAATATAGAGGTAAGCTTAGCAATATCACCATGATGCAGGCCATCAAAGTATTGTTGGACAATACCTGTGATAATTGCGAAGTCATCTGGTTTCATTTGAGTATTTTTCATATTATTCTCTGTGATTATTGGAACTTACTTAGCGGATTCAATTTGTTCAGCCTGAACAGATTTTTTAAAGCTTGCCATTGATTGTACGGTCGTTAACATTTTGGTTGTTCGTTCGCCAAAGATAAGTTCTACCGGAAAGTACTGGCCCCAAGTTGCGTATACGGCTAACATAATGTCTGCTGCAGATAAGGTGTAAGCTCCTAAACGTTCTAGTTTATTTTCTACTACTTGCCATAAATCATTGATATTTTTTGCTGCAGCATTAAATGCTTCTAGCTTTGCGTTTTCATCGCTAATGTTTTGCGCAATGAAAAATAGTTTTGAATAGGCGGGGTGCATGGTGGCATTGGCAAACATAATGTCTTCTATTGCCTTTTGTTGTTTGTCATTATCGTCAGGGAACAAAGAGTTTTCGTGTTTATTGAGTAGGTGTAATATTATCGCGGCACCTTCGGTTAGGGTTTTATCACCATTAATTAATACCGGAACTGTTCCTACGGGATTAATTTCACTAAAGTCTTTCACATTATTTTTATCAATAATTTTAACGTTCTGATCTAATTCGTGTAAAACAACTTGTGTCGCCAATGAACAAGCGCCCTGCATGTAATAAAGTGTGTACATCTTTTTTCCTCAAAAGTTCTTTGGTTAAATTAATTAGCACGCCAATTCACTGACCGTGTCTGTAAACAGCGATGGATGCATATTAGATGCATTTTTGGTTTTCATATATAGCTATAATGTGGATATACTGTCACCGTATAGGAAACAATGTCAGCAGCTTTACAGCTAAGTAAGTGATGCTCAATAATAGGAAAAACCTCGAAATAGGAAACAAAATGAATAAACTACGTGCCATTCAGCTTTTTATTCGTCTGGCTGATTTAGGCAGCTTTACTCGGGTAGCTGAGCAAACAAATTCGTCAAAGTCGATGATTAGTAAAGAAATTTCTAGGCTAGAAGACGACTTAGGTGCTCGTTTATTGCACCGTTCTACACGGAATGTGCAATTAACAAACGTAGGTGAAGGATATTTACAGCGAGCACGTGAGATATTATCAAAACTGGATGATGCCGATAGTTTTGTTCAAGATTTACAGCAGGACTTACGAGGTAAGCTTAAAATCAACGCACCTATGGCGTTAGGTATCACCGATTTATCGACGCTGTTTAGCGATTTTATGCTAGCTTATCCCGATATTGAGCTGGATATTCATTTAGGAGATGAAAAAGTTGACTTGGTTGAACAAGGTTTTGATTTAGGATTTCGGGCATCAAGCACACCAATAGACTCTAACTATGTTGGCAGACCACTAACACGCTTTGCTTATAAAGTTTGTGCATCACCTGATTACCTTGAAACCCATGCTGCTATTGTTTTACCAAGAGATCTTGAATTGCATAATTGTTTTGTTTATAGCTATTTTCAGGGAAAAAATGTGTGGCCCATTGAGGATGGAATTAAAGTGAATGGTCGTTTACGGGTTAATAGTACTCTCTTTATGATGGAAGGAATCAAACGTGGCTTAGGGCTTGGTTTTATTCCCGATTTTGTCTGTCAGTCGGCTATAGACAAAGGTGATGTAGTTGAGGTTTTACCCGATGCAAAAAAGCCAATGTTAACACTTTATGCTTTATATCCAGCTCGGCATTTTGTGCCCGCAAAGTTAGTACAATGTATTGAATATTTAGAGCAATGGTTTACCGATAAACATCAAAGTTGATGTTTTCCAAAGGAAGATGTAAGTCTTTAAATGTATGATAAAGTACTAGACGTTTGTTAACTAAATACATGTAAATAATGATAATGAAAGTGAAATTGCAGTTAATCTTGCTTATGTATTTAAAATTGATGAGTTATGGACACTCTATGAATTTTAACATTTTTCCATATTCGTATCCAAGTGGATTAGAGTAGCTGAATTTAACGGATACCTCTAAAAATGTCTCCAAATTAACTATGCAACTATAGTTTCATTAGGCCATCAGACTATTAATCTAAATGAATGTTGTACTTAGCAAAATGCCTCGGGTAGAATTTATTTAGTAGTCCAATAAAAGGTAAAGTTCATGTCTAGAGCAACATCATTTGATATTGCCTATCGAGCTAATGTATCACAATCAACGGTTTCAAGGGCGTTACGAAATAGTCCGTTAGTTAATGAAGAAACACGTTTAAAGGTTCAAGCAATAGCGCGAGAACTTAATTATAAAGTTGATAAAAACGCCAGTAATTTGCGTACTCAGCAAAGTGATACAATCGCCTTATTATTATTTGAAGATCCCACCAACGACGATTCGCTGATTAATCCTTTTTTTCTATCAATGCTTGGCAGTATTACCCGCGCCTGTGCAAAAAAAGGCTATGATCTATTAGTTTCTTTTCAACAATCAAGCGATGATTGGCATGCTGACTTTGAAGACAGTAAAAAAGCCGATGGACTCATTCTTTTAGGTTATGGCGATTTTGTCGATTACGAAGAAAAGTTAATTAAATTAAGTGAACAAAACACCCATTTTATTCGTTGGGGAGCTAAAGTCGCTGGCGATAATATCGTCTCTGTTGGTTGTGACAATTACCAAGGCGGCTACCAAGTTACCGAACACGTGATAAAAAATGGCCGAAAATCTTTTGCATTTTTAGGTGACGCTTCAAGTCATTCACCCGAGTTTTTAGAGAGATACAAAGGACATTGTCAGGCTTTACTTGATAATCAACTCTCCGTTATTAACGATCTGAAAGTTGATGCCACTTCAATTGAGGAGTCAGGTTACCAAGCTGCTTGTCAATTAATTTCAAGAAACATTGAATTTGATGCCATTATGGCCGCGAGTGATTTAATTGCCATCGGTGCGATGAGAGCGCTGCAAGAGTATAACATTAAAATTCCTGAAGACGTTGCTGTTGTTGGCTTTGACGATATTGCAGTTGCAAGCTTCACATTGCCGAGTTTAACAACTGCGAAGCAAGACACCATGCTTGCTGGGGAATTGTTGGTCGATAATTTAATCGCACTTATTAACGGTGAAAAACCCATAACGACCTTAATCCCCACGACACTTATTGTCCGTAAATCCTGTGGTAGTCTAAGAGAGCAATAAAATCGTTAATTGAACAATATATTTTCTTACTACTCAAGAAAGTCCTTCACTAAAAACAA
>Ga0209396_1004324_pt1 | contig 13892 bp, 9 predicted proteins | sample GOMGulsemesocosm_6_FD_184638 | JGI IMG/M metagenome (GOLD analysis project Ga0209396, IMG submission 184638) | Methane-oxidizing microbial communities from mesocosms in the Gulf of Mexico - GOM8C Gulf of Mexico (SPAdes) (version 2) | ecosystem: Environmental > Aquatic > Marine > Cold seeps...
GACGTTAACCGTGCATGATCTTGCATCGGATGGACACGGCATTGCACGCTCAGGGCGTGATGTCTATTTTATTCCAGGAGCTTTGCCTGGCGAAACAGTGGTTGTCGAGATGCTTGAGCGTAAGCGCAAGATCTGGTATTGCCGACTTGTGTCCATTGAACAGGTTAGTGAGCATCGAATTGACCCCCCTTGCCCTCATTATAAGCGTTGTGGGGGCTGTGATTTACAGCACTTAGAATACTCCCAGCAAGTCATTCTTAAGCAACAAAGAGTAGCCCGCGAACTCAGTCGCCAAGGTATAGAAATTGAGCATTGGGATGCGCCGTTAATTGCGAGCGATCAACAATGGCATTATCGCCGTCGCGCTCGTTTAGGCATACGTTATAACAAGGCTAATCAAGAAGTCTTTGTCGGCTTTCGTGAAAGCAATAGTAAACACCTCACCAATATTGATATTTGCCCCGTTCTAGTTGAACACCCTGCCTTAGATTGGAAGGCTTGGCGTAGTCGTCTCGCTCAGTTAGAAGGAATTACCCGCTTCACTCACATTGAGGTCTTACAGGCCAGCGAACGTTTGGTTCTGGTTTTTCGTGTACTGAAAAAGCTGACGGATAACGATCGCAAGAAACTCCAGACTTGGGCGGCAGAGCTGGCGATAGATATTTATATTCGTCCGGATGATGAGCAGCCGATAGCAGCGGTAAATGAAGTCATTAGCCCATTAACGCACAATGTCTTAGGGCATAATCTTTCCATACATCCCGACTATTTTGTGCAAGTAAATGCCAAGGTCAACCAGCTGATGGTCGCTGAGGCAAAAGCTTGGCTAGCACCTGAAGCGGGTGCTCATGTTTGGGATTTATTTGCTGGGCATGGCAATTTTTCAGTACCGCTAGCAGAAGAATGCATCGTTGATGCCGTTGAAGTCAGTGACGAAATGGTGCGTGCGATTGAATTGCATGCACAGCAATTAAGCAGCGAATCGCAAAAGAGCCCGGAAAAAGACGGCCGTGGCTTAATTGCACATAAAGCCGATTTGTCCAATAGCGACAGCTTGGCATCTTTGCCCAATCCTGACTATGTTTTACTCGATCCGCCAAGAGCAGGCGCTAGCGTATGTATGGCCGAGTTGATTAAGCGTAAAGCTAAACGCATGGTTTATGTTTCCTGTGATCCTGCCACCTTGGCACGAGACTTGAAAACACTCAGCGAAGATTTTGATGTTGAGCGCATTACAATTTTAGACATGTTTCCACATACCCATCACATCGAAACTATGGTGTTATTGGTGCCGGCGAGTAAAAGTCGTCAGGGGCGGAAAAAGATGATGAATGATCGATTGCAAACCCAGACAAAAAAACAGGCTAGAAGCCAGACTCAGGGCCTGAGAAATACCAAAGAGAAAGGAGCATCTCGTGGTAAAAGTAAGAGATGATCAGCCTTTAAAGCATAACGGTAAGATAAACGTTGATGCGTGGTTAGATAAAATCTGTACCGAAGCGGATATTTTAGAGCCAGAAAAATTACGTCACGCCTTAGTTGTTACTAAAATTTTAGCCGAGGATGCGGTTGAAAATAGTACCTATTGGACCATAGATAGTGCCCAAATGGGGCTAGAAATGGCGCAGATTCTGGCTGAATTACAGCTTGATGAGGCTTCAATTTTAGCCGCCATTCTTTATCGTGCGGTGCGAGAAGGGCGTTTATCCCTGGCTCAAGTACGTAAAGATTTTGATGATGAAGTCGCGACCCTGATTGAAGGGGTATTACGCATGGCGGCGATCAGTGCCATTCAAAATACTTCAGAAGAAGCGGTATTAGGTCAGCGTGAAGCCCAGGTGGATAACTTGCGCAAGATGCTAGTTTCTATGATTGATGATGTGCGGGTTGCATTGATCAAACTAGCGGAAAGAACCGCGGCTATTCGTGCGGTGAAAGATGCCCCTGAAGATAAGCGCATCAAGGTCGCGCGGGAAGTGTTTAATATATACGCTCCTCTTGCACACCGTTTAGGTATTGGCCATTTAAAATGGGAGTTAGAAGACGTCTCCTTCCGGTATCTAGAGCCACTAGCGTATCAAAAAATTGCGACGTTGTTGGATGAGAAACGTTTAGCCCGCCAAGATTATATTGCTGAAGTTGTGACCACGTTAACGGCTGAATTAGAAGGCTCCGGTATCGTTTGTGAAGTGAATGGTCGAGCGAAACATATTTATAGCATTTGGCGCAAAATGAAGCGCAAAAACATTGAGTTTTCGCAAGTATATGATGTGCGGGCCGTACGAATTTTAGTGCCGTCACTAAGAGACTGTTATGCTTCTTTAGGGGTTATTCATTCCTTATGGCGCCATATTCCTAATGAGTTCGATGACTACATCGCTAACCCGAAAGAAAATGGTTACCAGTCTTTGCATACTGCGGTGATTGGCCCGGAAAGTAAGGGGATGGAAGTTCAGATTCGCACCCAAGAAATGCATGAAGATGCCGAGTTAGGGGTTTGTGCTCACTGGAAGTATAAGGGCACAGATACCCATGCTAAAGATAAGGCCTACGAGCAAAAAATTGCTTGGTTGCGTCAAGTCGTTGAGTGGCATGAAGAGATTGGTGATTTACCTGAATTAATGACAGATTTACGTTCAGACATTAACCCTGATCGCATTTATGTCTTTACCCCAGAAGGTCACGTGGTTGATTTACCACCCACAGCGACACCGGTGGACTTTGCTTACCGTGTGCATACCGAGATTGGACATTGTACCCGGGGGGCAAAAGTTAATGGTCGTATCGTACAGCTGACATACCAGCTGAAAACGGGTGAGCAGGTTGAAATTTTAACGACTAAAGAAGCGCGTCCGAGTCGCGACTGGTTGAATCAAGATTCAGGCTATATCAATACCGCTCGTGCTCGTGCCAAAGTCGCTCATTGGTTTAAGTTACAAGCTAAAGACACTAATCAAGAAGAAGGTCGTCAATTATTAATGCGCGAACTTGATCGTCTTGATTTAGCGCGTCAACCGCTGTCTGAAGTTGCTAAAGCGATGAATATGAAGACAGCAGAAGATTTATTTGCTGGCATTGGTGCGGGTGATGTTCGCTTGGGGCAAGTAGTAAGCTACATCTTACGTCAAACTGAAATCAAACAACCGCAACAAGAATTACCCTTATTAAAACCAAGCGCCAAGCGAGAAGCTAGTGAAGATATTTCGATTCAAGGTGTCGGTCATTTATTAACTCAAATTGCCAATTGCTGTCAGCCCGTGCCGGGAGACGATATTTCGGGTTATGTCACATTGGGCCGTGGTGTAAGTGTTCACCGCCAAGATTGCGAGAACTTAATGCATCTTGAAATGACTGAGCCACAACGAATTATTGAAGTTAGTTGGGGTGGTAAAGCGACCCAGTTATATCCTGTCGACATTGATATAAGTGCTTATGATCGTACTGGTTTACTCAGAGATGTTAGCTTGGTATTAGCCGATAGTGAGGTTAATGTCGTTGCGGTAAGTACGCACTCTGAACAAAAAGATCACTTAGCTCATATGCAATTAACCGTAGAAATAGACAGTTTGTCTAAGTTAGGCCGGGTGCTTAATAAACTGAATCAATTACCCAATGTTTTGACGGTACGTCGCTCACGTTCTCATAGCTAAACAAGGCCGCATTAAGAGTTATTTTATGACGAAACAATACGATCTGGCAGATTTGCTGTATTTGATGCAGCGCTTACGTGACCCGGAAACGGGCTGCCCTTGGGATATTAAACAGAGTTTTGCCAGTATTGTTGCCCATACTTTAGAAGAAGCTCATGAAGTTGCAGATGCAATAGAGCAGCAAGATTGGCCTCATTTAGAAGAGGAGTTGGGTGATCTTTTATTTCAGGTTATTTTTTATGGCCAACTAGGGCGAGAGCAAGGGTTGTTTGATGTTACTTCTGTAATTGATGGCCTTGTTTCTAAGTTACTTCGTCGCCATCCTCATGTTTTCCCTGGTGGCGATTTAAGTGCTAAGCGTGCGATTGATTCTTGCCCTAGTGAAACTGAAATAAAAGCTCAGTGGCAAGTGATCAAAGAGCAAGAGAAGATGCTCAAGGCTCAGCGCATAAGCACTTCACGGATAAGAAAAAATCAAATTGAACTCGTCGATTACCTACAAGATATCCCTGCCACTTTACCGGCATTAACTCAGGCTGATAAGATTCAAAAAAAGGTTTCCATGCGAGGTTTTGATTGGACTGAAATTGAAGGTGTCATCGCTAAGGTACGGGAAGAACTACAAGAAGTTGAAGATGAAATCGCAGCGGCCGACCCTGAGCGCTTACAGCATGAAGTTGGCGATTTAATCTTTGCCTCGGTTAATCTAGCGCGTCATCTAGGTATTCAACCAGAGCAAGCCTTAGGTCGCGCAAATAGACGTTTTAGTGAGCGTTATAGCATTGCTGCGCGCGCATTAGCCGCAATGGGGCGTCCGTTAGATTTAGCCAACCCTAATCAGGTTTCGAGTGCCGAAATGGAGGCTGCTTGGGATGACGCTAAGCGTATTCATCCCCAGCTAATTGCTCGCTTATCATCGGCGGCCAATGATGGCAATTAACTGAGGCTGTTTAAGCTGCGTATCTATTAATGTGCCGATGCTTTCTTTGCATCATTGATCTGTTTTAAGTGCTTGCGAGTCAAATTTAAAAATTTAGGTGTTGAACCAATGTCAGCGTACATTGGATCACCTTCCTCATCACGAGCCACAATCTCATTGCCTGCTATGTAAGGGAAGCTACTAGTAACTTCGTCTAGTGCACTGCTAATCAGATCTCTTAATAAGTTTTCTTGTGGGTATTTAGGAAACATTTCGCAAAGCGCTTCTAAACGAGCAGAATCTTCTACCGATAGCTTTATCTCATACCCTTCTTCACTTAGTTGGCCGGCAAATTCTTTTTCCCAGTACCGCATCAACTTATTTAATTTCATGATTTTCCCTTCAGTTTTTTCTATGTTCTTTAATTCTAGTCCGAAAAAATGATCTTATGTTCAACAATAACAAAGTGTTACTAAACACTGCTTAAGTTAAACACTGAGCTATTAAACTTGGCTTTAATTGTCTTAGAAGTGGTTAAATCTCAGCGAAAGCGGTAGTTTTAATAGAATTGTTTTAAGCTGTAAGTTGAGCTAATTATCCTGAATAAAATGAAGGGAGTTATTATGTCGCAATTGGATCCGCTATTAAGAGATAAAGTGCGAAATTTAGGCCAAGCATTAGGGAAGACTATCACTGTTGATTGTGGAGATAATATTTTCCAATTAATAGAACAAGTCCGTAACCTTTCCAAGTTAGCTCATAATGGCAGTGATGAGCACAAAACTGAGCTCATCACTGTGTTAAGAGCGCTAAAAGATAATGAATTAGTCCCAGTTGCTCGGGGTTTTAGTCAGTTTTTAAATCTTGCCAATATAGCAGAGCAACAACATTCATTAAGTTGGCGCCGCCAAGAGAGTGAAGATGATCCCCTTGATGGAATGCTCGAGGATGTATTTGATCGTATTTTAGCGGATTGTGAAAAGACAGATCTTGTTGAAGAGCTAAAAAAGATTGATATAGAACTGGTATTAACAGCACATCCTACGGAGATTATCCGCCGCACATTAATTAAAAAATACGATGAGATTGTCGAGATATTGCAAATACTGGATGACATTCGAGATGATCATCCTAAGCGTGATGAATATCAGCAAGAGTTAAATAACTTAATTGCTGAAATCTGGCGCTCTGACGAAATTCGTCAGCAAAGACCTACCCCTGTTGAAGAAGCTAAATGGGGTTTCGCAGTTATTGAAAACTCACTCTGGCAAGCTGTTCCTAAACTGATGCGGGAGTTGGATGAGAGACTATTAGCGCGTAGTGAGGGGAGTTTGCCGTTAAGTTCCAGTCCATTACATTTTGCTTCTTGGATGGGAGGCGATCGTGATGGCAATCCAAATGTAACGGCTAATGTGACACAAGAAGTATTGTACCTTGCGCGTTGGATGGCCGCAGATCTGTATTTGCGGGATCTAAACGAGTTAAGTAGCCAGCTATCCATGGTGCAGGCAAGTGATGAATTGAAAGCCTGGATGGGGGAGTGTAATGAGCCCTATCGCGAGTGCATTAATCAACTAAAGCAAAAGCTTCAGCAAACGAAAGTTTGGGCGGCTGAAAGTGCGCGCTTAAAAACCCACAGTAGCTTGCCTCATATAGCAGATTTAGAAACTTTATCTGAACCTTTGGAGCTGTGTTATCAGTCGTTATGTGAAACGGGAATGAAGGCCATTGCGGATCGCGAGTTATTGGATGTGATTCGGCGAGTATCGTGTTTTGGACTAACGTTAACGCGGCTTGATATTCGTCAAGAATCCAGCCGACACAGTAAGGTCGTTGCAGAGTTGTGTGACTTTTATCAGCTGGGGGATTACCTCAGTTGGGACGAACAGAAAAAGCAGGATTTCTTATTAAAAGAGCTCAGTAGTAAGCGTCCTTTGCTACCGAAACAAGCGGATACTTGTGCGGTCGACAAGAGGGTTTCTTCAGAGCAGGCTGATAATTATTGGCAAGCCAGTGATGATAGTTTAGAAGTTTTGAATACAATGAAAGTCATTGCCGAACAAGGCGAGATGGGAATAGCTAATTACATTATTTCTATGGCGAGTGAAGCCTCGGACATTTTAGCAGTGGCTCTGTTATTAAAAGCCTCAGGGGTTGATCGCCGATTACCAATTGTCCCTTTATTTGAAACCTTGGAAGATCTGCAGTTTGCTGGTCAAAGGATGAATGATCTCTTTTCACTGCCTTGGTATAAGCAGTATTGCGGCCTACATCAGCAAGTAATGATTGGCTATTCTGATTCAGCAAAAGATGCCGGTAATATGGCTGCGGCATGGGCGCAGTATAAAACTCAGGAAGAATTAGTCTCGTGTGCAGACAGTCACGGTATCGAATTGACGTTATTTCATGGTCGTGGTGGAACGGTAGGGCGAGGCGGTGGTCCTGCGCAAAGAGCAATATTAGCGCAGCCTCCCGGTTCGGTTAAAGGCCGCTTGCGAGTGACCGAGCAAGGGGAGATGATTCGCTTTAAATTTGGCTTTCCCGCCGTGGCATTACGCAGCTTGAAAATTTATTTATCTGCGGTTTTAGAGGCGACGTTATTATCCCCCAAGCCTGCGGAGAGTGATTGGCGTGAGCTAATGGAAGACATGGCCAATAATAGTGTGCAATCTTATCGTGCTATGGTCCGAGAGAATAAAGGTTTTGTACCTTATTTTAGATCGGCAACCCCTGAGCAAGAATTAGGGAAGTTGGCTTTAGGCAGCCGTCCTGCTCGCAGAAAAGCCAGTGGCGGTATTGAATCATTAAGGGCAATACCTTGGATTTTTGCTTGGATGCAAATGCGCATGATGGTGCCTGCTTGGCTTGGTGCCGACCATGCATTAGCGATTGCTCATCAAGATGCCGGTGGGAAATCGGAGTTGTTACAAAAAATGTATCAGCAATGGCCATTTTTCAGGACGTATATTGATATGCTCGATATGATTGTCGGCAAAACGGATGTGGATATCGCTGCCTATTATGATCAGCAATTAGTCGATGTTGAACTACTTCCTATTGGTAAAGAATTACGTGATCGCTTATCAAGCATTGATGGAAACTTAAGAAAAATAACCCCGAAAGTAAAAGACCAGGCTCAATCCCAATTGATGCAGGTGCGTGGAACTTATACTGACCCGTTGCATTATCTGCAGGCAGAATTGTTGCAACGAGTGAGATCCGAAGAACATGACCCTGAAGTAGAGCGAGCATTGATGGTATCGATGGCGGGGATTGCTGCGGGCATGCGCAATACGGGCTAAATTCTTGATTATTAACGGCTAGCGGAGTAGAGTTAGGCCTATTTTTTTTATGGTCTGGCTATATTTTATACAGCTAGGCCCGATATCGGTTTTTGTAATTTATGAGGAGAATGCGCATGCGCGTAATCTTATTGGGCGCCCCAGGTGCAGGTAAAGGTACACAGGCTCAATTCATTTGTGAGAAGTATGGTATTCCACAAATTTCGACGGGTGATATGCTTCGTGCTGCCGTGAAAGCTGAATCACCACTTGGTTTACAAGTAAAAGACCTAATGGCATCAGGTGGATTAGTATCTGATGAAATCATTATCGCTTTAGTGAAAGAGCGCATCACCGAAAGTGACTGTGCTAACGGTTTCTTATTTGATGGTTTCCCGCGCACAATTCCACAAGCTGAAGCAATGGTCGCTGAAGGTGTCGAAATTGACTATGTTGTTGAAATTGATGTTGATGACGAAGAAATCGTTGGCCGTTTAAGCGGTCGTCGAGTTCATGCTGATTCAGGCCGTGTTTATCATGTGATTTATAATCCACCTAAAGTGGAAGGTAAGGATGATGAAACCGGTGATGATCTTATTCAGCGTGCAGATGATTCTGAAGAAACAGTACGTAAGCGTTTAGGTATCTACCACGATCAGACTAAGCCATTAGTTGCTTTTTATAAGCAATTTGAAGCTGAAAATGCCTCGACTAAGTATGTTCATATACCTGGCGTAGGCAGCTTAGAAGAAATTACTGCTAAAGTAATGGAATCTCTAGGTGCTTGATTATTCTAGTTAATTCAACTGAATTAAAAGAATATTAGAAAAGGCCCGTAAGGGTCTTTTTTATGCCTGTATGAAAGTGCGGGCTGGTTATTGGCTTAATATTCTTGCTTAACCGTATTTATTCAAATAAATCGTATATAGAGCTTTATATCGCAGTGTTATTTTTATGTATCCGGAATTTAATGCGCCTAACTTACAATAATGTTGACGATTATTGTTTATAAAACTCTTTTAAGTATGCACAAATCAAGTATGCAAAAAATCGATTCGGAAATACTTCATCTTAATCATGAATTTAATCAATAGAAATTCGAGTATTATTTAATTACTCAAGGTTAAATCTGAATCATTAAGCCTGTATGGTTAAATCGGTAAGTCAAAACTAACGCCATTCCTTGTTAATACCTATATGAAATAGTTTTTCATAAATCAGTTTTTCATAGCCTGATTTTCGTAAGCTGGTTTTTGACAAGTATATGCTCCTATTGAATACGAATATGATTAACAAAGTATTAATTAACTTTTTAGGGCTGATATAGATTAAATTTAATTGTTTTTAATCAATATATTGATTATTTAACAAAATAATGCAGTTTTTTTTGGTTTTTGTTATTAAAAACACTATTATTGACGGCGTCAGCTTCCGCACAATAATATTTGTGCTAATTTTAATATGAATAACATATTAGCTAATTGAGGAAATAATAATGGGCAGACCTAAAAAGAACCCTACAGCAGCTTCTGCAAAAAAAGTAGCCGCTAAAAAATCAACAGTTAAACGCGGAGCAAAAGCAGGCGTTAAAAAAGCAAGTGCTAAGAAAGTAGTGGCAAAAGTTATTGCTGCTATTACTCCTGCTGTTGCAAAAGCTTTAGCGGCTGTTGAAAAAGCAGCTAAGGCTGTTGAAGCTCAGCAGATTAAAGTTGATGCGGCTGCGAAGAAGCAGGCAGAAGCTAAGACTAAAGCCTCTAAAGCAAAAGCAACAGCGGCTAATAAGCGTGCTGCAGCAACGGCTGGCAATAAGGTTCGTGCTGAGAAAGCTAAGCTTGCTCCAGCAAAAGCAAAATTGCGTGATGCTAAAGTTGCTTTGAAAGTTGCTGAAGTTGAAGCAAAGACTGCTGAAGTTGCAGCAAAAGCAAAAGCGGTTGTTGCTGAATATGAAGTATCTTTGCAGGCTAAGTCAGAAGCTGATTTGAAGAAAGCGTTAGCGGACTTCGAAAAATCTTGGATTAAGTCTCGTGAGCGTCAGGTTGCAGCAAAAGTTAAGGCTTTGGCGGCTAAAGAAGCTAAGAAAGCAAAAGCAGCCGCTAAAAAGTTAGCCTCTAAAGCTAAGGCACTTTCTGCTCCTAAGAAAGTAAAAAAGGCAGTCGCTAAGAAAGCAGCTGTTAGTAAGCCTGTCGCTAAGAAAGCAGTAGCTAAGAAAGCAGTAGCTAAGAAAGCAGTAGCTAAGAAAGCAGTAGCTAAGAAATCAGGGCGTGGACGTCCGGCTAAAAAAGCATAATTGAGTATGCTTTACTAACTTATTAAGTGTTTGGGTTAGTGGGAAGCCTCAGAAGAAATTCTGGGGCTTTTTTGTTTCTGCAGTATTTTCTTGTAGAATTTTTATCTCTAGGTCTGGATTTGATATACTACCGCTGATTTTAACCATATCAGTGATTTCCATGAGCAATATTCTAGTCTTTGATGCTTCATCATCTTGGTGTTCTGCCGCCTTAAGTATTAATGGTAAACGTTATAATTCCGCTCAATTACAGCCGCGTAAGCATGCTCAGTTGATTTTGCCTATGATAGAGGACTTATGCCAGCAGGCGGGTATTAAGCCTCATGAGCTTGATGGTATTGCATTTGGTAAAGGGCCTGGTTCTTTTACTGGGCTGCGTATTGCTATTTCTGTTGCTCAAGGATTGTCATTAGCAACGGGGGCAAAGTTGTATGGGATCTCTTCCTTACAAGCGCTTGCGTGGCAAGCTATGGATCAGTATTCGGTTAAACGTGTGGTCGCTATTATGAACGCGCATATGGGGGAGGTCTTTTATGCGGCTTACCAAATTGATGAGTGTTCAAAAGATTCATTACTAACATTGTCAGCAGTGATTGATGATAGTTTAACTAAGCCGGAGTTAGTTGATTTAACCATATTGGATGCCGCTAGTGGCTGGATGGGGGCGGGTGACGGATTACAATTTAACTCGGAGATGCCACAAGTAACCGCCGTATTAAATACCTTAAAGGAAGATGTCTTTCCTATGGCTGAAAGCATGATGGATATAGCACTAGCAGCTTGGCAGCAAGATAAATTCACTGCTGCCGAATTACAACAACCGGTTTATTTACGCGATACCGTAGCGTGGAAAAAATTGGCTGAGCAGCCTTCTTTACTCAAACAATCATAATTTTATAGCGTGACCTTTAGGAAGTATTAAATAATGGATTTGATTCAAATCATTGTATTGTCATTGTTGCAGGGATTTACTGAGTTTCTCCCTATCTCGAGCTCTGCGCACTTGATTTTACCCTCTCAGATTCTGGGTTGGCCAGATCAGGGGTTGGCATTCGATGTTGCGACCCATATCGGTACGCTAGCAGCGGTTATCCTTTATTTTCGTCGCGATCTTGTCAGTATTACTCGCGGCTGGGTTAGTTCGGGATTCTCCTCTCAGATGAACGATAATGCTCGCTTAGCATGGGCCATTGTTATTGCAACGATTCCGGCAGGAATAGTTGGCCTGTTATTTGGCGGGTGGATCGAAACTAATTTAAGAAGCTCTGAAGTTATAGCTTATTCAACCCTAGTATTTGGTTTGTTGCTATTAGCGGCTGATAAATTGGCTGCTGAGCATAAAGATTTGCTGCAGATGACGTTTATGGCAGCAATCATTATTGGTTTCTTTCAGGTTCTGGCATTAATACCAGGAACATCACGCTCGGGTATTACAATAACGGCAGCATTATTTTTAGGATTTGAAAGGAATGCAGCGGCAAGATTCTCTTTTTTAATTTCGATTCCGTTAATTCTAGCGGCTGGATTGTTAAAAACGAAAGACTTAGTAGAACAAGTAACTCAGGTTGATTGGGCGACGATTGGATTGGCAGCTCTGATATCTGCAGTCAGTGCTTATGTTTGCATATATTTCTTCTTAGCGTTAATTAATCGTATTGGCATGACTCCATTTGTAATCTATCGTTTGGTGCTCGGGGCGATATTGTTGGTTTGGTTTGTTTGATGAAAATACTCGATGGAATTATCCAGCAGTCGGCAACGAATCTATTTGATCTAGGGGCTTGGTCGCAACAATGGCAAATTCCTTTGGTTGATGAGGGGCAATTAGTTCAGGCTGGGCTTTATCTGATGGTTGATGGTGATCAAATCAGTGTTCAGCAGGGCGGAAAGAAAGCCCCTGGCCCAGTCTTTGTTGATTTCGTTAGTGGGGCGAGTGCTCATCGACGAAAATACGGTGGCGGGAAAGGGCAGAGTATTGCTAAAGCAGTGGGAATTAGCGGTGCTTATAAACCGACAGTATTGGATGCAACGGCGGGTCTAGGTCGTGATGCGTTCGTATTAGCAACCCTGGGTTGTAACGTTACCTTAATCGAACGTCACCCTGTGGTTTACTTATTACTAAAAAGTGGTTTGCAGTGCGCTCAGGGTGAGATTGAGATCGCAGATATCATGGCTCGCATGGCATTAATGCAGGGCAATTCAATTGACTTGTTATCTCGATGGGACTCGTTAGGAAACCCTCAGCCCGACATAGTATATCTCGACCCAATGTTTCCACACTCGACGGCTTCAGCGGAAGCTAAAAAAGAAATGAAGCTTTTTCGCTCTTTGGTAGGAGCGGATATAGACGAGGATCAATTGTGGGAGCAAGCTGATAGTATTGCGCGTTGTCGTATTGTCGTTAAGCGGCCAGCAAAGGCGCCTCCGCTAGCAGGGAGAGCCCCTAGCTATACCTTGGCAGGGAAGGCGAATCGTTTTGACGTTTATAGTAAAGCTAAGGTCATTCAGCCCTAAGTATTTGAGTAAATTACTTAGGGCTTATTTTCTCCTTCAATTATTGAGAGTATTACTGCCAAGTAATTTGTAAAATACTTTGGCGTAAGCTGGCATCGAGAACTCGTTCGAGTTCTTGAGTCATAGCAGTAAGACTATCATCAAAAGTAAGTTGTCCCTCTTCATTATTCACTAATAGGCCCTGACTAAGCAGTTGTTCGATTAACGTTCTAAATAAGTTTTTATCGAAGAATTCAGGGGTGCTAATGCCGTGCAAAACAGAAATACGCGAAGCCAAGATAGAAGATTGCTCTTCGAGCTCTTTGGCGTTGATGTGGCCACTTCCTACTTTATTCAGCAGCGATAGTGTTAAGAAATAACGTTCTTGAGTTTGCATTGCTACAGATGCAAAGCCCGCTAGCTTAACGTATTCGTTAGAATTAGCTGCAGGGCGGCTAAAGCGATTGCCTTGGCGTTCTAATAAGCCCAAGCCCACAAGGGCCTCTAGCCAGGAATCGATCACTTCAGGTAATTCTTCCAGTTCCCAGCGTAAAAAGAGTTCTGCCTTAAAGAAAGGATATAAGAACTTACATAAAGTCTGGATCTCTTCTAAGTCGTGTTCACGATTATTAACGAATAAGCTAGCCAATAAAGAAGGCATAGCAAAAATATGGAAGACGTTATTGCGGTAGTAACTAAGGGAAATCGCTTGGTAGTCGTCAGCTTGAATAATATCCCCTAGGCTATGCGTGGCGATGGAAACCATGCCCATCTTTTCGGCATAAGCAATCCAGTCCTTGCCATCACCTTCAGGAATTTCTACTAAGTCAGTATAAGGTAGTGATTGCAGTAAGCGTTTGTAGTCATCCAGTTGATTGGCCAAAAGCTGTGCGTCCATCGCTAAGTGGGGTGTTGCTAATAAACCTGTGGCTACGAGATTGATAGGGTTTACAGAAGCGGCATTATTAATTTGTGTCGCAACTTCTAAGGCCAATTTATTAACGACCTTATTAGTCCACTCAGGTTTGAAATTATTATCACTGCGTTGATCGCGCCAGTTAGGCTGCTCGCTGTCTAATAAGTTATCAAAATTAATCGGGTTGCCAAAGGTTACGCGTACTTTACCAAATGAGCGTTTCATACTGCGTAAGGATGTAAACAAGCTTCCTAAGCCTTCTTTCTTTTTCTTCTTACCCTTTAATTCGCCTTGATAGCTGCTGGATTCAAAGACTTTTTCATAGCCGACATAAACCGGCATAAAA
>Ga0209396_1004329_pt1 | contig 13885 bp, 9 predicted proteins | sample GOMGulsemesocosm_6_FD_184638 | JGI IMG/M metagenome (GOLD analysis project Ga0209396, IMG submission 184638) | Methane-oxidizing microbial communities from mesocosms in the Gulf of Mexico - GOM8C Gulf of Mexico (SPAdes) (version 2) | ecosystem: Environmental > Aquatic > Marine > Cold seeps...
AATGGCGAAAAAACATCATTAGCCGCAGTACGGTCATGGCCTCTTTACTTGACCAAACTCGACAGGTTGCCAAAAGTGATTTTAGTATTTTAATTAATAGTGATAGTGGTACCGGTAAAGAATTACTTGCCACTGCCATTCATCAAGCGAGTACACGCCATGAAGGAAAGTTCACTGCCATTAATTGTGCTGCTATACCTGAACAATTATTAGAGTCAGAGTTATTCGGGCATACCAAAGGCGCTTTTACCGGAGCAGAGCGTAGTCATGCTGGACTATTTGAAGCGACCGATGGCGGCACATTGTTTTTAGATGAGATTGGCGATATGCCAATGAACTTTCAAGTAAAACTACTAAGAGCGATACAAGAAAAAGAAGTAAGACCCGTTGGTAGTACCAAGTCCATCAAAGTTGACGTTAGAATTATTGCTGCGACGCATAAAAATCTTCAACAAGCCATTATAGATAAAACCTTCCGCGAAGATTTATATTATCGTCTTAATGTGGTTGAACTTGAATTACCGCCACTTTCTGAACGAAGAGAAGATATCCCCCTTCTCGCTCAACATTTTTTAAATACTATTATCGAAAAAGGTCACGCCAATATTAAAGGCTTTTCACAAGAGGCTATGGAGTTGTTGATCAGCGCTCCTTGGCCGGGAAATATCCGTCAACTACAGAACATTGTTGAGCAAAGTGTCGCTTTATCTACCGAGCCACTGATCAGTGAAGCCTTAGTTAAAAATGCCTTACGTGACAAAACAACAATACTGCCGTCGTTTCAGGAAGCTAAAGATAAGTTTGAACGAGATTATTTAGCGAAGTTACTACAAATTACCGCTGGTAACGTATCAAAAGCAGCTAAAATTGCACAGCGTAATCGTACCGAGTTCTACAAACTATTAAATCGCCACCATTTAACGGCTGAAGCCTTCAGAACCGAGGATTAATCACCTTAGTCAGCTGAGCCATAACGAAAATTAACAACTATTTCTTTCGCTATGGCTTTACAAGCATTGCCTGCAAATGTTTAGATTAACAACAAATTAACAAACATATTAGAAAGGACCTCTCATGCTTAGCAGTAAAGGCATAACTCTTGGTGCAGCAGATGGTAAATTAATTCAGCAGTTAGCAGGGCAAAGTAACAGACATGGTTTAATAGCTGGAGCTACAGGCACGGGTAAAACTATAACCTTACAAATACTCGCAGAAGGATTCTCTAAAGCAGGAGTTCCGGTATTTGCGGCTGATATTAAAGGTGATTTGTCTGGTTTAGCACTTGCTGGTTCTTCTCATCCTAAAATTACTGAACGATTAAACAAAATTCCACTGGGCGACTTTAACTTTCAGCCCAACTCGGTAACATTTTGGGATTTATTTGCCAAATCTGGACACCCTGTTCGTACCACTATTTCAGAAATGGGTCCTTTATTGTTATCGACCTTACTCGAACTGAATGACAACCAAACAGGTGTTATTTATGCGTGTTTTAAACTAGCCGACGATCAAGGTATGTTGTTACTAGATTTAAAAGATTTACGTTCGCTATTGGTATGGATGGGAGAAAACGCCAAGGAGCTTCGTAAAGAATACGGCAATATAACCACAGCAAGTATTGGTGCTATACAGCGCCGATTATTGGTATTAGAAGAACAAGGTGCAGAACAATTTTTTGGTGAACCCGCAATTGAGCTGGCTGATTTAATGAGAGTAGATGAAGACGGCTGTGGCATGATCAATCTACTTGATGCCACCATTCTTTCTTCGCAATCGCCACGTTTATACTCAACCTTTTTACTTTGGTTATTATCAGAGCTTTTTGAAGAACTCCCTGAAGTTGGCAACCCTGAAAAACCTAAAATGGTATTCTTTTTTGACGAAGCTCATCTTCTGTTCAAAAATGCTCCTAAAGCACTTATAGATAAAATAGAACAAGTTGTTCGCTTGATCCGCTCAAAAGGGGTTGGTATATATTTTATCACTCAATCGCCGTTGGATATTCCAGAAGAAGTACTAGGACAATTGGGTATGAAAATCCAACATGCTCTACGTGCTTTTACACCTAAAGATAAAAAAGCAGTGAAGTTAATCGCTGAGGCTTTTAGACCTAACCCTGCTTTTGATACGGAAGAAGTTATCACCACGCTAGGTACTGGTGAAGCATTAGTATCAGTTTTAGATGAAGATGGCAGCCCAACTCCAGTAGAAATAACACTTATTCGACCTCCAGAGTCTAAAATAGGCCCTGTTACAAATAAAATAAGAAAGCAGCTAATTGTTACCTCTGAGCTTGCAGAAAAGTATCAGGTGACTATTGATCGTGAGTCGGCGTATGAAACCTTAATTAAAAGAGCTGAAAAAAAGGTTCAGGAAGAGCTTGCCGAGGAAGAAGCAGAAGAAGAACAAAAATCATCTAAAAAAGTAGCTAAGAAAAGTGGCCGTAAGCGTCAAACAGCTACCGAAGCTTTCTTTAAAAGCGCAATGCGAGCAGTAGGAAGTTCGCTAGGTAGACGATTAGTACGGGGCCTATTGGGTTCACTCCTGGGAAAGTAATTTGAGCTTGATTTAAGGAAACAAAAAAGGGAAACGTTATGTTTCCCTTCTACTTTTCATATTATTAATTTTTACCCTATTCACTTAACATAATAAGCAGATAACGTGTCGATGAACTTGTCGAGTAAACTCTGTGGTAGTTGATTAATACCAGCAGCACCAGCACGACCACCTCCAGTAGGAAACTGTATACACACTTCATCAGCTCCTTGTTTATTGGTAAGCGGCGCTCTTACACTTACGGTATACGTAGCATCTTGATTAAGTGTTAATACCGCATGTGCTTTATCTGGTGCATTATTAGCTAATTCATTACCAAATACGCCACTGACTCTTCGTGCCCATGGAGCATCATCTAATTGAACCACTTTACAAACGTTAGTGTCGGCAATAACCCTTGCTGATAACGCCTTATCCATGTCTTGATGATAAGCAGTCTCTAATTGATGAAACAAAGAGTCTTTTTCATTAATCAAATCGAAAGGATTTTCATATTTAACTAACGCGGTAAATAAATCAGCAGGATGAAAATGCAAATCATCAACATCTCGACCATAGCCGTTGTAATTAATATAAATACCTAACGCTTTCAGCTGTTCTTGCTCTTGCTCTGATAAACCAACACGATTTGCTAACGAGATGGCTGACTGGGTCATGTTATCGCCAAAAGCAGCAGCAATTGCCCAGTTAACATAAGCACCATTTAAATACTCATTCATTAATAAGCTGGTACAAGTATTCGCATCGGTATTAATTATTGACGTTAATAAAGTAGACGTTGGAATATCACCGGTTCGATGATGATCTACATAAAAAGTAGGAACGTTTTGAGTTAATAAGTCCTGTAACGCAGAAACATTTTTCTCAAGAGAAATATCTAACACAGTAACAGATTTAGCCTGCTTAGCATCAACTTGTTTAAGTAGCTGAATATCACGCTTTACACCGGTAACCAATATTGATTCTTTAGGTTGGGCTAAACGTAACTGAACTAATGCAATAATGCCGTCAGCATCACCATTAAAAACATCAAAATGCATGATTAAGACTCCTTTACAAAGCCGTTTTCAATAAGATACTGCACTATTTGCTCAGCACAAGCTTGAATAGATTTTTCGTCGGTTTTTACATGAATTGCCGGAGTGGTAGGCACATCATAAGTAGAATCTATACCGGTAAAGTCTTTGATCTCACCTGCTCGGGCTTTTTTATACAAACCTTTAGGGTCACGTTGCTCACAAATGGCAATCGGTGTATCAATGTACACTTCAATAAATTCACCTGCCTCTAAGCTTTTAGCTGCTAATGCGCGATCGGAAGCAAATGGAGAGATAAACGCGGTAGAAACAATTAACCCTGAATCAACAAACAATTTAGCCACTTCGCTAATACGACGGATATTTTCGATACGATCTTCATCACTAAAACCTAAATCGCCATTTAAACCATGGCGAACGTTATCACCATCAAGTAAATAAGTATGGCACCCGCGTGCAAATAACAAAGCATCAACCGCGTTGGCGACAGTAGACTTTCCTGAGCCACTTAAGCCAGTGTACCAAAGTAAACAAGGCTGTTGATTTTTTTGAGCCGAACGCTGTGCTTTAGTAACATTTTGATCATGCCATACAGTATTTTCAGTTTTCATATATTGTCTCTCGCCTTGTTTTGTTATTTTCACTTTATTTAAAAAGGAAATACTATTGGGATCATAATTAAGGTAATCATGCTATACATGATGGATACAGGTAAACCAAATTTTATAAAATCGGATAATTTATAATGCCCGGCGTTATATACCATGATGTTTGTTTGATAACCATAGGGACTCATAAAGCTGCCACTCGCTGCAAAAGCAACGGCCATAACAAAAGGCAGTGGGCTTGTTTCAAGTCCTATACTCATGCTGTACGCAATAGGGAATATTAATGCCGCTGCTGCGGTATTGGTAATTAATTCGGTTAATAAAAGCGTCACTATAAAAATACATATAAGTGCGACATAAGGACTCTGCCCTTGTAAAACACTCTCTATTGCTTGGGAAATGACATTAGCCAAGCCACTTGCGTCAATAGCCTTAGCCAAGCTCAAGGCACCAAGAACTATCATCCAAATTTCTAAAGGAAAACGCCTTTTAATTTCATTAACGGTTAAACAGTCACAAAATATTAAAATGGCAATATAAAAAATTAAGCAGGTAACCAACGACAACGGCGTCAACGCTGATAAAGCAATAGTGGAAATAAAGCCTAAAACCGTTAACGAATCACGCCAGCCATGAAGCATATTCTCAGGCTCATGACCCGATAAAATATAAAAGTTTTTCGATAAGTTGGTTCTTGAGCTGAAATCATTACCCACCGCTAGTATAAGGAAATCGCCTGATTGCAATGTAATTTCGCCAAGCTTACCTGAGAGTGTTGCACCTTCTCGCCTAATAGCGACAACAGCCGCGTCAAACCGTGCTCTAAATCCTGCACTTTTAAGGGTTTTGCCAATAACAGCTGAATCAGGTTTGATTAAGACTTCGGTTAAGTTGTCACGTAACAGACCATCTTGCTCAGCAAATAAGGTTAAACCATCAAACTGTTGTAATGTTAATACTTTAGATATATCACCGGTAAAAATAAGCTTATCTTTCGCTTGAACTACATCGTCAGGGCTTACCGGAGAGATCAAGCGTCCATCACGGATCAACTCAACTAAAAATAACGAATCAAGATTACGTAATCCATTTTCTTCGATAGTTTTACCGACAAGCTTAGAATCAACACTCACTTCTGATTCGACCAAGTATTCGAGGGTTGAAAGGCCTTTCAGCTCCATGTCAGGCAATGATTTCATTCGAACAAAAATCACAATCAAACAACAGATCAACGCGAAAAAGCCAATTAATGTAAAATCAAAAAATTGTAATCCTGCATGCCCCTGCTCTATCAACATACTGTTTACAATAAGATTGGTAGACGTGCCCACTAAGGTTAACGTACCACCTAAAATGGCGGCAAAAGAAAGCGGGATCAGTAGCTTTCCTGGGTTAATCACTTTATTGTTTTTGATAGTAGAAATAAGAGACGCAACAACTGCGGTATTACTCATTAAGGCAGAAGATATTGCCGTACCAACTAAGGTTTTAATAGAAGAGGAAAAGGGTGTTCCACTGATCATGGCCGCAGATAAACGACGTAAAACACTGGTTCTTTCAAAAGCAAAAGAGCATAAAACCAAGAGCAATAAGGTGACTAATCCAGAATTTACCGCATTAGCTAAAACGTCTTCGTAGGAAATAAAGGAAAAGCCAAGACAGGCTAACATAGCACCAGAAAATATACGCTCTGGTACGTGTTGAAATTTGATGAGGCCAATAAAGGTTGCTACAAATATAGCAACCATTAACCATTGAGATGCGCCCATTAAATTGAGCCTATTTGATGTAAATAATAAGGTTTCATTGATGTAACACTCATCCTTTACAGAAATAAGCCCAAACGGCTTATTTCAGTTTAAGGATATCTCGTGCACCCCAATGCGGGAAATGCTTACGTACTAAGGTGTTAAATTCAACTTCAAAGGCTGAGTATGCTTTTTCATCAGTAGAATCAATCGCATGACTTATCATACCCGCACCAACAGTAATGTTACTTAAACGGTCAATAATGATGAAAGCACCTGACGATTTGTTCTCGTCGTATGAATCAAAATGTATGGCTTCAGATAACTCAAAGTTAACCGAACCAATTTCGTTAAGCGCAAGTTGGTCAGCTGATATTTTTTCCATGTTGTTTACATCAATACGATGCTCAACATTTAATGCATGACCTGTTGTTAGCTTACTACCATGTTTAATATAGTAATCACGACCTGGTTCAAGCTCGTCTTCGTGCATCCAAACAACTTTAGTATTTATTTCTTTAGACGTTGTAGGTAAATTGTCTTTTTTAACAATTAACTCACCACGACTAATATCAATCTCGTCTTCAAGTGTTAAAGTAACTGCCATGCCTTTATCAGCACGTTCAATTTCACCTTCAAAGGTAACAATTGATTTAACAATACTCTCTTTACCTGAAGGTAACGTTACTATTGAGTCACCCACACGAATATGACCCGATGCTACTGTACCAGCAAAACCACGGAAATCTAAGTTAGGACGATTTACGTATTGCACTTGGAATCTAAACTGAGTAAAACTTTCAGCGCCATCTACTTTGATAGTGTTTAATAACTTCATCATTGTAGCGCCAGGATACCAAGGCATATTGGCACTTTCTTCTACAACATTGTCACCGTTAAGTGCTGAAATTGGTACAAAACGAACATCTTCAAACGCTAAAGAATCAGCGAATTCACGATATTCTTTTTTAATTTCTTGGTAACGCTCTTGGCTGTAATCAACCAAATCCATTTTGTTCACGGCAATTAACACATGCTTTATGCCAAGTAATGAACAAATAAATGAATGGCGACGTGTTTGAACTTGAACGCCGTGACGCGCATCAATCAAAATAATAGCTAAATCACATGTTGATGCACCCGTAGCCATGTTACGTGTGTACTGTTCGTGGCCAGGAGTATCCGCAATAATAAATTTACGTTTATCAGTAGCAAAGTAACGGTAAGCTACATCGATGGTAATACCTTGTTCTCTTTCAGACTGTAAACCGTCAACTAATAAAGCTAAATCAATAGCTTCACCGGTTGTACCAGATTTTTTACTGTCTTTTTCAATCGCTGCAAGTTGATCTTCAAAGATCATTTTTGAGTCATGTAATAAACGGCCGATTAAGGTACTTTTTCCGTCATCAACACTACCACATGTAAAGAAACGTACCATTTCTTTGTTTTCATGTTGCTTTAAATAAGCTTCAATATCTGTTTCAAGTAAGTCTGTTTGCTGACTCATAATGGTTCCTTTCGAAAGATACGCAGTGCTTCTGCCGACCTTTACGTTAAATGTTGTTCAATAATTTCGAGTTATTCGCTAGTGTGGATAAAGCTTAAAAATAGCCTTCCATTTTTTTCTTTTCCATCGAACCAGCTGAGTCATGATCAATTACACGACCTTGTCTTTCAGATGTTTTAGTTAAAAGCATCTCTTGAATAATCTCAGGTAACGTTGTCGCTTCAGACTCAACAGCCCCTGTTAACGGGTAACAGCCTAAAGTACGGAAACGAACGTTCTTCATTTGAACCTCTTCGCCTTCTTCGATTGGCATACGATCATCATCAACCATAATCAAAGTACCATCACGCTCCACTACAGGACGTTTAGCAGCTAAATATAAAGGAACAATTTTGATGCTTTCTAGGTAAATATATTGCCAAATATCTAATTCTGTCCAGTTAGACAATGGGAAAACACGAATACTTTCCCCTTTGTTCACTTTACTGTTATAGATATTCCATAATTCTGGACGTTGGCTTTTAGGATCCCAGCGGTGATTTTTATCACGGAAAGAATAAACACGTTCTTTCGCTCGAGACTTCTCTTCATCACGACGAGCGCCACCAAAAGCAGCATCAAAGCCGTATTTATCAAGTGCTTGCTTTAAGCCTTGAGTTTTCATTATGTCGGTATGTTTAGCACTACCATGTGTAAAAGGCCCAACTTTCATTGCCATGCCTTCAGGGTTTTTATGTACTAATAGCTCGAAACCATATTCTTCAACCATTTGATCACGAAATTCAATCATTTCTTTGAATTTCCAATCGGTATCAACATGGAGTAAAGGGAAAGGTATTTTTCCAGGAGCAAAAGCTTTACGAGCTAAGTGTAATAATACCGCAGAATCTTTACCTACAGAGTAAAGCATTACAGGGTTATCAAACTCTGCAGCAACCTCTCGCATTATATGGATTGATTCAGCTTCAAGCTTTTGTAAGTGAGTTAAGTTCATTGCAGTCACACTATTTGTTTATATATTAATGGGCAATATGATGACACAGCTATAGAACGACTTCCATAGAGGAAAAGACTTTGTTAGATGAAATAGATATATAAGAAAGGTGTAAGGAAAGATGTGCTTGTTTTTAAGCACATCTTTAAACTATACAATAAATATGTAACTTCAAAGAACCAATTTACGCTTTTATTAGCTCTTTAATATAACTAAGAAACTCTTCAGATATTTCAGGATGACGTAAGCCATATTCTACATTAGCTTTCATGTAACCCAATTTAGAGCCACAATCATGTGATTTACCCGACATATGGAAAGCTTCAACAGTTTCTAATCTCATTAGTGTATCAATAGCGTCTGTTAACTGAATTTCATCACCCGCACCAGGAGGAGTCATAGCAAGTAACTCCCAAATTTCAGCAGACAGCACATAACGACCTGTTACCGCTAAATTAGAAGGCGCTTCATCAACTGGAGGTTTTTCTACAACAGCTGTCATTGGCTGTGACTCACCAGGAACAAGTGTTTTGTCGCCACAATCAACCACACCATAGTTACTCACTAATTCTTGAGGAACTGGCTCAACCATTATTTGGCTATGCCCTACTTCGTCGTAACGAGCCAACATTGCGGCTAAGTTTTCAGTTTTTAAATTGGCTGTTGTGTCATCAAGAATTACATCAGGTAACACCACAACAAAAGGTTCATTGCCTATTATAGGACGAGCCTTTAATACTGCATGCCCTAAACCTTTAGCTTCACCTTGGCGAACATGTAAGATAGTTACGTCTTTTGGACAAATCGCTTGAATTTCATCAAGCAATTGACGTTTTACACGCTTTTCTAGAGTTGTTTCAAGTTCGAATGACTTATCAAAATGGTTTTCAATCGCATTTTTAGAAGAGTGCGTAACTAGCACTATTTCTTTAATTCCCGCAGCAATACACTCATTAACAATGTATTGAATAAGTGGTTTATCAACAATTGGCAACATCTCTTTCGGTATTGCTTTTGTTGCAGGTAACATGCGTGTTCCTAAACCGGCTACCGGGATAACTGCCTTTTTAATTTTTTGACTCATAACTTCTTTCCTTTGAAATACTGTGTTTACGACTATAAATTACTTACATACCAAGTCATTGCTTTTTCAATACCCGACTGAATTCGATATTCAGGATCGTATCCTAACAATGAATTTGCTTTACCAATATCCGCTTGAGAATGTCTAACATCCCCCGCTCTAAATTCACGATAAACTGGCGATTTATCATATTTAATTTCATTGTTCGCTAATGAATTTTTTAAACTATCGAACAATATATTTAACGTAGTTCTATCACCCACGGCAACATTGTATACATTGTTTTTAGCTTCGTCATTTGAAGTTGCAGCTAAAATGTTTGCTTGAACCGCATTTTCAATAAAACAAAAATCTCGACTTGTCTCGCCATCACCGTTAATGAATACATCTTCATTTGAGTACATTGCTGCCGTCCACTTTGGGATAACCGCGGCGTATGCACCATCAGGGTCTTGTCTTTTACCAAATACATTAAAATAACGTAAACCGATAGTATTTAAGCCGTAAGTTTTAAAGAATACATCCGCGTAAAGCTCGTTTACGTATTTAGTAACCGCATAAGGAGATAATGGTTTACCAATGTTATCTTCAAGTTTAGGAAGAGCTGGATGGTCGCCATAGGTTGAACTAGACGCTGCGTATACAAACGTTTCTACTTTCGCTTCTTTCGCAGCAATAAGCATGTTCAAGTAACCAGTTACATTAGCTGAATTTGTTAATGCCGGATCAGCAATTGAGCGAGGTACAGAACCCAAAGCGGCTTGATGAAGAATATAATCAACTCCAGAAGCGGCTTTTTGACAGTCTTCCAAGTTTCGAATATCACCTTCAATAAAGTTAAACTTGCTCCATTGTTCAGCTGACACTTGCCCTTTCACTTCATCCATATTTTTTTGATGGCCAGTGGCAAAGTTATCTAATCCTACAACCTCTTGATTCAGTGTTAACAACATTTCAAGTAAATTAGAGCCGATGAAACCTGCACAGCCAGTGATCAACCATTTTTTAGGTGTATTTTTTAACGTTTCTTGTATTTCTTGGTAACGATTCATTTTATATTTCCATTTTACAACTTAAGACTAACCTAAGTTAGTGAATGATTTATGACAGTAAAAGCAATTAGGTTTATGTGTAAATTCTATAAACAATGACCGAATAACCTGAGCTTTGGATAAATAGCAAAAAGCCAAATATTTTTTTAAACATTTGGCTTTATAACACTAAACTAAAGGCGAACTTTACAAACGAATGTCTGAAAAGTCCTGATCTAGCATATACTTCAAATCATAAATTACGTGTTCTTCTTTCATTAGCGCTTTAATGTCGGCATTACTCATTGCTTTAAACTGATGATGAGCAACAGCAAAAATAATGGCGTCATAACTTCCCGCTTGAGGGGCTTTAATCAAATCAACGTCATATTCATGTTTTGCTTCTTCAGGATTTACCCACGGATCGTAAACATCAACATTCATTTCATAGTCAGCGAGCTCAGAAAGAATATCGACGACTTTAGTATTTCGAACATCAGGACAGTTTTCTTTAAACGTTAACCCCATTACTAACACATTAGCGCCATTAACTTGTAACTTACGCTTGATCATAGTTTTAGTTAATTGAGAAACAACGTACTCTGCCATAGAGTCGTTAATACGACGCCCCGCTAAAATAACTTCAGGATTGTAACCAATAGCCTGTGCTTTATGCGTTAGGTAATACGGATCAACACCTATACAATGTCCGCCAACTAATCCTGGACGAAATGGCAAAAAGTTCCATTTAGTTCCGGCAGCTTTTAATACTTCTTCGGTATCAATATCGAGTTTATTGAAGATTACTGCTAATTCGTTAATTAGGGCAATATTTAAGTCACGCTGTGTATTTTCAATAACTTTAGCTGCTTCTGCCACTTTAATAGACGATGCTTTATATGTACCTGCTGTAATAATTGAACCGTATAACTGATCAATAAATTCTGCAATTTCTGGTGTAGAACCAGAAGTCACTTTTAATATATTAGTTACACGATGTTCTTTATCACCTGGATTAATTCTTTCAGGGCTATAACCAGCATAGAAGTCTTTATTGAAAACAAGTCCTGATGATTTTTCTATTTCAGGAATACAAATTTCTTCAGTTGCTCCTGGATATACTGTTGATTCATAAATAACAATATCATTAGCAGTAACAACTTTTGCAAGCATTTCACTTGCTTTAATTAGTGGTGTTAAGTCTGGCTGCTTGTACTCATCGATAGGTGTAGGAACAGTAACTATATAAACGTTACATTTTTTAAGATCATCAACATTACATGAATAACTAATAAATTTAGAGTCGGCTAATTCTTCAGCAGATACTTCTAAAGTAAAGTCGTGACCGCCATTTAACTCAGTTACTCGCTTGGTATTTATGTCAAAACCTATGGTTTGATACTTTTTACCAAATTCAACGGCTAATGGTAAACCCACATAACCTAAACCAATAATTCCAATTTTAACATCGTTCAGTGACTGTAACATTTATCCGTTATTCCGTTAATTATAAAAATGAGATTACTTATATAATACTATTAAACCCTAAACAAAAAAACCACTTAACTGTAATAAAGAAGATAGGTAGGTGTCTTTTTTACATCAAAGATGGTTTATTTGATTAGGGCCTGTTGATCTTTCGAGTATGAATTTTGTTCAAATTAAAAGCGTTTTAATCAAGGAAAACGTTTTGTAACATAGTTATTCTATGTCATAAACTTTTGACGCAGAGTAAAGCGCTTTTAAATGAACCCTACGGGCAGCATGAGTTTGCTCTTTTTACTGCGTTACAGTGATTTTGTGGGGAATAACCACACACCAATCACTATGCCTTGTATAAAAACCAAACGCATTGCTGCAAAAACATACCTGAAAGATCAACAGACCCTACAGTTGTTTTTCAAACTCTCGTATTTGATTATTGACGGTCTACCTGTCAATTTTCACCTTTCGTCTCAAAAGAACTAGTCAAAACTTGCCTTTGCCTGTTACCGAAGGTATAAATTAAGGTTAACTTTACTGTTTGAGTGTTACCTTTATTCAATACCGTGTAACAAAAACTTAACTGTAAATTATCCGATTATTTATTAACTTTTATTTAAAGATAAAACAATAACAAAAGGTAATGTGAATGACCCAATCATCACAAAGTACACTAGATACAAGTTTCTTTGGCCAACCTGGCGGCCTTAAGACATTATTCTTCACTGAAATGTGGGAGCGTATGAGTTACTACGGTATGCGTATGTTACTCGTATTATTCATGACCGCGACTTTACAAGAAGGCGGCCTTGGCTTAACCGTAGCTTCCGCAGCAGCAATTTATGGTTTATATACCGGTAGTGTTTATTTTATGGGCTTGCCCGGTGGTTGGATTTCTGATCGACTGATTGGTGGTCAAAAAGCAGTTTGGTATGGCGGCTTAATCATAATGGTTGGTCACATTGTGTTAGCTATTCCAAGCGATGAAACCTTTTTTATTGGCTTAATACTGGTTATTTTAGGAACTGGCCTACTTAAACCTAATATCGGCGCTATGGTCGGTATGATGTATTCTGAAGAAGATAAACGTCGTGACAGTGGTTACGCAATTTACTACATGGGCATTAACTTAGGTTCTGTTATTGGTTACACCGTTTGTGGCTACTTAATGGAAAACCAAGGCTGGCATTATGCCTTTGGTGCTGCTGCAGTAGGCATGGGCGCAGGTCTTATTCAATATAGAAAAACATTACCGAATTTAAATTCTGTAGGAGCAGAGCCTGCTTATCCATTATCAGAAAAAGCACAGAAAAAAAGCTGGGTTGTTATAGGTGTGGTACTAGCGTTAATAGCAGTAACTACAACAATGATTATGAATGGTTCGATTGTACCTAACCCTGTAGCTGTTGCTGAATATGTAGCTATTGCTTTCTCTCTCATTTTTGTTGTTTATTACGCATCGATATTTATTTTTGGTGAATTAACAGAAAATGAGAAAAAACGTTTAATCGCGCTGTTATTAGTTTGTATTGCATCGGCTTGTTTTTGGTCTGGCTTTGAACAAGCGGGTTCGTCACTCAATTTGTTCGCTCGTGACTACACTGATCGTATTATTGGTTCTTTTGAAGTACCAACAGGTTGGTTCCAATCGTTAAATGCTTTCTTCATTGTTTTACTTTCTCCATTTTTCGCAGCTCTTTGGATTAATATAGGTAAACGCTTTGTTACTCCTGCTTACGGAATAAAATGTGCTATTGGTTTAATGATCATGGCGAGTGGTTTTATCGTTATGTTTTTTGCCGCTCAACATGCTGCTTCAGGACTTAAAGTTGCAC
>Ga0209396_1004334_pt1 | contig 13870 bp, 14 predicted proteins | sample GOMGulsemesocosm_6_FD_184638 | JGI IMG/M metagenome (GOLD analysis project Ga0209396, IMG submission 184638) | Methane-oxidizing microbial communities from mesocosms in the Gulf of Mexico - GOM8C Gulf of Mexico (SPAdes) (version 2) | ecosystem: Environmental > Aquatic > Marine > Cold seeps...
ATGGCACACGCACTGCCAACTAAAACAAAAAAAGTACCTAAATCTTTAGAACGAGCAATTTGCCCTTTTTTACGGGCATCGGTAAGCTTTTTCGCCGTGGGCTCTTCAGTTTTTTCTCCGCTATCTGAATCAGCCATTTAAGTCGCCTTACAATCAATGAGGTAACAACTAAAATCAAGCGCACGTTGCCACTGTAATTCAAAGTGAGTAAAGAAATTACCAAAGGTTAGCCACATAATAAGTAAGCCAGCCATCATGGTGATTGGAAAACCAATAGCAAAAATATTAAGTTGCGGAGCCGCTCTGGTCATAATGCCAAAAGAGAAATTGATTAATAACATTGCCGTTATGGGGGCTAAGGCGAGTGATAATGCTGTCGCGAACATCCACCCACCCCATTCAACTACTTCGCGATACTTAATGCTTGATAAATGTTCAGTAGGGATTGGTAAGGTATCGAAACTAGCAACAATAAATTGTAAATAAGCTAGGTGGCCATCCATTACCCAAAATAATAATGAAGATAGAATTAGAAAAAATTGTCCTATGGCTGGTACATTCATACCACTTGCAGGATCAACTAAAGAGGCAAAGCCAAGACCAGACTGCATAGCAATAATTTGGCCTGCTAAGGTAAAAGTATTAACCACCATGACAGTAACAAAACCAAGCATAACGCCGATAATCATTTGCTGTCCCAATAAAATCGCAGTATTGAGTGACACTAGGCTATCAACACTAGCGGGTGGAATAGCTGGCATAACAGCAACCGTGATACTGATACATAAAAAGACTTTTACCCGACCAGGAATAGTCTTTGAACTGAAACCTATCATGGTCATAATCAAGGCCGAAATACGGCTAAATGGCAGGATAAAGTCTGCCATATATTGATTAATAATAGACTCAGTAAATTCCATTAACCTTCTCTATAAATAGATAGACCTGAACACATAACTAAACAATCACACTGGGAATACTAGAAATTAGCCGGATAGTATAGTCCATGACTTTTTGTACTAACCAATGCCCACCAATGATTAAAGCGAGTAAAGTGACGATTAATCTTGGCAAAAAACTTAACGTTTGTTCGTTAATAGAAGTTGCAGCCTGAAATACAGCAACCATTAAGCCTACGGCAAGACTTGGTAGGATAATGGCGCACACTAAAAGGATCACAAGTAATAATGCATCACCTAGCATATCTACATAAATTTCTGGACCCATAACTTACTCTCTTAAATTTATCTAACTTTTATAACGATAGAAAAAGAATGATTTAAAAACTACAGTCTTAAAAAATAGGCTAAGTACCTAATCCGTAGCTGGTCGCTATCGTACCTATGACTAGATTCCAACCATCAACTAAAACAAATAACATCAGTTTAAAAGGCAGGGATACTATCATTGGAGATAACATCATCATGCCCATCGCCATTAAAATACTCGCCACAACTAAATCAATAATTAAAAAGGGAATAAATAGTATAAAGCCAATCTGGAAGGCCGTTTTTAATTCACTGATAATAAAAGCCGGAATAATGACTGTCATAGGTAAATCGGTTGGTTTATCAACGGTATCAATTCCAGCCATTGTCGCTAAGGTATCTAAATCTTTAACACGGGTTTGCTCTAACATAAAAGCGCGTAGTGGTACCTTGCCCAGATTAATCGCTTCAATAGAGGTTAATTCCTCTGATAAATAAGGCTGAATGGCCGATTTATCTATTTGATTATAAACCGGAGTCATAATAAAGAGTGTCATAAACAGGGTTAAGCCAATGATCACCTGATTAGACGGTGTTTGCTGGAGGCCAAAGGCTTGTCGTAATATTGCCATCACCACCACAATACGAGTAAACGACGTCATCATAATAACCGCTGCGGGTATAAAGCTCAGCGCAGTCATGAAGATCAAAATTTGCAAGTTTACTGAATACTCTTGCGAGCCATCAGGGTTAGTGGTGAGTGTTAATGCAGAAAGAGACAAGTCTTCGGCATAAGCGCCAAAACTGACACTGAATAAACATAATATTATGATGGATAACGAAATCTTTTTCATGGTTCGTTGGTATTCCCTAAAAAGCAACCTGATTTAAAATAGTTATATGTCATTATTAATAACGCTGTGAATATATTAGCCATTAAGACTTTTTAGCTAAGAGAAAAGATAACAAACTATTTGGAAGCTCAACTGTCTTTGCCTTTTGCATCGGTAATGGCTCAGATAAACGCTCAATTAAGGTAACTTGTTGAGCAGTAACACCTAACAGTAATTGTTGCTCGCCAGCTTGAACGACAACGACACGTTCTTTTGCGCCTAATGATAAACTCGTTACCACTTTTAGTTGGCTAATACTTTGTTGGCCGAGGTTAAAACGTTTGAGTACAAAAGCACAAATAACAATTAAGCAGATAACCATTAACAAAGATAAAATCATGCTGCCGGCATCCATATTGGCCATCACATGCTTACCTACTTCGGGCGTTTTGCTTGGCTGCTCTTTCAACACAATAGCAGCCGGTTCAGACTCTTGCTGAACTGTACTATTTTCTACTTCACCCTGTGGAACTATAATCTGCTGATCAATAATATTCTCACTAACAGCGTTTTTTGCTAATGGCTTTTCAGCGGTACTTTCTTGTGCTACAAGCACCATAGACATAAAAAAACAACTAAGTGTGATAAAAATACGTAATATTTTCATTGTCATCTGGGGCTTATATCTCAATTTCTTAATGGGTATTAATGCTAGGTGCAATATCTTCGCATTAAGTCATGTTTACAAAGTTATTTTAACTTCTTAATACGTTCAACTTGACTAACGACATCAGTTAAGCGAATACCAAACTTATCATTGACAACAACTACTTCACCGTGAGCAATTAAGGTACCATTAACGAGTACATCCAGTGACTCACCAGCGACTCGATCTAATTCAACGACCGATCCTTGGTTTAATTGTAATAAATTTCTAATACTAATATTGCTTCGACCTACTTCCATTGAAATAGTAACCGGAATATCTAAAATAGCATCAAGCTTGCGCTTCTCTTCACCTGTTATTGGCGCATCATCAGGAGTTAACTCTTCCAACTCAACCGTTTCAGCACTTTCTCTTGCTTCAGCTTGCTCATCGAGGGCTTCATCCCACATACTTAGATCTTCGTCTTTATCGTCACTCATACCACTGGCCTCAATTTATAATTTTGTTCAAATAGGTCAACTTCGCTACTTAAAAGTAGTTTACAAGTCATCTTCTAGCAGATGAAGTTCTGCGTCACTATCAAGGCGTTTACCACCTTTAGTTAAAATAGTTAATTCAGATTTAGCTGACTCTGGTCTCTTAATTTTCGATTCAATTTTTAATGCAAGATTATCTCGGCTGCGACCTAACTTAGCTCTATAGGTAGGTAGGTCTTCAATAAGCACGGTAATATGCTCTGGCATTTCAATAGGAATAATGTCGCCGGCTTGTAATTCCATCACTTGGCTTAACGGGATATCAACCTCGATAAACTTAGTATTTATGGTGACTGGCACATCCATAATTTCGTCACGTAACGCCTTTGACCAACGCATGTCGGTATCTTCTTTATCACTTTGCACACCAGCATCAAGTAACTCACGAATAGGTTCAAGCATCGAATAGGGTAAAGCAATGTGGAAATCACCGCCGCCACCGTCTAATTCAATGTGAAAAGAGCTGATAACTACTACCTCTGTGGGGCTAACAATATTTGCCATCGATGGGTTAACTTCTGAATCTAAATATTCAAAAGACACATCCATCACAGGGGACCAAGCTTCTTTGTAATCTTCAAAGATAAGCTTTAATAACATTTGAATAATACGACGTTCTGTTGGGGTAAATTCACGACCTTCAATTTTTGCATGGTAACGGCCATCGCCACCAAAGAAGTTATCTACCAAAATAAAGACTAAACGCGCTTCCATGGTGATTAACGCGGTGCCTTTTAAAGGACGAAAACGTACCATGTTTAAACTTGTAGGTACAAACAGGGTATGTATGTACTCACCAAATTTTATCATCTGAATGCCATTAATAGACACCTCAGCCGTGCGGCGCATCATATTAAATAAACTGATACGCATATGACGAGCAAAACGTTCATTAACCATTTCCAAGGTTGGCATTCTGCCACGCACAATACGATCTTGTGAAGAGAAGTCGTAATCAGAAGTGCCATCTAGTGATTGAACGACATCCTCAACTACATCTTCTTCTTCAACATCATCAACACCATGTAATAGCGCATCAATTTCGTCTTGGGATAATAAATCACTCACTCAATAATCTCTTCTTATTTACTCTGCTTAATGTTAATTAAAACAATGTTTAGTTGAACCAATACATTCCACTAACTATTGCATCACAAAACCAGTGAAAAGTACTTTTTCAACAGTTTTATCGCCTTCAACATCGGTCATGGCTTTTTGTACCGCTGCTAATGATTTCTGCTTTAAAGATACCTTACCGGCACTTGTCGCCAAATCATCTGCGTTAGATCGTGAAAAAATGCCAAGTAGAGTGCTTTCTATCAAAGGAATATGCATTTTAGCATTTTCTTCGTTATCACCACCGCGGACAAGTAACTGTACTCGTATTTCAACAAAACGGTCTCGCGATGCGCCAGGCACATTAAAACGAAACGGTCTCGGCATTGGCACATACAGCGCACTCCCCAGCTTAGCGCCGGAATCTTCTTTAGCTGTTGTTTCACCTGAATCACTATCTAAAGCAGCATCTAACTGCTCTTGGCTTGCATTACTACCACTATCCCCCATAAAGAAAAAATATGCCCCAGCACCGCCGCCAAGTAAAACTATTACTGCAATAACGATAATAATTATTTTTTTCTTTTTACCTGAGTTATCTAACTCTAACTCACCGTCTTTTTCTTTTTCGTCTGCCATGAGAACCCTTTAAATTTACAGCCACAAATAACGATAATAATGAGTGACTAATTAATGACATAGTATTAATTGATAGACTATATCCTTGAATACTCTTTGAGCCAATGTGTTTTCATCAACTTAACTTCATTTTAGACAATTAGGCGTAGTAATCTACACTAGTTGCAGAAGAATCAAACAACTGTGCCGACAAAACATGTTCTACATTATCTTCTTCGGTTTTAGTACCATCAGCCAAAACAGTACCATTATCATTGTTTTTGCTTAAGCCTTGTTCTTCCCTACTTTGCTCCTGGTTTTGCTGTTCAACATTCGCACCACCGACATCAACACCTTGCTCTGACAACATTTCTTTTAACTTATGCATATTTTGCTCTAAGGCTTCTTTTGCTTGCTGGTTTTGTACCACAAAATTAACGGAAGCTTGTTCACCCTGTAAGTTAACGCGCACTTGCATATTACCAAACTCGGGCGGGTCTAACGTAATATCAAACTGCTGTAGTTTCTGATTAATCGTGATCATCACTTTGTCTTTAACTGCGTCAGCAAAATCCTTTCTAAAAATAGAGATTGTTTCTTGTTGAAGTTGAACATTATTTTTCTGTATTTGTGCTGTATCACTGGCAACATTATGATTAAGTACTTCAGACACTTGATGTTCAAGGTAAGCATCATTATTTTGTTTAGCCTGTGTCGCTTGAACGGCTTGTGCTTGTATATCAGATATCGAACGCATTGCGATATTATCTATCACCTTTCTGGCTGATTGTACGCCCACCTCCACAGGTTTCTCTCCTGCCGGTAACATTGCATCAATATATTCATCACTAGCACTGTCATCAGCTTTTTGTTCATTATTTGCTGATTGGATTTTTTGCTGCGCTTGGGCTTGTTGTAAGGCTTGTAATTGTGCACTGGTCATCGCAGGCTGTTTAACCTGATTATTAACAACTTGTTGTTCACTATTTACTGACTGGACTTTTTCCTGCGCCTGAGCTTGTTGTAATGCTTGCAATTGTGCCTTTGTCATTACTGACTGTTTAACCTGAGTATCAACAGCTTGTTCTTTGGCTGTGTTTTTAAGTATGTCGGGCGTTTGAGTATTTTCATCTGCTATCAATTTATCTAAATTAGTTTTACTTAACTGCGATGTCACAGTATCTGTATTATTGGCTTTAACATGGGTAGCCTCTAGCAGACTATTGGCCTTTTTTATTGGTTGTGTTTCAGCTTCTTCAGTTGCTAACTCAGTATTTAGAACACCTTGAAGTTTACCTACTACATTAGTTTTATTATCAATTTGATTACCGTCTCCTTTCACAGCTGACATTTTAGACGAAATTGACACCTGTTCAGTCGCCCCCCCCCCTTTACCAATAGGCTCAACGGGTAATTGATAAAGCCCAGAATCTACATCCTCAACTAACTGGTTTTTACTCGCTTGTGATATACCTGAAGCCAAATCAGTGACTTTATTATTTTTCAGCTGCGCACTAGCTAATTGTGCATTCATCAATTGTTCGCTAGTAATGCTTTTACTTGTAATTCTGCTTTGTTGAGATTGCAATGACTGCTGATAGCCTTTTAATGTTTGATCACCTGATTTAGACGCTGCATCACCGCTATTTGCCATCTGCGCTCGAGCGAGTAATTCATCTTTAGAAAAAGCTTTCAACTTATGAGTAGCTTCGAGGTATGAACTATCTTGATCCACAACATCACTGCTAACCACTTCTGACTGATTGTTTTTACTTTTCACCGTATCAGCTTTAATGTCATTCTCATTTGTCTGTGTTAGCGTAGAATCAACTATTGCTTTGTTTTTCCCCTGCTTGGCAGTCTCTTTTGATTGGGATAAGGTTTGGTCGCTATTATAAAGTAGTGAGATAAACTGCTCCGACTCTGTTAAAGCGGCGTTATTACCTCCTTCCTCTATAGGAGCGTTAGCTTCATTTTTTTTAGTGGTATTATTGTTCTGAGACTCTTGCGAGCCACTTCCTTGACTCTCATCCACGTCACTTTTGCCGTTAGCGGCAATAGTTTTACCCTCAATTGCCGTATCATCTTGTTCTGTTACTGAAGATTTATTTCGACTAGTCGTTTTGTTTTCTTCTGGGAGGTGTTGTTCAACTAAGCTAGAAAAGTCAGTATCATTATTACTTTCAGTCGAAGTACCTGATGAGTCTTTAGCTTTTGAATCAGCCTCTTGTGATACAAAAGTAGGTAAAACATTCACTGGTTGCATATTAACCCCAATAACTTAAATCAATGTAAATAGTTTAATGAGAAGAGTAACACCGCACTGTTTTGTATTATCGGTGTTATCATTCTTAGGTGATATTTCTAACTATATAAAGCAAAGCAAAAATCATTCCAGTCCTGATAATAACTAAGTATATAACTTACTTTCATCGAAGCTTAACGCATAGGACGTCGAACATATTGCTGTGTCGCTATTTCATCAAACATTTTTTGTTCCGACCTTTCAGCTGCCACAGCTATTATTTTCAATCGTTTATCGCGTAATAATTCTACCGCTTTAACCTTTTGTCTCTGTTTAAGCCAAATACTCTTACTTTGCTCTACTAACGCTTTTGCTTGTTTTGTCGCTATCTCTACTTGAGCAGAAGCCGTATCAAGCTTGGCAATAAATGCATGGTAATGGCTGTAGGTAGCACTGTCTAAGCCCTGTTGAGCACGTTCACTTAGGCGTTTCATATACTCTAAACGGTAGTCTGCAACGCCCTGTAAACGGCTAATATTTTGTCGATATTCATTTTCAGCAATTTTTAATTGGTCGGCACAACGCTGCTCGTTGTCTTGTTCATATTTTAAAATAGTATCAAGTTGCTTCATTGGCATGTTGACTGCCCTTTTTCTAATTTGTATTAAGTAGTTTTAAGTAAAAGTCTATGTCGTGATTACTGATTATTATGAGCATGTGCCGCTGCAATAATCTCTTTTAATTGGGAAATACTTTGTTCATAAGGGATCACTTCACTAATTTTTTGCTGCAAGAAAAAATTAATGACAGGTAGAACATTTATTGCCTGATCAATGCGAGGGTCATTACCTTTGGTATAGGCGCCTATAGCGATAAGGTCTTTATTTTGCTGATAAAGTGCATACATTTGTTTTAATTGCTTTGCCAGCTCTTGATGATCGTCACTGGTGACCATAGGCATTACCCGTGAGATTGAGCCCTCAATATTTACCGCTGGATAATGTCCTGCATCGGCTAATTCTCGAGACAAAACGACATGACCATCTAAAATAGCGCGGGCTGCATCGGCTATGGGATCTTGTAAATCATCCCCTTCAGTTAGTACCGTATAAAATGCGGTAATAGAGCCCTGACCTTCTCCACCGTTACCGGCACGCTCAACTAGCTGAGGAAGTTTTGAAAATACTGATGGCGGATAGCCTTTTGTTGCTGGAGGCTCACCTACAGCCAAGGCAATTTCACGCTGTGCTTGTGCGTAACGTGTTAATGAATCAAGTAATAACAAGACATTCAAACCTTTATCGCGGAAATACTCACTAATTTGTACTGCAGTTTCACAACCTTTAAGGCGCATTAACGGTGAGTTATCAGCCGGAGCAGCGACAACTACAGAGCGCTTTAGCCCCTCCTCGCCTAAAATTTCTTCGATAAATTCTTTTACTTCTCTGCCACGTTCACCAACTAAACCAACCACCACCACATCAGCTGTTGTTCCTTTAGTCATCATGCCCATCAATACACTTTTACCAACACCTGAGCCAGCAAAAAGGCCCATACGCTGGCCTTTACCAACACTAATAAAGCTATTAATAGAGCGAACGCCTACGTCGAGTACTTCAGTAATAGCGCGCCGTGATAATGGGTTAATGGGGGTAGCATCATGATAGTAGTCATCATCTGACTTGATAGGCCCTTTACCATCAAGTGGTTTACCGACACCATTAATAACACGGCCGAGTAACTCCATTGATAAAGGTACCTTAGCTTTACTCGAAATAGGCAATACGCGTGCACCAGGCATAACACCACGAAGACTTTCCTCTGGCATTAAGTAGGTAATATTTTGGGCAAAACCGACAACTTCAGCGAGTAAATCGCCATGCGCTGTCTCAACTAGACACTGGCTACCAACATGCGCTTTAACACCAACAGCCTCAAGTGTTAAGCCAACAACTCGTACTAAACGACCTGCAACAGGTGCTTTAAAGTCATGGATAAATTCTTGACTCTTCTTTAAGCGCTCAGTTAAGCGCAAGCTATCAACCATAGTGTTCCGCTACCTTAAGGTAAAATGACAAAAAACATGACACTCAAAAATTAAGTGCTTTGATGTAAGGCATCCTGCAAGAAGGGTTCCAGTACTTGTTTTAATCTAACTTTCATTTGCAAGTCTATATTTGAAGTACTGTTTTCTATTTGACAACTCCCTTGTGGTAACTGTGGAGCTGGTAATAAACGCCAGCCTTGTTGGGTAATATGATCAGCGCCAAATTGAGCTTCTACAAGCTTAATATCACTGGGGTTTACGCTTATTTGCGTTTGTGCATCGCTACTAGGTAAACTTTTGATACCTGTGGCAATCGCCGCCATTAAGATGTCAGGGTTAGTTTTTGCTTCGTGTAAAACTACCGCCTCCGTCAATTGCAACACTAAATTAAGTAATTGCTCTTCGACATTTTTTTCCACACTAGCCAATGGCTGATGCAATTGTTCAATTAAATTCTGCCAATGGGTACTTTGTTGATCAATTTCTTCTTTACCTTGCAATAAACCTTGCTCAGTCCCCACTTCAATACCTTGCGCTTGACCTTCTTCATAACCTTTAGCTTTACCTTCTTCAAAACCTTCAGCAAAACCTTCTTCTTTACCTTGACTAAAGCCTTCTTCACTTGCTGCTTGGCGAATATCTTCAATTTCTTGTGCGGTTAATGGTTGAGGCTCCGCTTCTTCTGACTCTGGAGGCTCGTATACCCAATTACTTTTTTTACCAAAAGCGTTTGTTTTTTCTTTATCTTGAGCACTAGGTTCGTCTTGCACATTAGGTAAAGACCAAACATCAGGTACATCTTCATTTGACGCTTTTATAATGCGAACTGGTGGTTTTGACATTGTTGTATCCTTTACTGCGCTAAACTAGTTTCATGCTATAAGAACTCATCACCACCACCGCCGCCGCCGAGCATAATTTCACCCGCGTCAGATAATCGTCGGGCAACCGAGAGTATTTCTTTTTGCGCAGCTTCAACTTCACTAATACGCACAGGTCCCATTGCTTCTAGATCATCGGCCATCATTTCTGCAGCTCGTTTTGACATGTTACTCATTATTTTATCTTTTAATGCTTCATCCGTGCCTTTTATTGCTTTCATTAAGGCCTCTTGCTGGACTTCACGTAAAATAGCCTGCATACCACGGTCATCCACATCGGCAAGATTTTCAAAGACAAACATTAAGTCTTGAATTTGCTGACTCATTTCTTCATCATTTTCACGAATTGAGTCCATCAACATACCTTCAACATTTGTATCTAGGTAGTTCATAATATCAGCTGCGGCTTTCAAACCACCCATTTTCGCTGCTTGCGCCCCAGCTTGACCAGCAAACTGTTTCTCCATTATCTCATTCAACTCTTGTAATGCTGCCGGTTGTACTTCTTCTAAATTGGCAATACGCATCATTAAGTCTAAGCGTACTTTATCGGTAAATTGCCCCATGATCTCTGCAGATTGCTCAGGTTCAAGATACGAAAGTACAATAGTTTGAATTTGAGGATGCTCATTACGAATAATGTTGGCGACTTGTTTAGAATCCATCCATTTCAATGAATCTAAACCTTTAGCACCACCGCCCATCACTATTTGGTCAATTAAGTTGCCCGCTTTATCCTCACCTAATGCGGCAGTTAACGCTTTACGAACAAACTCTTCACTTTGGAAACCAATAGTTGAGAAGTTTTGTATTTCGTGAATAAATAACTTATGAACAGCGGTAATTTTTTCTTGAGTAAAATCCTGCATTGCTGCCATCACAGTACCCACTTGCTGTACTTGTTTTGGCTCAAGATGTTTTAAAATTTGCGCGGCGTCTTCTTCAGATAAACTAAGCAGTAATATCGCTGCTTTTTCAGAGCCTTCTAATTTATCTACATCAAAGCCCGTAGGAGCTGCGGCTAATTCACCGACTTCTTTTTCATCACTCATCTTCGTTCAACCAACTTTTCACTACTTGCGATGATAATTCTGGCTCATTGGCGACTAACGCTCGAACCGCTTTTAATACATCTTCATCTCGATGAAGATCAGGTAACTGTAAACTGCCATCTGGGGCAAAACCTACCGCGCCAGCATCAAAATCTGACGTTAACATATCCATGGTTTCATCACCTAAATCAATATGACCGTCTAGTGACTTATCGCCGTAATCATCTGGCGTTTGATCTGGGTAGATTAAGCGTTTCAGCATAGGGCGAACAACCGCTAAGATTAAAATAATAATAACCAAAGCCCCCAGTACTAATTTAAGCACTTTAACAAACCAAGGTTGTTGCCAAATAGGTAATTCTACTACTACGCCAAAATCAGGGCGATTAAAGGGAATAGTGACAACCTCTAAAACATCGCCACGTTGTAAGTCAAAACCAATACTACCTTGCAAAAGACGACGTATACTAGCAGTTTCAGCCGCAGAACGTGGTACTAAGTCGACTGCTGGGGTATTTGTTCCACCTTCAACGGGTGCTGGTGCAGCATCTGCTACATAATCAAGGGCGACAGAAACACTAACACGTCTTACAACACCTGCTTGTTGTTTAGTATGGCTGATCGCTTCATCAAGTTCATAATTTTTTGTCGACTCCGAATGTTTACGACTCGGCATGCTTTTCTTTTGACCGCCGCCTGCATTTTCTGGAATAGCTGATTCAATCGGAGGTTGATTTGTTAAGGCCCCAGGAATGCCACCTAATGCACCACCAATATTACTGGTCTCAACGCTCATTTCACTGCGTAGTGCGGGTAAATCAGAGTTATATCGACGCTGTGTTTCTTCGACATTGGTAAAGTCCATGGTGACATCAACTTGTGCAGTATAGTTACCTAAACCAACAACAGGAATAAGAATACTGTCAATTTTGTTCAGATATTCTTGTTCCCGTTTTTGTTCAATTTCAAACTCTTTACGTGAGCGAGATGAAATAGAGTCTTGTGAGCCAGAATTAAGTAAACGACCATTTTGATCAGTAACGGTAACGCGATTAGGCGTTAAACCCTGTACTGCTGAAGCGACAATATCTACTACCGCATCAACTTCCTCTTCCGAGAGGTGCTTACCACGTTGCATGTTAAGTACTACGGTCGCTGAAGGATTTTTTTCTCGACGAGCAAATATATTTTCACGTGGAATAGCCAGTAAGACTTTAGCTCGGCTGATACTTTGTAACTGTTCTATTGTTTTACCAATTTGCTGCTCTCTGCCATATTTTAATCTTTCTCGCTCAAGGCGCTGGCTAACGCCAAAGCCCATATCTTTCATTAAGATATCTTCACCTTGTGAAGGCTCTTCAGCTAACCCTTCTCGAGCTAACAATAGCTTAATATTTTGATATTCATCAACAGGTACTGAAATTGTGTTGTTTTCTTGACTGTACTCCACATGATTGGCATCAAGAAAGTCCATAGTAGTAATTAATTGTTTTGTCGGCAGCTTAGTTAGGAAACGGTACTCTGGCTCATTGGCAAGCATAATAACAAATACAGCAATCGCTAAACAAATGGCTAAAGCAACAACTATAGTGATTTGGCGTAAAATATCGACATTGCCTAGTGAGGCAGAAAACCCTGACTTTTGCTCTTCCATACCCGCATTATCAGCTTCGCTAGCGAGCATATCGCCACTACTATCAGCTGTAACCATTGCGTTTGTATCAGACACTTTACTTCTCCGCTGTACTGTTTTTTAGTAAGATATTTTATTGATGAAAATGCTTATCTTATTGCTATTTGTTGAGGATAAACCATCAAGAGCAAGGCACTTGAATGAGAAATAGCTCGTCTATTACGATTGAGAGTAACGAAGCTATTGTTGCGTTTAGGCCAACAAATTATACTGGCATGCTCATTATTTCTTTGTAGGCTTCAACAAATTTATTTCGTATTTGCACAGTTGCATCTAGAGCAATGCCAGACTTAGATGAGGCGACCATGACTTCAGCAAGCGTGACATTACTATCACCCATTTCAAAAGCCGTTTTCTTTGCGCCAGAGTCTTTTTGTAAATCATTAACACTGTTAAGTGCGCTAGTTAACATATCGCCAAAATTACTGGTAGATTCATTAACTTTACCAACACTATTGCTTGCCACACCGTTGATACCAATCGCGTCAACATCAATTGCTGGTGGTTTATTACCCATGGCCTGTAGAGACATACTTTGCATTTGGCTATAGAGAGAATTACTTTTGATATCCATAGGGCGCTCACTTTTGTCAATTTTTTAACTTTAAACAAGATATACAGTGAGGTTGCAAGCATAGTGCCAAAAGAAAGTATTTTAGCTATAGAGATCTGTCGAAGGGTTTAATAAGACTAAATCATCATAGAATTAGTCAATTGTTGATGGGAATTTTACAATCAATGTTGTATATAATTACTGAATAAATTAAGGCTAGCTCAATGATAGCCTTAAATAAATTTATGCCGGGATCTCGATGCCTGAGTCACGCATTTTAGCAATTTTATACCGTAACGTACGAGGGCTAATGCCTAAGCGTTCAGCGACATCTTTGCGACTACCATGACAAGCTAGTAGGGTATCTAGAATAATTTGGTGCTCTTGCAGTTTTAGTTCACTACCAAGTTTATCTTCTTTGATAACTTCTTTTTCAGGCACTACTTCCATGATCCCAGTATCAAAATTCTCAATAAGTAAG
>Ga0209396_1004335_pt1 | contig 13866 bp, 11 predicted proteins | sample GOMGulsemesocosm_6_FD_184638 | JGI IMG/M metagenome (GOLD analysis project Ga0209396, IMG submission 184638) | Methane-oxidizing microbial communities from mesocosms in the Gulf of Mexico - GOM8C Gulf of Mexico (SPAdes) (version 2) | ecosystem: Environmental > Aquatic > Marine > Cold seeps...
CCATCGCGATACTCATTTCTTAAGAGGTTTTCTTGGCCAAACGAGCCTGAGTAACGTTCTCTTTGTAGCACCGTTTTACGATTAAATAAGTGCTGTCCCAGAAAGCGCAGTTTCAAGCTGTCATTTATTTTATAGTCTAAAGACAACTCAGTTGTAGCGCCTCTATCCATGGTCCCTTGATAATCAAAACTTGAAAACTGATAAGGACTCTGGCTCTTTATTGTTGCGTTTAACGACAGTCCGGGTAGCAATTCACTTTGATTTATTTGTATGTTCCATTCATTGTTACTACGTCTTTCTAAAGGTGCATTCTTGCCTGAAAAAGGATGTGTCATTTCACTATGTCGCCATGTATACCCTAGGCTAATTAACGTATTTTCCATGCCCATACTTTTTAACGAAAAGTTGGTATCTAATGTCACGCCATATTCTTTGGCCGAGTCTACATTGCCACTGCCGGAATACTTTTCTAAAGGAATTTCAGTAATTAGATCGCTAATCTTATGATAATAAGGCGTTAAGGTTAGGCTGCCGCCAGCGTCTAACCATTGTTTTTCAACACTTAATGAAAGTTCATCACGCATTTCAGGTTTTAAGTCTGGGTTCGTTTCTTCAAGGCGCGTTTCATCTCGATTAAACCAAGGTACAAAATCATTCAGTCTTAATTGACTCACAGTACGCTCATAGTTAAAGCGCATTTGATAAACATCGTTAACGTCATAACGAATGTTGACCCGCGGTTTAAAATAAGAAAAAGTACGGGAAGAGCCTTTTTTAACTTTATCGGTAGTATCACGTACCAACGAATAATCTGTTGCTACGTCCATGGTTGAACGTTCATGCATAAGTGAAGACTGAATATTTAACTTTGGAGATATTGCAAAGTTATAATGCAAAAATGCCTCATAGCGTGTTTCTTTAACATCGTTCAGTTCAGTAGAATGATAAGGTGCATTGGACTGACTAATAAATTGTAAATCCTCTTTGCGATTATTAATGGCTACTTCCAATCCTGAATCAAACGAATGACGTGGCGATAATTGATATTTCCAATTACCACGCAATACATTTTCTGTGACTGTATATACTCTTGGTAATTGATACTCAGGCGTAGGTGCTTGTTCATCCAATAGTGAAAAGCGCGACAGGTTATCGTCTGCCTCTAAAGAGTTACTGATAAACAACAACTTAAAGTTATTTTTGTTATTAAATGCATGGGATAAATCACCACTTAATTCCCATTTATCACGATCGTTATCATAAATGATGACATTTTTGTCATACTCGTTCGTTATCAAATCCTCATGATTGGTGGTGAAATCGCTGTCGATAGTGATTTTTTCATAAAGGCCATTCATTTGAAGGTCTGTTTTATCAGAAAGACTGTACTCAAACTTGCCCGATAATCGATCTTGTATAAACCAGTGATGGCGGACTCTTTTGTAAGTATCGGTGTGGACCTGCTCAGATGATGTATATTTTTCTGTATTCGCGAAATGCGTCGGGTTAACATTACGACTCACCCCAATGCGATATTTAAAATCGCCGATGCCTGCGCTATAGATAGCTGAAAATTCAGGTTTAACGCTAATGTGTGACGCTGTTGCGACGCCCACTGACCATAATACCGATGATTTTACATGTTTTTTTAAGACAACATTAATCACTAAACCATTACTTTGCACGTCTAAGTCTGACCTTGTACCTCGAATAAGCTCTATATAGTCAACATCTTGTGCCTGAATATTCACTAACTCGTTTTGAATACTGTTTTCTTTACCCGACATGCGTTTATTGTTAATCAATATTTGATCACCACCAGAGCCAAATCCCCTGCTTTGAGCAGCATTATTCATAGACATAATTAAACTATTAGCCCCAGGCGTTTTTTCTAGGATGTCGTATAACGTTTGAGGGGAAAAGGCCATGAAGAAGTCTGGCGTATACTTTTCGACATGTGTATCTGCCTCAGGACTGCTAGCTGAAGGGGCCGTGTTAGCATAACTACCACCTGAAAAACCTATCATCAAACTGGCTGCACCAATCAACAGGCATGAATTGATCATTAGGCTTATGGCAGAACGTTTAAACACGAGAGCGTTTGGCACTATTACATCATTTGTCATCATTAGAACCCTTCAATTAAGTTAGTAGCAATCTTAGGCACTTAATGCATGGGCAAACAGACACGCAACGTAAAACTTTAGGGTGTTATGTTTTACAAAAGTTTACATTGGCCTTTGTGTTTTCTTGATATATTCTCCTGTAAACCATTCAATAGACTTAATACGATGACCACTAAACCAACACTGTTAATTATTGAAGATGAACCCAGTATTTTACGTGGTTTAACCGACCTATTTATTTTTCATGGTTTTAACGTGATCAGTGAAAACGATGGTCAACAAGGGTTAGATCGCGCGTTATCAGCGCAATATTGTTGTATTATTTTAGATGTGATGTTGCCTTCAATTGACGGTTTTCAAATTTGTAATGCCATCCGTCAGCAATCACAAAGTCAGCCCATTATTATGTTGACTGCTAAAAATTCCGAGCAAGATATTATTAATGGCTTAACCTTAGGTGCTGATGATTATTTAGCAAAACCCTTCTCAACGTCAGAATTAGTCTTACGAGTAACAGCCCTTATTCGGCGTTCAGGCTTATCCACCACAGATAATAAGCTGACCATTAGTGACGAGGTTTATGTGTGTACACAATCTTTAACCGGTATTTCTTATCAACAAGAAGTGAGATATACACGACGTGAAGTGGATATTTTAAATTACTTGAACCACAAAAAATCTCCCGCCTCACGCGAAGAATTACTTAAGAAAGTATGGGGTTACAAATCGACCGAACATTTAGATACTCGCACCGTAGATATTCACATGGCTAAGATCAGGAAAAAAATTGAAAGTGACCCTAAGTCACCTCAGCTTCTTGTCACGCTTCGTGGAGAGGGGTATCAACTATTAAGCTAGTAATGAGAAAAATTCAGCTCTTGATGACCAACAATCATTTGCTTACTTATCAACAACGAATCAAAAGATTACGTTGTTTCACATTGATGTTTTTCTTGCTGTTGTTTGTGCCTGTTAGCGTCATTTCTTCACTGAGTTTTGAACAGTTTAAAGAAGAACAATTCTCGCAATATCAACGAAAAAGCGACAAGATATCTGCCAGCATCAATAAGCGATTCTTTAAATATCGCACGCTCACCAATGCCATAACGCCCAGTGAATTTAGTTTTTACCATCATTTATATAACCCAATAAGCGAGCAGCTCACAAAGGCGTTGTCTCCCCTTTCAAATGCACAATATTATAAACGTACAGAGGGATTAATCGGCTATTTCCAAATGGATAAGGACGGTAATTTTAATAGCCCAGTATGGCCTTTTATTATCGACAGCCCACAAGATAAACGCGTGGTTAATAGCCCAAAAGCACCTGAATTTATGATGCGCCGAACCCTGACTATGAAGCTTCATGACATCGTTTTTAAATCGAAAAATATTCAGGGGCTATTAAGCGATAAATTGGCCAAAAAAAGTAAAATGTTCCAAATGTTCTCCGATGTGCCTGAATTCTTTATTTATTATCGCGTGGTCACCATTAATAACAAACCTGTAGTGCAGGGGTATGTTCTTAACCGACAAGCTTACTTAAAGAAAATAGCCAGCAAGGTCATCAATGCGGTGCAATTTGAAAGTAAAGTGAATATCGTGCTTGAATTAGTTGAGTCTAATAACAATAAAAACTTCTTAATTCATAGAAATGCGTCATTTGATGAGATACAAATAACCCAGTATAAAAACTCAGACAAATTCGACCAACAGATTGAAATTAATAGTAATAAATTACATTGGCCATATGCTAACTACACCCTGTCTTATTATACGCCGGCGCTAGAACTCTCCTCCACCGCGATTTATAGCATGAGTCTTATGGCTGCTTTGCTGGTCGCTATAATCTTGGGTTGCATTGGTTTTTATCGTATAGGCGTGCAGCAACTTAAGCTGGCAGAGCAACGACTTAACTTTGTATCCTCGGTGAGTCATGAACTTAAAACCCCACTCACTTCTATTCGCATGTATTCTGAAATGCTTAAAACGGGTACTGTGATTTCAGCAACACATCAAAGTGAATATTACGAATTCATTCACAGTGAAAGTGAGCGTTTATCCCGCCTAATTGACAATATCTTGCAATTGGCAACGTTGAGTCAGCCCGAGCAAAATGTTGATCTGCAATACACCAAGCTCAGTATTTTAACGGATATCATTCGTTCTAAATTGTCCTCATTGTTTGATAGTAGCGGCTTCCAGCTAACTATTTCACAACCTTTCGATCAGCCTGACCAAACAATGCTTCTAGTAGACAGTGATGCATTTTCTCAAGTGGTCATTAATATTACCGACAATGCGATTAAGTTTTTTGATCGTGAAAAAATAACGGATAAAAAACGCTTAAAAATCGACTTCACTTTTAAAGTCGATACTAAAAATAGCGATATTATTCAATTAGAGATCCGAGATTACGGAGACGGTATTAGTGCTGAGCAAGAGCATAAAATCTTTGATTTATTTTACCGCGGCGGCAGTGAATTAACTCGTACAACTCAAGGCACTGGCATCGGACTAGCGTTGGTCAATGAGCTTATGTTGGCGCAACAAGGCTCAATTGAAGTACAACGAATGAGCCCCGGACTAGCCATGATAATGTCATTTAAATGTCAATATTCTTGACATAGCAACGGCTAACGTACGATTCTAATTACTTTTAAATTAAAGGAACAACGATGATTGAAAAAAACGCTGTAATGCCACAAGGCCAATTACAAGAACTAAAAAATGGTGAAATGTTAACCCACGATACGAGTGAGTTATTTGCTAACAAGAAAGTTGTTATGTTTGCCGTGCCGGGCGCGTTCACTCCCACCTGTTCTGCCGCACATTTACCGGGTTATGTTGTTTCTGCTGACGAACTTAAAGCCAAAGGCATTGATGCGATTATTTGTTTGTCAGTTAATGATGCCTTTGTGATGGCAGCTTGGGGCAACACTCAAAAAGCTGAAAACATTATGATGCTAGCTGACGGCGACGGCAGTTACACTAAAGCCCTTGGACTCGATAAAGAAACTGGCGTATTTGGCGGCCTGCGCTCGCAACGTTATTCAATGATTATCGACAACGGTGTCGTGACAAACTTGAACCTCGAACAGCCAAAAGCGTTTGATGTGAGTGATGCAGCCACTGTGATTAACCAACTTTAATCTAATTCGTCTCAATAATATGGCAGTTTGTCTTTGATGGTAAGCACCAGTAGATACCCTCTTATCATCAAAGGTTCACTAAGGAAGCTTATGAAAGTTAGACTATTTTTTTGGATGTCTTGTTTACTTTTCACGGCACACTCATCAGCCTTGAATGTAGAGGCTCAAAACCTGCTCAAGGTGCCAGTTCGCATTCATGTTACAACGTCAACGACACCTGCACTCAATTCAGTGATATCCAACGATGAACTCAACAGGGTTATCTCTGACGTCAATTTAATCTGGAAGAAAGCAAAAATTGAATTCTACCTTGAGTCCGTCGTAAAACACTCTCCAAAAAATGAAAAACTCTATTTAAAGACGTCTGATAAAAACGCTGAGTTTTCAGTTAAAACGCATAACAAAGCCATGCGCAAGGTTTGCAAATTAACGCCTTGGTCTAATGCTGTCTTAAATTTATGCATAGTTAATCAAATGACGGATGCCAGAGGAGGCTTAACCTATATATTTAAAAAGCGATCTCCCATGGTTATATGGCCTTTGATGTTAAAACAAAAAGTAAATCATAACCCAGCGACACTAGCCCACGAGTTTGGTCATGCGCTTGGCTTGGCTCACAATACTCAAAACGATATATATTTAATGAGAGGTGACGGCAACAATATGCGCCGCCGAGGTAAGATACATCGTATTAAGCTCACAAATGATGAGATAAAAACTGCACGCAAGGTCGCTAAGCGACTTATGAAGTATTAAAGCGGTACTGATAATCTACGACAAATCGTGCTTTAAATTAAAACACTCAACCACCGCCTTCACCTCTTTGTCATTGCGCTCAATTAATAAACTTTTTATACGCTCGCGCAGCCAAATTAATCCTTCATCTGAACTTTGACGTATATGCCACAACATTGAAATAGAGCTATGGGGCACTTTAATGGGCACACGGGTAATGGACAACGCGTCGCTGTCTATACACTGATAAATTAGGTCGGTGGGTAATACGGCAATTACATCACTCCCCTTAATGATAGAAATCGCAGACGAAAAGTGATTAACCGTTAAAGCAACTCGTCGCGTCATGCCAATTTGGCGTAGCGCTTGGTCCACCGGGCTTGAATTATCACCAGAAAGCGACACTAATAGATGATCTGCGCCAGCAAATTCTTCTACGGTTAAGTCTTGTTTGTCTAAGAGATGATTTTTACGCATAGCGCAAACATAACTGGTATCAAATAAATGATCGGTACAAATGTTCTTTAACGAACGATTACTTTGCCCAATCACAAGGTCCACATCGCCGTCATTGAGTATCTGCTGCGTACCTCCTATGGTGTATGGCACCGCGTATAAATTAAGTCCGGGCGCCTCTTGCTCAAACAATATGCGCATATCTAACCACAGTGCATCAAGCACAATATCGGGTAAGGCAATCCTGAACGTTCGCTTGGCCGTTTTAGGATCAAAATCATTGGGCTCAACAGCATGATTAAGTGTATGAATGGAATCACGTACTTTTGCCCACAAATTTTGCGCGTAAGTAGTGGGCTGAATATTGCGACCGTCAGCAACAAAGAGTTCATCTTTCCATCGTGTGCGCATACTAGCCACGGCATTCGAAACAGCGGGTTGAGACATTGATAACTGCTGTGCAGCTCGGGTTATTGAGTTTTCAGTCATGATGACATCAAAAATAACCAACATTTTTAGTTCATGAGGTCGCATTTAATAGATTCCTGTTTTGACCAATTCATCTTATTGTTTCATATATTACCTTTCATTCATCATTTTTTTGTATGAATTATATATTGTTATTGAATTATTTTTTGAGGCTGCTTTCTTATACTATGGCTTCATCAAAACTGAGTAACAAAGAGAAATTGATGTCCAACTTTATGCATGACAACACAAGCCACAGATTGATAAAAATAACTATCGCTAGCGCTATCTACTTTACCTCCCTCAATGCTAGCGCTGCACCTCCCGCTCCTGCATTAAATATCAAACCACATAAACTGCTTGCCAGTGACGGCGTAGCTAATGACTCTTTCGCATACAACGTCGCACTCTCGTCTAATACCGCCGTGATTGGCGCACACAACACCGATGATAAAATACGAGGTAAAGATACTGGTGCTGCGTATATTTTTACTTATGACGGACAAAAGTGGATTGAGCAGGCTAAATTAACAGCCTCAGACAGTGCGCCAAACGATACACTTGGCGGTAAGGTCGCTATTTCTGGTAACACTGTGATTGTTGGTGCAATGAGAGATGACCATGAAACAAAAGGAATGAACTCGGGTTCATCTTATGTATTTGTTCGCCAAGGAGACCACTGGCATCAACAAGCTAAACTCACTGCTGATGACGGGTCACAGGGCGATTCATTCGGTTGGAGCATTGCCGTCCAAGGTAATACAGCAATCATAGGGGCACCTTATGATGACGACAATGGAGAAAATTCTGGGTCTGTATATATTTTCAAGCGCTCAGGAAATACGTGGCAGCAACAAGGGAAAATTACCGCACAAGACGCCACTCAGGGCGATCTATTTGGAATTAGCGTCGCACTCTCTGATAACACTTTAATTGTGGGAGCGGACTTACACGCAGAAAAGGGACTCAAGGCTGGTGCGGCTTACGTATTCATTCGCCAAGACAATAAATGGGTGCAACAAACAAAGCTCACGGCGTCTGACGGTGCACCGGGGGATATCTTCGGTGTTAGAGTTGCCTTAGACAATGATACAGCCTTAATTTCGGCTCGACGCGATGATGACGATGTGATGGGAGTTGACGCTGGCTCTGCGTATATCTTTACGCGCAGCGGCACAACATGGCATCAACAGATGAAACTCACAGCACCAGATGGCGCGGCCGATGATCGCTTTGGGCGCAGTGTAGCCCTCAACGGTAATATCGCTTTGATTAGCGCTATGTTTCAAGATCATCATGGCAAGAAATCAGGATCGGCTTATGTTTTTAAGCGAGAAAAGAATATATGGCGTTTACACAATCAATTAACCGCACATGATGGGGCTGCCGGCGATGTATTTGGGTGGAATGTCGCTCTTTTTAATAAGACAGCACTCATTTCAGCCAATAGAGACGACGACAAAGGTGAAGACTCTGGCTCTGCCTATGTATTCGAACTGAAATAAGTTTTTTGTGACTAGCCCCATGATTAGCACTTAAACCATGGGGCATGGGGCTGAATAGATATTAACTCGTCGCTTTGCGCCATCCAACAACATGCGATGTCTGCCAATACAGAATAAGAAATCGCGTGGTAAGCCCTAATAAAACAGCGCCAACTATAGCCATAGTCAGTCCCGTTTCAGCCATACCATTAGATTTAAAATAAAACCAACTTGTTAGTTTGATGGCCGCGGCACCAGCAACAAAGATGACTGTGGTTATTAAAAACCTCACAAGATTCTTTCTTAACACTGAAAAACCTTTAATAAGCGCCTTTTTCTCTTTTAATACCGTAAAGTTCAACGCATAACTAAACCATGACAGGCTAAATAACCAAGCCACGGCTAACAGACCGAGCAAGGCGGTTTTCACAACACCATCGCTAAACTTCATCAACACAGCGACTAAACCACACAAGATAATAGGGATGATTAACCAACGTAAAAATAGCCCTAATGTTGGTAAAGCATTCCTTCCAGCATCTGATAACCAGTTAGATATTTTCCACGTTTCTTGTTGCACGCTCGCCATTGTGCCGGCTGCTAACGCCAGTTTAGTTAAAAACAACAGTGGTAAAATAAGCACAAAAATAAATAGGCCATAAACCAAACCAGAATGGTTGCTTATGGCATCGATTAACACACCGAAATGCTCTGTTGAGCCTACTGGAGTAACAGCTAAGTTAAGTGCTAAGGCTTTTTCACCAAACCTATACAGCATGAAATAAGCGGGTAGCAAAATTAATAATTCGATACAAAGTGTGGCAACGGTTATCCATTTAAATTGCCAAAGTAGTTTTAATGTTTTACTCATGAGTGATTCCTATAATGGCAAAATGATGCTGAATGAATGTTGCAACGTTTGAAGTAACGAAATGGCCCAGCGCCATGATTCGTTTCCTTGGTTTCGAACACGCTTAATGTTGTTGGCAAAGTTTTTATCAACCAGTAACTTAAAGCTCGGATCGATCATCACTTCTACCAATTTTTGGTCCGATTCCCATTGCCATTTCACCCAAGGGATTGTGTCATCAAATATCCATTGACGTGTTTGCGTACTACCATCTTCAAATGTTAGTAAGACATCAAGTGCAGGCGGATGCAATTCACCCGTGCGGACTAATGTCACTTTATTATTATAAACCTCTGATTTTTCAGGAGAAGTAAAAGTAGGTTCTTCACCACTATCTGATAATGTATATCCACCAGCGCTTTGTTTTTTAACACTACTTACCACATTCACTTCAACATCAATTTCTTGTAACGTTGTTAGTGCAGCATCTAAGTAGTTGCCCATGTCAGTATCAACTTCTTTAGCAATGGCTAAAAAGTCTTGGGTTGATGGGTGTTTAAAGGCCCATTTTTTATAGTACATTTTAAGGACTTTATCGATTTTGTCCTTACCCCATACACGTTCGGCTGTATTTAAAATAGTAGCTGGTTTTGAATACGAGTTAGCACTGTAAGACTGTCTATTTACATATTTCCAACCGTCGGTTTTTACAGGATCAAACGCCGGTGTTGTCGCCGTTCGAATGTGATGTATGGTGGCTATATCAACACCAAAATGTTCAAATTGTCCGACGTTAGCTTGTCCAAGGGCTTCGCTCATGATGCGCCCTTCTGTATAGCTATTAATGCCCTCATCCATCCATGATTCTTCAAATTCATTAGAAGCGAAAATACCTTGCCAATAGTTATGTCCAATCTCGTGAATGGTCACCATGGCGGCTGCATGCATATATTCTGAATAATCTAAGTTGGTAATGGTGGTAACTAACGTTGGATATTCCATGCCACTTGCACCACCAGCATTTTTTGGTGGTTGCACTAATGTCATGGTTGAATAAGGATAAACACCCACATTTTTATCAAACCACTCAAATGATGCTTTAGCGGCATTAAATTGATTTTCAATCGACTTTTCAGATAACAATTTATGATGAAGCAATCGAATAGTAATACCCTTCCATTGCGTTTGCGCTTCAGCGAATTTATTGTCAGCTGTCCACACAAAGTCATGCACATCTTCTGCTAGGTAATGATGCGTGCTTAAATCGTCTTGCTCTGTTTTATTAACACGATAACCTGTTGCACCAACCACGTAGTCTTTTGGCGCTGTAATTTCAACGTCGTAATTACCAAAATCTGCAAAGAACTCGGTATTAGCATGATATCTGTGGTTTACCCAACCACCGTTGGCATAAACACCGTTGGCATAAACACCGTTGGCATAAACACCGGGTTTTGGAAACCATTGCGCGACAAAATTAAAGGTGTCGTCGTTGTGTCCACTGCGAGCAAATACAATTGGCAACTGACTCGTGAATGTCATGTTCACGGTAATTTCTTCGTTAGGTAACAATGGCGCTGGCAATGTTAGTGTGGCTATATCTTGATCCACTGCCCAATGACTTGCTAAGTCTGTACCGTCTAAGGACGTGATTTTAGTGACTTGAATAAAGCCAAAGTTGTCTTTCTCATCGCCATCTCGAGAGTCATTACGTAATCGTCCGCCATTACTCTCTTTCATGAACGCTGTATCCGTTCTTGAAAAGGCATTGAGGTATAAATGAAATGGGATTTCGGTTAATGCAACTTCTGTCGTATTTTTCCAGCGCAGGGTCATTGTCGCTTCAACGCGATGTTTTTCAGTGTCTAGAGAGGCTTTAATTTGGGTATGATGCACACGTTCCGTATGCGGCCCTGGGACTCGTAGTGCCGATGCCATTACACTGCTTGTGCAAAGCACGCCGAGTAAGAGCATCATTTTTTGCAATAATTGCATATGACTTCCTTCATAATTGTCGTCCAATCACTTAATTTATCTAGCGTAATCAAAACGCCAAATCTAGTGATTGATTATTGTTATTAAATACACGCCAACAGACTAAACAACCGGCTTAGTCTGTTCAAGTGTTAAGTTACCGATTAATAACAAGATAGAGGCGTTATCAAACCTCAAAATATGAAATGATATTGCGTTAAGTTCGATGAAAGTACCTGTATCAGGCACTTTCATGATTCAAATAATCAATTAGACAACTTGAACGTTAATTTAATGAGACTAGCTTGTTACAAGTTGTAACAATTGTTTTGATTTGATGCGAGGAGAGCCCCTGTGATCTTGTTCAGCTTGCTTTACTAGCTCGACTATTTTTTCATTAATTGACGTAGGCACATGGTGCTGTTTGGCTAGATTCACTATTTCGCCATTCAAATAATCAATTTCGGTGTTGCGATTCAAGGTGAAATCTTCATACATCGAAGATCGCGCATTGGGGTCTATTTTTATCATCGACGCCGCAACCATTTTAAATAGGCTATTGGGTAACAACAATATATATGGAATGAGCCGTGGAATTACTTTTCCAGTTTTAACGGGCTTAATGTTAGCGGCTTTGAGCACACGCAACGCTTCTTTAATTGAGAGAGCGAGCACTTTGCGATAACGCCTATCGGACAGCTCTTCTTTCAATGGCACACCGGACAAAGCGTTAATGGCGTTATTCAAATTCATGATTAACTTGCTCCATTGAATAGCGCGTAAGTTACTGTGCACATCAACGGTTAAGTTCGCCAAACTTAATGCACCAATAAGCGGGTTAGCCAAACCATTTGAGTCTTCAAATGCTAAATTACCCTCGGTGCCACAATGAAATACACCATCCCCCTTAGTGAGCACATTAAACGGTACCATAGCCGTAATAATATGATGATCGGGCAATAACTCACGCAGTATTTGAGTATTGCGTATTCCGTTTTGCAAACTCACCACGACGGCGCTGGGCTTAGCGTATTTAGCAATGCTTTGTGCCGCTGACGATGTATCACCACTTTTAACGGTTACGAGAATATAATCTGCGGTTGATAGGTCCGATTCTGATAATGAATAATGGATTTTTGCAGGCGCAATGTGACTATTTCGCCCCTGCCAATCAGTGACATTTAGGCCATGTTCCATGAGCTGTTGTTGTAATCGCGCGCGGCCAACTAACGTAATATCACACCCAGCGTTAATCAAGCACCCTCCTAGATAACAGCCAATGCTGCCAGCGCCTAGAATGGTTATTTTTGATGATAGATTATTTGGGAGAGTCATTGTTTAGCTCACAGACATAGGTAATTACAACTGATGTTACCCTATTATTCCCTTACTATTCATTCAATTATTATAATGGAGTCACCTTGTTCATTATAATAATTTACAAGGTGTTGGATTAGGGCTATTTGGAAATTAAATATTTAACCAACTCAGCTTGAGTCATAATGTAGATGCTAGAAGCCGGTGCAGCATTAATAGTAAAGAAGTAAAACTCAGGTCCTAAATCCTTGCCTAATATTTCTCTAAAATAAGTTAACTGCGCGCCATGTGCGGCATCATCTTTACTTAATAAATGGGCCGATTTGCCACTCACACAACACCATGAATGCACACCCACTTTGCCGCCAGTATTGTATTCACGCTTGAATCCTGCAGCAAACAAATCAACACCACCAGAATTAATATCACCATTAGCCGGAACGACTGTGGTCAACTTAGCATTGCGAATTAAACGACCCGTATGCATGTTGATATCGTCATTAATTGAACCATCAATTTGTTGCAAAATTAACGTATCAACGTTCGTGTTATTCTTAATTAATTCATCTAGTTGAATATAAGTTTTAGTGCCTAAAGTACCGTTTAATGTTGCTGTATTGTCAACAACTTCAAGGCGACTATTGCCAGCCCCAAAAAAGGACTCATTTATCACCAAACGCACACTAAACAGGCCTTGTGTCACGGCGTTTTCAACGGTGCCTTCATAAATGAAGTTATCACCGTCTTTTTTGACCGTAATTGTTGAAGATCTTAATGTTGAGTTTTTACCATTACCAGCTTCTACTATGCTTAAATTAGCGATTGGTGCTGATTTATCTTGGTCAAAACCAAAGACAATAAACCCACGCTCAAATTGGGCAACAGCAGAAAGTTTATCGTCACCAAAATCAGTGAAATTAATGTCATATTTCTTACCTTCGAACTGAAAATCTACTTTTGCATTCTCGGTCTTAAAAGTGTCAATATAACTGGCAACTTTATTGGGCTGTATGCCATGAACGGCCTTTGGCTCAACCGCTGTCGTATTTTTAGTTGTCGATTTACTGCTTCCACCACAGGCTTGCAATAGAGTGATCACAGTTAATGCGATACCAACAGATCTTAATAATTTCATTTTATTCCCACAAATAGCTCGTTAATAATACGGCGTATTATAGGGTCGAAACCTCAATTACATTTGCTGTAAAAGTGTGTCCAAAATGTAGGGAGCGTTCTACACTTTTTTACATTTTTAAAAAGCTGCCAACAACTCATCCGGCAGAAAAGCAACCGCTTTACTGCTGG
>Ga0209396_1004338_pt1 | contig 13857 bp, 10 predicted proteins | sample GOMGulsemesocosm_6_FD_184638 | JGI IMG/M metagenome (GOLD analysis project Ga0209396, IMG submission 184638) | Methane-oxidizing microbial communities from mesocosms in the Gulf of Mexico - GOM8C Gulf of Mexico (SPAdes) (version 2) | ecosystem: Environmental > Aquatic > Marine > Cold seeps...
CGAATCTTAAGGTACTGGATCTCTCGCGGATACTTGCAGGCCCTTGGGCTAGTCAGTTATTGGCGGACCTCGGCGCCGATGTTACCAAAGTTGAGCATCCAGCGGGGGATGATACCCGCCGTTGGGGTCCACCGTTTATGACCGATAAACAGGGCGAGGCAACCGCCGAATCGGCGTATTTTCTCTGCACCAATCGCAACAAGTCGTCCGTGTGCATAGACATGAGCACAGAGGAGGGCCAACGCCAATTGCGCGACATGGCCTGTGCAGCCGACGTAATGATTGAAAACTTTAAGGTCGGCGGTTTGGCCAAGTACGGCCTTGATTACAAAAGCTTAGCGGCGCTTAATCCTCGATTAATCTATTGCTCGATCACCGGCTTTGGTCAAACGGGGCCTTATAAACATCGTCCCGGCTACGACTTTTTGGTGCAGGCCATGGGCGGCTTGATGAGCGTCACCGGTCAGCCCGATGGTGAGCCGGGCGCGGGGCCGCAAAAGGTCGGGGTCGCGCTCACCGATATCATGACCGGGCTCTACGCCAGTGTGGGTATTCTCGCGGCCTTAAGGGAGCGGGATGTGTCTGGCTTGGGTCAGCAGGTTGACCTGGCGCTTTTTGATGTCACCGCCGCCACTCTGGCTAACCAAGCCAGTAACTTTTTAGTGGGGGGGCTGGTGCCGGAAAGACTCGGCAATGCCCACCCCAATATTGTGCCCTATCAGTCGTTTGCCACAGCCGATGGCCACTGTATCATTGCCGTGGGCAACGACCAGCAGTTCACACGGTTGCTCGGTGTATTGGGACTGGCGGGTCTAAAAGACGATGCGCGATTTGCCACCAATGCGCAGCGGGTGGCACACCGAGAGCTTTTGATTCCCATGCTGCAAACGGTGTTGAGTGGCCGCGATAAAGCCCATTGGTTGAGCGAGCTGGAAGCGGCGGGTGTACCGGCAGGCCCAATCAATCGTATTGATGAAGTCTTTGCCGACCCACAGCTGTTGGCCCGCGACATGGTGATTAATCTACCGCACCCAGACAACAGCGAGCTGCGACTGGTGGGCAACCCCATTAAGCTGTCGCGCACCCCTGTTGTTTACCACAAGGCGCCGCCGCGTCTGGATGAGCATTGATAACCATGTTTACCCGTCTCGCACAGCCCCGCGTTCTGATGCGCCCAGTGCAATGGCGGTTTTAGTTTGCCGCCTCAATTTTACTAAAGTCGATGCTGTTCTCTTTGGGGGAGTGTTCAATGGCCGCAACCTTTTTATATTGAGTGGTCAAAATATAACCAAAACAGGCCAATATCAGGGCAATCGCCAAGGCGCCAATCCACTGGATTTGTAAGAAGTCGAGTTTAAATAACAGGGTGAGCCCGCTCATTAAAATGATGTTGCCGACGATATATTTTGTCTTGCCGAGGCGCGCAACGGTGAGGTTGAGGTTGTCAGTGTAGAGACGGATTAACGAGTCGAGAGAGTTCACCACAAAGATAACCCCCACCAACACCATGGCCAAGTTATAGAAACCGGAGGTGTCGAGGGCGTTGGCGCTGTAGTAATACAACACACTGAACCACACAGCGATGGGCAGAGATGGGAATATCATCATAGCGATTAAGACTTGATAGGTTTTTAAACCACCAACAAAGCGTGAGGTGAATTGACCGATCATGATGCTCCAAGCAAACCACCAGAGTAAGTAGAACTCGTGGTAATCATTCATTGGCAGCACAAACTGATGAATGTTGACGAAGTAGTCACCAATCATAGCGAGAGTGGTGAAAAACTCACCCACACGAAGACCTTCAAAGAGAAAGGCATTCGCCCACATCATGACGATAAGGGCCATAAATAGCCCCGTGCTGGCCAGGCTGAGCAGACGTACATAACGCAGGCTGGTGCTTGAGTAAACGGCTGCGGCAATGATCACAAATACAATGAGATAGAAGCTGCGCACAATGGTCTCACCGTCGCCTATTTCGGGTAGATACCAAGGTAAGTTGGTGAGCAACAGATATGCGGTAAAGGCACAGGTACCTATGATGATCAGGTTGTTGATGGCCTTGATGAGTGGGATCTCAAAGAATTTAACCTTGGGTTCTATGACGCAAAAATAGAAGCAAGTCAAAAAATAAAATGCCCAGATTAAGAAGGCCCAAAAACCAAACTCTATGGCCAAAGGATTGGTGAAACCGTATTCAGGGGAGGCGATTAGATCGGCATAGCCGGGGAATTCGGTGAGCGGAAACATGATCAGGCCGACATCCAAACCTGAGGTAAACAGTATGGCGATAAAGGTAAAGGTGCGCACCGGTGTCACACCGATACACTCCACATTACCCCAGCGATAAATCACAAAAATGATGGATAGAAAAGTAAAGAGAATACCTAGGGTAAGCCATGTGGTCATGATTAAAATCCAAACTTAATATTTGTATTAAACATCAGATATCGCCTGTATCGCTGCGAGATCACTCACCTAATCTTTTCATAAAAGTAACGAGACTCGGCATCATTCTTAGGATAGGTTTACACCGTCGGCGCTCGTCCTAGCCAGAATCAGACACATACGAACTATCTCGCGGGTGCCCTGTGCCGCTGTTGTTCTTGCCAATTTTCACTGATGATGACCTCGGCCCGGCTGGGGGCTAAGGGTGTTTTACCCAATATCAGGTCCGCGGCGCGCTCGGCGAGCATAATGGTGGGTGCGTTAAGGTTGCCATTGGGGATGCTCGGGAAAACAGAAGAGTCCACTACCCTGAGGCCCTGCAATCCATGCACTCTGGTTTGTGAATCGACCACAGCCATATCATCCTCCCCCATCTTACAGGAGCAAGAAGGGTGGTAGGCACTCTCGGCCGAACGTCTAACAAAGCTGTCTATCTGTTCGTCCGTTTGTATGTCAGTGCCTGGCTGAATCTCTTCGCCGCGATAGTCGTCCAGTGCTGGCTGGTTGATGATCTCACGTGTTAGGCGCACGCAGGCGCGAAAACCTTCAATGTCGTCTTGATGGGAGAGGTAGTTAAACTGAATGCGCGGTGGGGTATAGACATCGCTCGAAACCACATTAACGCTGCCGCGGCTTTTGGGTTTGTTGTGGCCTATGTGTACCTGAAACCCGTGTCCAGCAAAGGCTTCTTTGCCGTCGTAACGCATCGCCGCCGGCAGGAAGTGATATTGCAGGTCCGGCCACTCGAGACCCGCTTTTGATCGAATAAACCCGCAGGACTCAAAGTGATTGGTTGCACCTAAACCCGACTTATTCAACAGCCAGCGGCCGCCAATAAGCAGTTTGTTGAAAGGGTCCAGTTTGCCGTTAAGCGTGATTGGTTTGAGGCACTTAAACTGAAAATAAAACTCGAGATGGTCCTGTAGGTTTTCACCCACCCCAGGCAGTTCGTGTACCTGCTCAATACCGGCTTTGGCCAGTGTTGCTGCAGCGCCAACGCCAGAGAGTTGCAGGATATGTGGCGAGCCAATAGAGCCGGCCGACAGTATCACCTCTTTATTGGCGATAACTTTAAGGTGCTTTCCTTGGTGTTTGAAGTGCCTGTGTGCAAACTGCTTATGTTCTAAGTGCACGCCGATTGCTTTTTTACCGTCAAACAATACCTTGTGTACCAGAGCGTGGGTGATAACGGTAAGGTTATCGCGTTGCATAGCCGGTCTTAGATAGGCGTTAGCGGTCGAGCAGCGCACGCCCTTTTTAATGGTCATCTGCATGGCGCCAAAACCCTCTTGCTGCGCGCCGTTGTAGTCGTCAGTTTTCAAATACCCCGCATCTACGCCGGCGTCGATAAACGCTTGGTAGAGTGGATTTTTCATATTATTGCCGTTATTGACAGTCAGTGGGCCATCCACACCACGGTATTCACCTTTGCCACAGGCACCTTCACCAAACGAGCAGCTTTCGGCCTTTTTAAAATAGGGCAAGCAGTGGGCGTAATCCCAATCTTTGGCGCCCAGTTGTTGCCACTCATCAAAATCGCGGGCATGGCCACGCACGTACACCATGCCGTTAATGGATGATGAGCCACCCAGTACCTTGCCGCGCGGGCAGTGCATGTTGCGGTTATCAAGATTAGGCTCGGCTTCGGTTTCAAATTGCCACGCATATTTTGGGCTGTTCATCGGGATCGACAGAGCCGTAGGCATCTGAATAAAAATGCTCTTGTCACTGCCGCCGGTTTCCAGCAATAAAACGGTATTGCTGGGGTCTGCCGATAAACGGTTGGCCAGCACGCAACCGGCACTGCCGGCACCGACAATAATATAGTCGTACTCTTGCTCTGTTGTTGGTGTCATGTCAGTCCCTTAAAACGGGCTTTCAAGGGGCTGCATGCCCACGTATACCGCTTTGAGTTGGGTGTAGGCTTTCAGCGTCTCGCTGCCATTTTCGCGACCAATGCCCGACATCTTGTAACCCCCCACTGGCATTTCGGCAGGTGAGGCGCCATAAGCGTTGATCCAGCAAATACCTGCTTGCAGCTGATGAATCACACGGTGCGCACGGGTGATGTCTTGGGTGAACACCCCGGCCGCTAAGCCTAGGCGCGTATTGTTGGCGCGGCCTATCACTTCATGCTCGTCATTGAATGGCAGTACCGACATGACGGGGCCAAAGACTTCTTCTTTGCTCAGTGTCATCTCATCGGTGCACTGGCCAAAAATAGTGGGTGCGACAAAGTAACCCTTAGGGCAGTTGTCGGGCGTGAGTGCGTGGCCCCCGGTCAGCAGCTCGGCGCCTTGCTTTTTACCCGTCTCGATGTAGCTCAATACTTTTTCTTGATGGGCTTTGGAAATCAGCGCGCCAAAGTTTGTGGCTGGGTCCATTGGATCGCCGCAAACGATATTCTCCAGAGTGCGCTTAACCAGTTTTTCAATAAACTGTGGATAAATTTCTTGCTGCACAAATACGCGGGTAGCGTTAGTACAGATCTCACCTTGGGTGTAGAAGTTACCCAGCATGGCGGCAGACACAGCGTTGTCGATGTCTGCGTCGCTGAAAATAATCAGCGGTGATTTGCCGCCCAGCTCCATGGTGACTTCTTTTAAGGTACTGGCGGCAGCACTCATGACTTTTTGACCGGTAGCCACTTCGCCGGTGAATGATACCTTGGCAATATCATCATGCTGGGTGAGCCAGGCTCCCACGTGCCCATCACCCTGCACCACGTTAAACACACCGTCGGGCACACCCGCCTCGGTAAAAATTTCGGCCAGTTTTAAGGCGCCGAGCGGGGTTTCTTCCGAGGGTTTAAAGATCATGGCATTGCCGCAAGCGAGTGCCGGGGCTGCTTTCCAGCAAGCGATTTGTAGGGGGTAGTTCCAGGCGCCAATTCCCGCGCAAATGCCTAGTGGTTCACGGCGGGTGTAGTAGAAATCATCGCCCACACTCTGTTGATTGCCTTCGATACTGGGGGCGAGGCCTGCAAAAAACTCTATTGAATCTGCGCCGCTAGCCACATCCACCACCGACGCTTCCTGCCAGGGTTTGCCCGTGTCAGTGACTTCAATTGCGGCCAGCTCGTCATTGCGCTCGCGCAGCAAGGACACGGCTTTGAGCAGGATTCGACTGCGCTCCATAGCCGTCATTTTTGACCAAACGGAAAAACCTGCAGTGGCGCTTTCTATGGCGGCCTGTTGGATTTTTTTGTCGGCGACTTCAACTAAATAACTCACCTCACCGGTGGCCGGGTTGATGACTTCAAAGGTTTCGCCACTTTCATTGTTGAGTGTTTGGCCGTGAATGTAGTTGGGGTAAACAACGGGTGTCATGGGGTTTCTCCGTGCTGCGCGATCACAGCCTCGATAAAGGCTTTGCATAGGGTTTGGGCCTGCTCGAACTCTCTGGCCGGGTCTGGATTTAATGCACTGCGCAGCCAAAAGCCATCAATCATGGCAGCTGTCTGTTTGGCGGCGGTGGTGGCATGGGCATGCGGTAGCAGCTTTTTAAAAGAGTATAAAAGATTACTGTACAAGCGTTGGCTGTTGATATGTTGCAGCCTGGCGAGCCCAGGCTCATGCATGGCCTGTGACCAGAAGCTCAGCCACGTCTTGGTGACGGGCCGTGAGCGCTGCAGCTCACTGAAGTTGGTTTCAACAATGGCATGCAGTCGCTCAAGTGGCTGCAGTGTCCCAGCGGATGTGCGAGTTAACAGCGCTTGTTTAAGCTGATCGAGCAGGTACCTCTGGGTCGCCTCGATCAATTCTTGTTTGCCGCCGAAGTAATGGCTAATCAAACCGGATGATAATCCGGCCAGACCACTGATCGTGTTGATGGTTGTATGGTGTAAACCATGGCGCTCAACAGATACCAGAGTGGCCTCGATAAGCTGTTGTGTGCGAGTGGTTTTCATGGACGGGCGCGGCATTAAAAATCGAATTCCTGTGTTTGATGCTTGCGAGCAGGGTATCAGCCTTGCCTTGGTGATAGTTAATTGAACGATCAATTAACTATCATATTAATGGCTAGAGCCATGGCTATCAACCTTTACTGGCAGTGCTGGTTTTTCCGGTGAGTCGTAATTTACGGTTGTTGTGTATGTAGCTGTCTGTTTTTAATCGGTAAGTAATGGCGGCAGCGCAGATCAATCGCATCGGTGAAGCCTTGGGCGAGCCGCAACGGTTGGCCTGGGGCATGGAGATCAATCTATCTCACCCAGATAAGCTGGCAATGAAACGGGTGGGCAGGACCAAGAAGATGGGCAGGGGTCAGTGAGTGAATGAGCATGCCGTTGTTACGGCTATAAGTGCATTTCCATGTACTGGTGTTCTATTCCCGCCTCCATATAGCACTCGCCGTATACCGAGAACCCCAGTTTTTGATAAAAACCCACGGCGTATTTCTGAGAGCCGAGATAGACGCGCCCATAGTGCTGTTGTCTGGCGGCATCCACCAGTGACATCACTACCTCAGCGCCAAGCCCCAGTTGGCGGCAGTCTTTGCGCACGGCAATGCGGCCAATGTGGCCGTCGTTCAGGATTCTGCCCGTGGCCAGGGCGCGACCGCCTTGAATGGCCAGAGCGTGAATGGCAGCCTGGTCTTGCCCGTCAAAATCCAGCTCGGCGTCGATGCCCTGTTCTTCAGTAAACACGGCGTGACGCACCTGCAGAATATCGCTGGCCTGCTGGCCCTCAAAGGCAACAATCTTGACGCTATGCATAGAGTCTATTCCACGTGGTTTTTCTAGTGATGTTGCAGGGCGCATCGGTTTGGATGCTCCTAGTAAAGCGGAGACCGTCGCTACGCGTGACGCTTTTTAGCGGTTATTGCTTGTTAGGCTAGGCATCGCTGAATAATGGAGCCGCCCTTAAGGGCGGCTCCTCAAACAACCGGCTGCTGCATTACCCCTCCTGCTAAGGACTAGGGCAACCACTTGTGCCCTGGGGTATTAGCGGTGAAGTGCGCCTTGCTTAAAGCGTCTGCTGTTGGTGCATCTGGATATTTGAGGCCTCCGCTGAGCGCTACCGCCATTGTTCAGCGGTGCCCTAGCTATCCATTACGTGTTGCAATTGCCCCTGGTGCATTTTTTTATTGGCCTTGTCGCCAAACAGATGTTCTGGGGGCGCCATTTCCAGTCCTTGTCCCGGGGCGCTGGGCTCTGAAAAGAATCCCAAAGCGTATCCGCTCTTGGTGTAACCCAATAACGCGCGCAGCTCAGGGCTTAGGCTTTTGGCCACCTGGGGTGGGCAGGACAAGTATTGATTCTCTTCCTGACGCAACCACCCTAGGGTGTAATGCAGAAAAACGCCCAGGCGGCTCTCTTGGCTCTGGTTGGCGCCACCGCCGTGAATTAACGAACCGTTATAAATTAACACCGAGCCGGCAGACATTTCTGCGCTGCACACCTCAGATTCTTTTGGGCTTCGCTCGTCACTCCACAGGTGAGAACCGGGTACCACTCGGGTGGCGCCATTGTCTTGTGTGAAATCCGTTAACGCCCATACAGTGCTGAATTGTGGCTCTATATTGCGCGGCAGGTGTGTGCCCCACACACCACGATCCCGGTGCAGGCTTTGCCCGCTTTCACCTGGGCCAATAGATATGGCCTGGGAAAAATTAAGTTGATGCGTTTCACAGTATGGCCCCAGGTACAACTCGCAGGCTTTATGTATCAAGGGGTGCAATGCAATCGTGCCACAGGCGGGTGAGCGAGCAATCAATGAGCCAAAGCGTGTGGTCTGGTGACCGGTGAAGTCATCACGTCCTGTGCGACCGGCATCAACAAAGGGAGCCATCTCAGCGTTTAATTGCGCTAAAGTATCTGCAGATAGGACCTGGTCGATAATAACCCCGCCATCGCGTTGCAAAATGTTAACGATAGTTTGCGCTGTGGTCTCATAGGGCAGGTGAACAAGACTGGCCATATTGATTCTCTTTTATTGTATTCACACATGTGTACGGTCAATAGTCGGGTAAAGTTATCCTATATTTAGCGTGATTAGGTCAATAATTTAAAACAGCAATTGCTTAACTTGGCTGTTTGTATCTCCTCAGTGAGTCCGGAGGGCTCTAGCCGAGTGTATCCGACCTTCTCTGCCAAGGGCTGTGCCAAGGTGGACATCATGCATGACCTTTTGCGCACAAGAGGGTGAGGGAAAGAGGCGTCGGGCGCCAATTGTTCGAACACTGTCTCGAGAGCCACAGCAGCAGCTGGGCATTTTACGCCTGCGCCAACTAGGCTTCAGTTGAGCTTTGCCACCGACCGAGTAGATGATGGAATATAACCCCTGCGCGCCCGACAGCTACAGCGAGCATATTGGCAGTGTGAGCCAGCAGCAGTCCTGCATTGCGCTGCAGGACGTGCACAATGAATTTGGTCTGCTGTTGGTTAAAAAAGGCTCGGCGATCGGCAGTCAGTTGGCGGCCAAGATGGCCGAGCACACACTCGACCAGGCGGTTGATGATGCCGTCGGTTTAGAAAGTACGTTGACGCAGCAATCGCTGCTCTCGGCTTTTAATACTCTGGCAGCGCAACACCCTGATTTTGTCGCGGTTACAGACCAGCGTGGGGCGCAGGGTCTGCTCGATACTCTCTGTCTGCGTCAGCCCCTGCCGCGGATACTGATGCAAAAACTCAGTGTTATGCAATTACAACTGCCCCAGCAGTTTCAGCACTCCCTGTTGGGGGCTTGGCTGGCGGCGCTCATCGCGCTGGCGGGGCAGTGGCCAACCGAAGCCATCTACCAGGCTTTTTGTGGCGCTCTATTTCGCGATCTTGGGCTGTTGCATATAACCCCAGAGTTGGTGGTCAAAGAGCCGCCCTTGAGTCAGCAGGAAAGGCGCTCGTTAAGTGTCCACCCGCGGGTGTCAGAAAAGATTATTTTGACCACGGCCAGTTATGGGGCGGATATGGCCAGGGCTGTGGCCGAGCACCATGAACATCCAGCGGGTATTGGTTACCCAGCGGGCAAGATTGCCAAGCGCATGACGGAAACCGGGCTGCTGTTGGCGTTGACGGATCTACTCTGTCGTATTTACTGCGAGCGGGGTTCGCTGATGGCAACCCTGCCGTATTTACGAGCCGCCTTTAGTGTTTATAATTTACCGATTCAGCAGGTGGCTTTTCGCCTGTTGGCGGCAACCGAATTGGCCGAAGCAAAGGCTGAGCCGATGGACGCCGAGCAGCTATCCGACAAAGCGATTGAGCGACTGGTATCGATAGGTGCCGTCTTCGCCTTTCTTGTGACCCTGCAGGAACAGTTGCAACAGGGCTTACAAGAGCAAAGTTCGAAGCAGCAGGCGCTGAGACAAAAGGCGCAGACCTCTGGTGCGGCGAGTAAGGGGCTAAGGCCCCAGGGTGAGTATTTACTGTATCGAATAAAGGAGGCTTTGACGCTCCTGCGCACCACCGGTTTGGCGAGCATCGACATGCTCAGCCTGCTCGATGAAATGCGCCATGAGTCAGCGGTGGAATTATTGGACACCGCTATTCTTGAGCAGGAATTCCTCCACATCGCTGAGCATATCTACCGCCTGGGCGCTCGTTGGCTCGGCAGTGAAAACACCTTAAGCGACACGCGCAAAAAAACCATCCGCGAAACACTGAGGTCGATTCACGAGGTGGTAGAGCAATGCGAAGGCGACGGTCTCTTTATTGTTTAAAAAGTATTCTCCAGCAAGCGTAGGGTGGCCTGGTCTGGGCCATCGGCAAAGTACTTGTCGAGCAACCGCTCGAAGGTCTCGGTTTGCTCCGCCAGCGCAGAAAATAGTGTGAGGCTGGAGCGCAATTTCACGGCATCGACGGTGCCGAGAATATCCTCCGCGCTGAGGCCCTCCAAGAGCAGCAATGTTTGGCAGCACTCAATGAGTCGCGGCCCCAGTATTGGGTGCTCTAGGTAGGCATCGGCTTCGTCGTGCGAGGTGATGGCGTAGTAGCGAGCCGTTGCACTGCGACCAAGCCCCTGTATTTGTGGAAAGATAAACCACATCCAGTGGCTCGCTTTATGGCCTCGGCCTAGCTCGGCCAGTACCTGATCATAGAGGGGCGCTTGCGCGCTCAGGAATCGTTGCAGTGATGCCATGATGCGCCTTTGCATGAGTTAATGGTATTTCCCTATTTATCTTCCCTCGGTTCTCCAGCTCTTGCGCTTGCCACAGGGCTGCATTGTTAACTTTAACAATAGTCCTTTGTTTTATCCTCTGTCGTCCCTCACGGGCAATGACATAAACCAGCCTTAAGAGACGGCTGGGCCTTGTTTGCCATGACCCATCTAACGCTGGGAAAGTCTGATCATTGCCAGGCCTTATATTTTTTGCCTTAATGGTCCAAGGTTTTTCCAATGCACGGCGTCTAACCCTACAGACGACTCATCGCCAATCCTCTAGGCGTTTAAAAACCGCAGCATAACCAGAGTGGATGAATGGACCTGGATCCCTGGATCAAACAAGCGCAAAGCGGTGATGCCGCCGCTTTTGAGCGGCTGCTCGAGCGCAGCTACGACACCATCTACCGCTACGCTTATCAATGGTGTGGTCATCGCAATGATGCCGAAGACATCACCCAATTGGCCTGCCTAAAGCTCGCCAAAAACCTCAAGCAGTTTCGCTTCGAGGCGGCCTTCAGCACTTGGCTCTACCGGATGGTGATCAACTGTGCCAAAGACTGGCAGCGCAGCCAGCAGCGCCATCAGCATTTCCCTGAAGCAGCCAACAGCGAGGCACACGGCAGCGCCAGTGCAGAGGCGAATGTCTACCTGCAAGAGGTACTCAGTCGGGTCGCTGAATTTGGCGAGGGTTTTAAAGAGACGCTGGTACTGGTCTGTGGCCTAGGACTCAAACACGCGGAAGCCGCGCAGATACTCGACACCAAAGAGTCCACCATTTCTTGGCGCTTGCACGAAATTCGAAAACGCCTCGCGCTACTTGAGGAGCATGCCCCATGACCGAAGACGCTCAAAACGATTCGCTCAGCACTCTATTTGACGATGAAATAGTGCCGCCAACACCCGCCGCCAAACGCCGTGCCATGGATGTCGCCATGGCCGCCTTTACCTCTGAGGCATTAGCCGCCGAGCAAGCGAGAGGCGACACGTCCGCTGAAAAAAATGTCGATGATCGCCAAGGATTTTGGTCAGCGCTGCGTCTTAGCTTCACATCCCTAGTGAGTGGAGTAACCGACATGAACAATCGACTCGTCCTCGGCGGCGGCTTGGCCGCCAGTTTCGCCCTGATCATGACCGCCAGCCTGTTGTATCAAGGTGGAGAGTATCAAGGTGAAGAGTACCCAGGTAATGAGTACCCAGGCAAAGAGTACCGCGGTGAACTTGATCAGCAGCTGTCCGCCGGTCAAGCCTTGCCAAGTATTGCCATGGCTCCCGTCGACAAGCTGAGTGCTGCTGTGAAAGAAAAGGTGGGCCTGGCCCCTACAGAAATACACGCTCGCCTGGAGATGGAAGAGTCTCTGGAAATAGCAACAAGCTCGGAGCTGGTATCAGAGTCCAAACCGGCCGCCCTGCAATATTTTCAGTCAGCAGCTGGGCAGTCCTCCTCAAATCAGCCACAACAGGTGGCCAAAGCCGAACGCAAGCGCCTGCAAGAAATCGTCGTCACGGCCCAGAAGCGAGCGCTACCTGCTCGCGAACAAGCCGAGATGTCTGCCGCGCAAATGACCGGCGGCGCACTTGCCTATAACAAGGCCTACAGCGGTGACTTCAACAGCCCTAATCGCAACGCCTATGACCGGGACGATATGATAGCCATTGCGGCTGCCGAACAAGGCCGCGACCGGTTTGGCGAATTTGACGACAACCCAATCAAACTCGTCAGCTTCGAGCCTGTGTCGACCTTCTCCGCGGATGTGGACACAGCGGCCTACAGTTTTGTGCGCCGACAACTCAACGCTGGCCGCCTGCCACAAAAGAGCGCTGTGCGCGTTGAGGAGCTGATCAACTACTTCGATTACGACTACCCGCTGGCCGAATCGCGCCAGCAGCCCTTCAAACCCACGGTGACCGTCACCGACTCGCCCTGGAACGCGGGCAACAAGCTGCTACACATCGGCATAAAGGGTTATGAGCTGCCGCGCGACGCATTGCCGCGCACCAACCTAGTGTTCTTGCTGGACGTATCCGGCTCCATGGGCAGCGCCGACAAGCTGCCACTGGTGAAGCAATCCATGGAGCTGCTGCTGAGCCAGCTCAAGCAAGACGACACGGTCGCCATAGTGGTCTATGCGGGTGCCGCCGGCATGGTGTTGGAACCCACGAAAGTCTCCGATAAACAGGAAATTCTCGCCGCCATGAACCAACTCAAGGCCGGAGGTTCCACCGCCGGTGGCGCGGGCATTGAACTGGCCTACCAGCTGGCGCAGAACCACTTCGACAAGCGGGCGGTTAACCGTATTATCCTCGCCACCGATGGTGACTTTAATGTCGGCATCAACAACCCACAGCGACTTAAAGACTTCGTCGAGCGCAAGCGCGAGCAGGGCATTTACCTGTCGGTGCTGGGTTTTGGTCAGGGCAACTACAATGACCAACTGATGCAGCAGCTGGCGCAGAACGGCAATGGCGTCGCCGCCTATATCGACACCCTCAGTGAGGCGCAGAAGGTGCTGGTACACCAGGCCACCTCGAGCTTGTTTACCATTGCCAAGGACGTCAAGTTTCAGCTGGAATTTAACCCTGCCACCGTCAAGGAGTACCGTTTACTGGGTTATGAGACCCGCGCCCTGCAGCAGCAAGATTTTAACAACGACAAGGTCGACGCCGGCGATATCGGCTCGGGCCATTCGGTGACCGCCATCTATGAAGTCACCCCCGCCGGCAGCGACAGCGGCCTGCTTGAAGCCAGCCGCTACAGTGCAAAAATAGCCGAGAAAAAAGCCGCTCAGCAAGCTGTGAAAAATTCAGTGGGGGGGGAATACGGCTTTCTAAAAATACGTTACAAGCTGCCTCAGCAGGACCAGTCAACGCTGATCAGCACGCCCATTGTTACTCATAATACCCATGCCAACGACAGTACAAAGGCACCCAGCACGCTTCTGACGGATGTGCATTTTGCCACGGCGGTAGCCGGTTTTGCGCAACACTTAAAAGGCGGCAAACATCTGGGCAGCTGGACCCTCGACGACGCCATTAACCTGGCCCAGGCCAACAAGGGCCGCGATGACTACGGTTACCGCACCGAGTTTATCCAGCTGATTCGCAAGGCAAAAACCGCCAATGCGATGTGATCCAAACGGCTGTTGTTGTCAGCAATGATTGTTTAGCTGTTTAGCTGTTTAGCTGTTTAGCTGTTTAGTTGTGTAGCTAGACGGCTCGGAGCGAGCAAAAGACAAGCAAGCTCCTCTCCATTAAAGAATGCATCTTTTCTCGCTAGGCCTGGAGACGTGATGAGTCGAACCGCCACAAC
>Ga0209396_1004339_pt1 | contig 13854 bp, 9 predicted proteins | sample GOMGulsemesocosm_6_FD_184638 | JGI IMG/M metagenome (GOLD analysis project Ga0209396, IMG submission 184638) | Methane-oxidizing microbial communities from mesocosms in the Gulf of Mexico - GOM8C Gulf of Mexico (SPAdes) (version 2) | ecosystem: Environmental > Aquatic > Marine > Cold seeps...
CTCAGATGATTTTTACTCACATAGCAAAGTAATTTCTGTTGTTGTTAGGAAGTTTCTTGAGAATCCTAAATCAGAACTTGTATTAGGTGCTATTGATTTTGTAAAAGCTTCAGACTTAACGAAGTCGGTTCGGAAATATTCTAGTAAGTATTTTACACCTGAACTAATGAGATTCGGGATTATGCCGCCTCATCCAGCTGCGTTTATAAAAAAAGCTACTTACCTACAGGTAGGAGAGTATAAGTTAAATTATAAGATTGCTGCTGATTTTGACTTGTTACTTAGAATGTTAAAAGTAAATAAATCTGCTTTTTCAAGGCTTGATGATGTTTGTGTTCGTATGAGGCTGGGTGGAGTTAGTACTGAAGGTTTGGCTTCATTTAAGACTATAAGCAAAGAAATTCTAAAATCATTAAATGAAAATAATATATATTCAAACTCCATTTTTGTTCTATTTAGGGTCGTAAGTAAAATAAAACAGATAATTTTTACATAATATGAATATTCTAATTACTGGTGTAAGCGGCTTTCTCGGCTCTGCTTTAGTTCAACGTATGCCAGGAAGTATTACTGGTATCGGGCGTAAATTTATTGATCGATTTAATGGTGATTTTTATATTAAATCGCTTGATCGTACAGTTAATTATGGTGACTGTTTATTGAATCAAAATGTGGTCGTCCACTGTGCAGCTCGCGTCCATATAATGGATGACAATTCTGAAGATCCATTATGCGATTTCAGGGAGGTAAATACAGCAGGCACCTTAAATCTTGCTCGTCAGGCTGCTGATGCAGGTGTTAAGCGGTTTATTTTCATCAGTTCAATAAAGGTAAATGGCGAATCTACTTTAAAAGGCTCTAAGTTTGCTGCTAGTGACGTAGCAAATCCACAGGATCCTTATGGTATTTCTAAAGCAGAGGCTGAGGCTGGGTTGCTTGAGCTAGCTAAAGAAAGCGGCATGGATGTTGTGATTATTCGCCCTCCTTTGGTTTACGGGCCGGGGGTGAAAGGTAACTTTTTAAATTTAATGAAGCTATCTAGGCTTTCTATTCCATTACCGTTTGGATTGATCAAGAACAAGCGCAGCATGGTTTATCTTGATAATTTAGTTGATTTGATTGTTACTTGTGTTGATCATCCTAAAGCTGCGAATAATGTCTTTTTAGCTTCTGATGGTGATGATTTATCTTTAGCTAGGTTGTTAACCTTGATAAGGAGGGCTATGAATAAATCACCATTACTATTACCTATCCCTGTATTGTTATTTAATTTATTTGGTAGGTTACTTGGTAAGTATGACATGGTTGACCGCTTAATTGGCAACTTGCAGGTTGATAGTAGTGATGCTAAAACATATTTAAACTGGACGGCACCTTATACCGTAGAACAAGGTATGAGAATAACCGTTGATGATTTTTTGAAAAGTAATTAATAAGTGTATTTTAAGTAAAGGAGTAGTAGTTTGTTTCGTATTTTTGATTTTACATTTTCGTTATTAGGCTTGTTTTTTGGATCTCCAGTATTAATAATAATTTATATTATCGGTCTATTTGATACTGGTTCTCCTGTATTTCGTCAGGAGAGGGTGGGTCGGTACAAAAAGCCATTTACCTTAGTTAAATTCAGAACTATGTCAGTTGATACAGCTTCTGTCGCAAGTCATCTGGCTAGTACAGCTTCTATCACTAAAGTAGGTGCTTTCCTTCGTAAAACAAAACTGGACGAGTTACCCCAACTTTGGAATGTAATGAAAGGTGAAATGAGTTTAGTTGGACCTCGCCCAGGATTGTTTAACCAAGAAGAGTTAACTGCTGTTCGTGAAAAGGAGGAGGTTTTTCTCGTGCGGCCAGGTATTACGGGTTTGGCTCAAGTGAGTGATGTTGATATGTCAACCCCTGAACTCTTGGCAAAAACAGATGCGAAAATGATTCGTGAGATGTCTTTAATGAACTATTTTAAGTTTATTTTTCAGACTGTTGCAGGGGGAGGAAGTGGAGATAGAGTTAAATAACTCTATCTGTTTTTCCAAGTACTAACATTAGGCATTTCTCACCCAGTCTGGGCAATCACCTTGCTTATTAAATGCAGCAGGGGCTTCTAATAATAAATCGATCACATCATCTACATGAAATTCATGGCATGCTTTATCTAGGCGATTAAGTAGATTATGAGTTTCTGGCCAAGTCAAGTGCACTTCGTTAGCTGTCATTATTCTTGGGTGCTCTGTACCTTCCACGTCGTCGCCAACTAGTAATTCTTCGTAGAGCTTTTCACCTGGGCGTAAGCCAGAATATTCAATTGCTATATCGCCGTTAGGGTTCTGTTCGTGCTTTTCACTTAAGCCGGAGAGGTGAATCATTTTGCGGGCAAGATATGTTATTTTAACTGGCTCTCCCATATCTAGTACAAAAACGTCTCCACCTTTACCCATTGAGCCAGCTTGAATTACTAGCTGTGCTGCTTCAGGGATGGTCATAAAGTAACGAATAATATCAGGGTGAGTAACGGTAATGGGGCCGCCTTGTTGAATTTGGCGATGAAATAAAGGAACGACGGAGCCTGAGCTGCCTAATACATTGCCAAAGCGAACCATGGTGAAGCGGGTGTCTTCTTGGCGCTTTGCTAGAGCCTGTAATACTAGCTCTGCAAGACGCTTAGAGGTGCCCATTACGTTGGTGGGGCGGACTGCTTTATCTGTACTGATTAGCACGAAGTTTTTAACGTGAGCCTTGATGGCTGCTTCGGCGCAGTACCAAGTTCCAAAGACATTATTGCGAACGCCTTCAACAACATTGTGTTCAACCATGGGTACGTGTTTATACGCAGCAGCGTGGTAAACCGTCTCAACCTTAAAGGTTTCGAAAATTGTTTTTAGTCTGTGTTCTTTTTGGACTGAGCCGAGAATAGAAATAATTTCTAGCTCAAGTTTCTGATTTGCTTTTAATATGTTTAATTCTTGCTCGATGGTATAAAGGCTAAATTCATTGAGCTCTATTAGTATTAACTTTTTAGGCTTCTGTAATACAACTTGGCGGCATAGTTCAGAACCAATAGACCCTCCTGCGCCCGTTACTGCAACGACTTTATCGGTAATGCATTGTTGTATCAATTCATTGCGTGGCGGTACCGGGTCACGGCCCAGTAGATCTTCTATATCGACTTTTTTAACTTCTTCAATCTTAGCTTTACCACTGATTATGTCATTAACAGAAGGGGTGGTGAGTACTTCAACTTTTTTACTGGCTAGTTGCTCTAATAAGCGCTTGCGCTTGGAGCTGGAAGCTGAGCCTAGTGCTAATAGAACCTTTTTGTGTTGGCCTTTGCTTAGTTGTTCATCAAGTAAATCATCAAGTTCGGTCGGCGAGTAGACTCTTAAGCCATTTATGACTGATTTTTGTTTCCTTTTATTATCATCAATAAAAGCAAATGGTCGAAACTTATCGCTATTCATTAGTGAGTTTGCTAGCGCAATACCTTGATTGCCAGCACCATAAATTAATACTTGTTCCGTGCCGTTTTTGCTCATTTGGCTAACAATTGCGCGGATGAATAAACGTGGTACACCAATCAAAATTAACACACTGAATAAGTAGATAATAATCGCGGAACGCGGCATTTGTGCTTGAAGTAAAAATGAGCTGGTTGCCAAGGTTAGTGCTGATAAGCTGCTGCCAATCATAAGATTGCCAAAGGCTTTTTCTGCCATGAAGCGAACGACCGCTCGATATAGTCCTAGGCGAACAAATATGATAATTGATGCTATGGTGGTGATGGCGATACTTGTAATGACGCTAGTATGAAGCTCAGGAGTTAAAGTGCCGTGTCTTAAAGCTAATGCTAAGTAAATGGATAGTGGGACGGCTAAAATATCGTAGCTGATAGAAATTATTCGTTTGGTATGTCTTGGTGCATTTAGGATGTAGCGGATCATGCCTTTTCCTTTGGCTTACTGCTTTGATCGATAGGAAATAATATTACTAAGTTTAGAGGAGAATCAACGAAAGAGGTAGTAATTATTGGTGTCATCATGATGATGTAAAATTGGCTCCTCGAGCTGGACTTGAACCAGCGACCAATAGATTAACAGTCTACTGCTCTACCAACTGAGCTATCGAGGAACTTCGTTGAGTGCGTGCATTATGCTGATGAGTGCCTTTAGTGTCAATAGTATTGTTTAAATTAATTTAACAAAGTCTTTGATTTATATCGGTATTTTATTAAAGGTTGCTTGAGGGTATAAAAAAGCCTCAGAATCTTTCGGATGCTGAGGCTATCTACTTACATTTGAGTATTTATACTTGAGTGCTCATATTTAACTGCTTAGAAATTAGCTTAAGGCTTTTGACAAGCGACTAATTGCTGTCTCTAAGTTTTCCATACTAGTAGCATAAGAAAGGCGCATGTGACCAGGTGTTCCGAAGGCGGAGCCTGGCACTAGGGCAACTTCTGCTTCATTTAACATCTTCTCAGCAAAATCTACGTCGGTTTTACAACCTGTTGCTGCCATCGCAACTTTGAAACTAGGGAACGCATAGAACGTACCGTCGCTTTCAATGCATTCGACGCCAGGTAGCTTGTTTAGAGCTTTAACTACATAGTCGTGACGAATTTTAAAGGCGCTTAGCATTTCTTGTACGCATTCTTGGCTGCCGTTAAGGGCTGCCTCTGCGGCGTATTGAGAAATAGAGGTTGGGTTGGAGGTACTTTGTGATTGAATTTTCTTCATCGCTTTAACTAATACTTCTGGGCCTGCAATATAACCGATGCGCCAGCCTGTCATGCTATAAGCTTTAGAAACGCCGTTCATTACTACTGTGCGATCGTATAACTCAGGGCATACGGTTAAGATGTTGTGAAAACCGCCTTCCGCCCACAGGATATGTTCGTACATATCATCGGTAGCGATTAAAACATTCGGGTATTTTAACAGTACCGCGGCTAATTCTTTTAATTCAGCTTCGCTATAAGCAACACCTGAAGGATTGCTTGGGCTGTTTAATACAACCAGCTTAGTTTTTGCTGTAATGGTAGCGTCTAATTGACTCGCGGTCATTTTGAATCGGTTTGATTGTTCTGTCTCTACAATAACCGGTGTGCCTTCGGCGATGCGAACCATATCTGGGTAAGAAACCCAATAAGGCGCAGGAATGACAACTTCGTCGCCCGCATTTAATAGGGCCAGTGACATATTGAAGAAGCTTTGCTTACCACCACAAGATACTAGTATTTGATTTGGCTGGTAGCTTAAACCGTTATCGCGCTGGAATTTGGCGATGATGGCTTTCTTTAAAGAAGGCGTGCCATCTACCGCAGTGTATTTAGTGAAGCCATTATTTATTGCTTCAATTGCGGCGTCTTTAATATGTTTAGGAGTGTCAAAATCAGGTTCACCGGCCCCTAGGCCAATAATATCTTTACCCGCAGCACGAAGTTCGGCAGCGCGGTTCGTCACGGCCAGTGTAGGGGAGGGTTTAATATTTTGTACGCGATCAGACAATTGAAGATCCAAGATCTTATCCTCTAAAAACAGCTATTAAGTAATGACCTTAATCTAAATCTAGTCTGTGTTGTGACTAATTAATAATCGATAAAGGCAGTTTTCGATAGAAAGCGCCGCATTATACTGAAAAAATGCTGTGATTTTAAGTATTTAGATAAAATCGTATTAATATCAAGGAAAAATCAGGTATTCTCTACCCATAAATGACAGGTCTTTCTTAAGATCTTAATATTTGTTTTGCGTTATTGGAGTCGTTAATGAGTCAGGATGAGATCAAGGTTAATAGTATGAATACAATATCCACAAATACAGTCGCAAGCGATGAAATTGATCTGGTCGATCTGATAAAAAATATTTGGCGTCAGCGCGGGCTCGTCATCGGTATGATGATATTGTCTATAGTTGCCGTATTAGGATTTCATCTATCGAAAGCCTCTTTTTCCACTGCTTCAGCAGTAGATTATCCAATTTCTTTATCTTTTTTGTCGGAAGATAAGTCCAAATACCCTAATGGCATTGCTTTCTCTCCTCGGGATTTAATTACCAGTAGTGTATTACAAAAAGCTATCAAAGCTTCTGGGCTGGAAATTCCTTTGGGGTTATTGGAGAAGTCTATTCGGGTTGAGTCTTCTAATAGCATTCTGAAAGCCAGTGAGACAAAGCTATCTGGCATGTTAGCTAATGCTAAAACACCGGAAGAAGTACGCTTGGCCGCTGAGTTAGTCTTACAAGATTTGCAAGAATCAGGACGAGGTTATTCAACTATCAGCCTTGATCTGACACAGCTTGCACTTAATGCTCAGCAAGCCTCTTCATTTTTACAAATATTGGTCGATGAATGGGCTAAGTTATCGATTGAGCGTGGTTTGATGAATGCTGATATTACGCGTCCGCTAGTATCATTTAGCATTTCAGAAGGCAGTAATTTAATTGATAATTATGATCAAGCCTCTAATTATTTGAACTCGTTAAGCTTAGCGGTATTACAGCTTTCCGATTTAAGCGGTACGGGAAGTCTGGTTGTAAACAATATGAGCATTGAAGATGTTCAGCGCCGTTTAACCGCTTTAGGGGATCGTGATATCGGCCCTTTACGTGAATTTGCTTATTCCAACTCCTCAGCATTAGCCAGGGCTGATTCAGCTATTCAGGTGCGTTTATTTGCCCGTCAGCGCTTATTAGACCTTGAGCATGCGCGTTTAACTAAATTGATTAATTCTTATGATCTAGCCCTAGCGCAATTAGGTTCTGATAATTCCCAGCAAGGTTCTAACCGTTCAGATCAAAGCCTGCAAGGTAACGCGGCGCAGTTTGATCAGTCATTTTTAGACTCGCTCTTGCAGTTAGGGACCAAATTGGGTGCGGTGGATACCCGTAAACAGTTATTTGATCGCCGTATAACGGCGGTGGAAGAATTGCTATCACTTGAAAAAGAAATTTCAATTTTATTGGGAACTTCTTCAGATAACACGATGAAAATTAGCCCTGAAGTTATCTTGAAAACTGCATTGGTTAATATCGAAAAAGACTTAAATGAAATTCAGCAGAATGTTGGCCAGTTTGTTGATGCTATTCGTGAGTTAACCATTGAAAGCCATGCTCAAGTCTATATTGCGAACTCTGCTCCTCAGGTTCGGGGTGATTTTATGCAGCTAGCCCCACGTTTTGCCTTGTTTGTGGTTTTGGGTGGAGTTCTGGGTTTATTCTTGGGTATCTTTGTTGCACTAATTCGCTCGGCGCTGCTTAAAAGCAAGTAAGAAATGTCTAGTAAGAAGTGGCTAGTAATAAATAGTTAGTGTGCAAGTAGCTAGTAAGAGTTTTTAAATAAGTATTATGAAAGACAAAAAGTTCGAACTCGTTTCTAAGTATCAGCCTGCCGGTGATCAACCGACTGCGATTAAGGGGCTGATAGAAGGCTTAGAGGACGGACTTTTACGTCAAACCTTATTAGGTGTTACCGGCTCTGGTAAGACCTTTACTATGGCCAATATCATTGCTGACCAACAGCGCCCAGCTTTGATTATGGCCCATAATAAAACCCTGGCTGCTCAGTTATACGGCGAGTTCAAAGAATTTTTCCCAAATAACGCGGTTGGCTATTTCGTTTCTTATTACGATTATTACCAGCCTGAAGCTTATGTTGCCGCGTCTGATACCTTTATTGATAAAGATGCTTCGGTTAACGAACATATCGAGCAGATGCGCTTATCGGCCACTAAATCATTATTAGAACGTCGTGATGTGGTGATTATCTCCAGTGTATCGTCTATCTATGGTTTGGGTGACCCTGAGTCTTATTTAAAGATGATGCTGCATATCGAGGTTGGGGATCAAATTGATCAGCGTACGATTTTGCATCGCTTGGCCGAATTGCAATATGTCCGCAATGACATGGACTTCCATCGTGGTAATTATCGCGTGCGTGGGGATGTGATTGATATTTTTCCAGCGGAATCTGATGATGAAGGGATTCGGATTGAATTGTTCGATGATGAAGTTGAACAGATTAGTCAATTCGATCCGCTAACGGGCCATTTGGTACAGCGCTTAGCGCGGGCAACTATTTATCCTAAAACTCATTATGTGACCCCTCGTCAGACAATTTTAGATGCGGTTGAGCATGTTGAGGTTGAGTTAGAAGATCGCATTAAGCAGCTTAAAGATAACAATTTGTTGGTTGAAGCTCAGCGTATTGAGCAACGTACTCGTTATGATTTAGAAATGATGCGTGAGCTGGGCTATTGTTCTGGCATTGAAAACTACTCGCGTTATTTATCTGGCCGTCCTTCGGGCAATGCGCCGCCGACCTTATTTGATTACCTGCCGAAAGATGCTCTGATTTTTGTTGATGAGTCCCACGTTACTATTCCTCAAATTGGCGCTATGTATCGTGGTGACCGTTCGCGTAAAGAAAACTTAGTACAGTACGGTTTCCGCTTGCCTTCAGCGCTAGATAATCGGCCGATGAAGTTTGAGGAGTGGGAAGCTATCGCTCCACAAACCATCTTTGTCTCGGCTACCCCTGGTGCGTATGAAGAAGAGCATGCGGATAATGTAGTGGAGCAGGTTGTGCGCCCAACGGGTTTATTGGACCCGATTATTGAAATAAGACCGGTAACTGCAAATCTTGAAACTGGGCTGATTGGCCAGGTTGATGATGTGCTGGTAGAAATCCATCAGCGCGCAGCTAAGAATGAGCGAATTCTAATTACTGTGCTGACTAAGCGGATGGCTGAAGATCTTACCGATTATCTGCTTGAGCATGATGTGCGTGTGCGTTATTTGCACTCGGATATTGATACTGTCGAGCGTGTAGAGATTATTCGTGACTTACGCTTAGGTGAGTTCGATGTGTTAGTGGGTATTAACTTACTACGAGAAGGGTTGGATATTCCAGAGGTGTCTTTGGTTGCGATTTTTGATGCCGATAAAGAAGGATTCTTACGTTCACATCGCTCGTTGATTCAAACCATTGGTCGTGCTGCGCGAAATCTTAACGGTATTGCCATTCTATATGCCGATAAAATAACCGATTCGATGAAAAAGGCTATGGGTGAAACCGCTCGCCGCAGAATTAAACAGCAAGAGCATAATGAAGCGCAAGGGATAGTACCCACAGGGGTAACCAAGTCGGTAGAAGATATTTTACAGGCTGCGGTAGCTCCAGGCGGCCGTGCAAATCGTGATAGAAAAGGTAAGAAAGATAAGCGCTCTTTGCATCAACAGGTTGCGGAAGAGGCGGCTAACTATTCAACTCCAGTTGAAAGGATGAAACCCGCTCAAATTGCTAAGCGTATGTCTGAAATCGAAGACGAGATGTATATGGCCGCGAAAGAACTAAAGTTTGAGCAAGCGGCTCAATTGCGCGATGAACTTCATGATTTAAAAGCACTAATGATTAAGAATAGTTAATGCATATTCATTAATTCAATCGATAATTGCACATTCGTACTATATTGGCAGGCGCTTTATAGCTAACTGGCTCAGTATGTCGAAAGCACTAGTGTATTTACTCTAATTCCTAAGTTAAACTCTTGTCAGTGCTTACTGGTTCCCCTTATAGTGTGGGCAAGTTCACAAAATAATAAAAATACTGTCAAGGTGAGACTATGAAGCCCTCGCAAATATTTAGCTGTTTTGCCCCCATGATTTTTCTATTAATGCTGCCTTTTTCGTCATCGGCGTTAACCATCGATGGTTATGAAATTCCCCAAGTAATTCCTGCGACCAGCCAGCATGCTGAATTGCACTTAAATGGGGCCTCCATGCGTATTTTATACGGCGTTGTAGATACCTATATTGGCAAGCTGTATATGGAAAATCCGGTAACGGATGAAAAAGCCTTGGTTGAGGCTGATGAATATAAGCGTATGGTTTTTCAGGTAGCGATGAAACGAATTAGTGGGCGTCGAATGGCGAAGGCTATGTATGATGCTTTGCAATTGAACCTCAGTGATGAAGAGGCGATTAGGCTAGAAGATCGGTTGCAATTATTAGTTGAGCTGTTTAATGCTAGTTTGAAGAAGGGTGAGGAAGGTTATATTGAATGGGTGCCTGGTGTCGGCTCTCGAATCGTTATTAAAGGCGAGGTGAGGGGGATTATTCCCGGTAAAGACCTTAATGACGCAATTCTGAATATCTGGGTTGGTGGTAACCCTGTTGGCTCTACTTTTAAGCGTCAGGTTTTAGGCTTAGAGGAATATCAGCCACCTAAATCGATGCGTAAGAAAGGACGTCGTTAATAACGCAATAAATAAGCAGCCGAGGCTGCTTTTTTTATGCGCTTAAATAAATTTGGTTCTTAAATACAGTTTAAAGCTTGGCAGCTACTTCAGAGCCTTGCTTGATGGCACGTTTAGCGTCTAATTCAGACGCGACATCTGCACCGCCTATCAAGGTCACCTTGATGCCTAGGCCTTCAATATCAGTTTGCAGTTCTCGTAATGGCTCTTGCCCCGCACAGAGGATGATTGTATCTACCTCAAGCAGTTGCTGTTGATCTGCGACGGTTATGTGTAGGCCTTGGTCATCAATCTTGTCGTAACTTGCCCCTGCGATCATCTTCACGCCTTTGTTTTTTAGTACTGCACGATGAACCCAGCCTGAGGTTTTACCTAAGCCTGCACCTACTTTAGAGGTCTTGCGCTGCAATAAAAAAACTTCACGAACACTTGGAGTTACTTGAGCTTTAATACCGGCGACACCACCGCGGCTTTTTACGCTTAAATCGACCCCCCATTCCTTCATGAAATCATTCACATCTAAGCTAGGAGAGCGGTGGTCGCCATGCACTAGTACTTCGGCGACATCAAACCCGATACCGCCAGCGCCTATAATGGCGACTCTTTTCCCAACGGGCTTCTTGTCCTTTAATACGTCGAGGTAGGTCAGTACTTTTTTATGTTCAATACCTGGGATATCGGGGGTGCGTGGGGATATGCCTGTGGCTAATATAACTTCATCGAAGCCTTGGCCTTTTAGTGTTGCGGCGCTGACTCGGGTATTCATCTGCAGCTTTACGCCGGTGACTTCGGCGCGTTTATTGAAATAGCGGATGGTTTCGTAAAACTCCTCTTTTCCTGGGATCGTTTTGGCGATATTGAACTGTCCGCCAATTTCTGCCCGTGAATCAAATAATGTCACGTCATGGCCACGCTCTGCGGCGACTGTTGCAGCAGCCATACCGGCAGGGCCTGCGCCTATGACAGCGACTTTTTTTATTGTGGCTGTTGGAATATATTGCAATTCGGTTTCGTGGCAAGCTCTGGGGTTGACCAAGCAGCTGGTGAGCTTGTTTACAAAGGTATGATCTAAGCAGGCTTGGTTGCAAGCTATGCAGGTATTAATTTCATCAGCGCGATTTTCCATCGCCTTCTTCACAAATTCAGCATCGGCTAAGAAGGGGCGCGCCATCGATACGATATCGGCTTTGCCGCTGGCGATAATATCTTCGCCTACTTGTGGCATATTTATGCGATTGGAGGTGATCAGTGGGATATTCACTTCAGATTTTAATTTAGCGGTGACATCGGCGAAGGCGGCGCGAGGGACGCACGTCACTATGGTGGGAATACGCGCTTCGTGCCAGCCAATGCCGGTATTAATAATAGTAGCGCCTGCTTTTTCAATCTCTTTGGCTAATATAACCACCTCTTCCCAGGTGCTGCCATTATCGATTAAATCCAGCATGGAGAGGCGGTAGATAATAATAAAACGATTGCCAACTTGTTCTCGGGTGCGGCGTACGATTTCAATTGGTAAGCGAATACGGTTTTGGTAGTCACCGCCCCATTGATCGTCGCGCTGGTTGACTCGGGTGCTAATGAATTGGTTAATAAAATAACCTTCTGAACCCATTATTTCGATACCGTCGTAGCCCGCTTGCTGGGCCAGATCAGCGCAGTGAAGGAAATCTTTTATTTGGCCTTCAATTTCTTCTTCCGTTAGTTCTCTAGGAGCGAAGGGGTTTATGGGAGCTTGAATGGCTGAAGGTGCAATATTATCTGGGCTATAAGCGTAACGGCCGGCATGAAGTATTTGCATGCAAATTTTGCCATCGACTTCATGCACGGCTTGAGTGATTATTTTATGCTGGTCGCGTTCTTTTTCGGTTGTGAGTTTTGCTGCCCCTTTAAATACACAACCTTCTTCGTTAGGGCCGATTCCGCCGGTGACGATTAAGCCAACCCCTGCTTGGGCACGTTCTTTATAGAATTGTGCGAGGCGATTGTAACCGTTGGGGGCTTCTTCTAAGCCCGTGTGCATTGACCCCATTAAGATGCGGTTCTTTAATTGTGTAAAGCCTAGGTCTAAAGGTTCTAATAGGTGAGGGTATGGTTGGTTGCTCACGGGAGTTCTCCATTAATCGTTAAATTATTCGAGGCGTATGTTTTTATTTTAGTTAGCAAATAGCAGAGTGACAGGTTAAAATCGAAAAATAACTAAAGTTAACAGACCGATGTTCATCTTTTGCATAAAGTGTGCGGGAATGAGTATTTGTGAGAATGCCTGTTTTAAAAACGGCTGCCCGAATATGGAGAGTGAATATGAAGTTGGGTGATATTTCAGTTTCTTATGTCGAGATTTTACGTAAGGCGATGCTGGTTCTTGATAGTAATCCGCAGCTTATTTTGCAGCAATTCGGTTTAAATGAAATCACTCTGGCTTCTCCGGATGCCCGCATCAGTATTCCGCGCTTTATGCGTTTAGGTTTCGCTAGCATTAAATTCTCACAGAAACCTTGGTTGGGCCTTGAGATGGGTGTTCAAACAAGTGCCACCAATTTGGGAGTGGCAGGGCTGATGGCTCTTTCCTCGCCTGATTTAAAAAGTGCCTGCAAAAGTATTTGTCATTATGAGTTGTTGAGTAGTTACAATACTCGTGGGCAATCCGCTTTCTATATGTCGGAGGGTCGTGGTATTGCTCAGTTTTATTCAATCAGTCCGTACAATAGTTTTAATCTGTTTGTTGTGGATTCGGTTTTGTCCGGTTGGTACAGCTTGGCCAGATGGTTGACGGGTGAAGATGATTGTATTGAGGCCATGTGTTTCGAATTCGATGAGCCGGAATATAGCAATGCCTATCGCGAATACTTTGATTGTGAGGTGCGATTTTCACAGCCCTTTAATGCCGTTATTATCAAACCCGAGGCGCTTAGCTATAAGGTGATTCATGGCTGTGCTTCGACTTATGAGCTATTAAAGCGTCAGGCGGATGCGGATCTTGAAAAGGTACGTATGGGGTTGAACTTTAGTGAGAAGGTTGCACGAGTAATAACGCCGCTATTGAATGGATCTACTCCGACACTGGATCAGGTTGCAGAGCAGTTGAATATGGCTCCCTGGACTGTGCGACGTAAACTGGTAGATGAGGGTGTGACATTCCAGCAGGTATTAAACGATACTCGTAGAGATCTAGCGGTGAGCTATGTGAAGGATACTGCGTTTACCTTAGGGGAGATTGCTTATCTGTTGGGCTTTGGCTCGCCAACGGCCTTTCAGCGTGCTTTCAAGCGTTGGACGGGGGTTGCCCCAGGTAGTTATGAAGAGTAGCTACATTTCAGTAGCGTCATCTGAGTCGTCTTCATAATCGTCTAGTTGTGTGGTCATTAGATCTTCTTCGTATTCCATCATAGGTGATGTCCTCTTTTTCTTGTTTGATATTAGATTTTATTTTTAGTGTGTTCTTTATTATTTCTACATAAGCCTATCTAGTGCCTAGTACTGAGCTAGCATAAATCGAAAATGTGACAGATTTATGAATTCTGGCGACGCAAAGAAAAATTTTGGATAGTGCTTTGCTGAAATTAAATATTTGTTGGGGGTATTTTATAGAATGCAGAATTTCAGATTTT
>Ga0209396_1004344_pt1 | contig 13848 bp, 14 predicted proteins | sample GOMGulsemesocosm_6_FD_184638 | JGI IMG/M metagenome (GOLD analysis project Ga0209396, IMG submission 184638) | Methane-oxidizing microbial communities from mesocosms in the Gulf of Mexico - GOM8C Gulf of Mexico (SPAdes) (version 2) | ecosystem: Environmental > Aquatic > Marine > Cold seeps...
ATTTAAATTAGGTAAATCAATTATTGCCGTCTGCAAAGGCGAAATTACCATATTGAATAAAATGGGTGAACGCGCGTTACCGTTTCAAGTTGTCGCTTGAAAGGAAGAGTCAAAAGACACCTGATAAAGCGAAACTAAAAAAACCTTAACTTATCGAAGTTAAGGTTTTTTACTATCTAGCTAGGTGATTAATTTTTCTCTAATTGCGCTTTTGAATAACTGGGTGCTTGGTGGTTTTCACCTAATGAATCAGCCACTTCTTTAGGCATATAATTCTCATCATGTTTGGCTAATACTTCCGACGCTATTATCATCTTATCTTCAGTTAATTTCCCGTTGGCAATGATCCCTTGTCCTTCACGGAACAAGTCAGGCAAAATTCCATCATACTTGACTGTGATCAATTCACCTTTGTTGGTTAAATCAAACTGGACATGCAAATTTTCAGGGTCTCTTTTAACACTTCCTGTGACAACAAGACCACCTACTCGAATACGTTGACCAAGTGATGGTTTTACCCCTGTATCGTCTTTACCATGGACAATCTCATATGGAGTATAAAATAAATCAATATTTTGGCTTAAAGCATACAGCACTAGACCAAGGATCATACCAACACCTGTGAGTATTGATAAAACGATAGTTAAGCGTTTTTTACGACGTGGATTCATGAACTAGCCTCTTGAGAATTAATATTTTGTTGAACTTGATCTTGCTGAATATGTGCTGCTTGTTTTAATTTCAGCTCTCGTTTTTGGCGCAAACGAATTTGCTTTATTACCTTATTGTTATTACGCAAGCTCAATAAGACCAACAAACCGAGTAAGCCAGCACTTACACCATAAGATAACCAGACATAAAAGCCATGGCCGCCCATAGCAACAAATTCTGCAAAACTGCTAAATTGCATTATTTCTCCTCCGTATCATTTACTAGCGTACGGACCCAAGGGCGCATCGCGTTTCGAGCCAGAATTTCACTGCAAAAGCGTATACATATCACCCAAGTGACTAAGCCAATAAATCCGATAAAACAAAAAACAAACGGCCAATACATATCAGATGACATCGAAGGTGCACCTAGTTTTGATACGGTAGTACCTTGATGAAGGGTATTCCACCATTCAACGGAATATTTGATGATAGGGATATTAACAACACCTACTAATGCAAGTATACCGGCGGCCTTTCCTGCTAGTGCTTTATCTTCAAAAGCGTTATGTAAAGCAATAATGCCCAGATACAAAAATAATAGAATAAGCTCAGAGGTCAATCTGGCGTCCCATACCCACCATGTACCCCAAGTAGGTTTTCCCCAAGCAGAACCGGTAATTAATGCAATAGCGGTAAACACAGCACCAACTGGTGCCATCGCTGCTGCAGAGGCGTCGGCCAGTTTAAGTTGCCACACTAAGCTGGAAAGTGCAGCTATGGCGATGCCAACATAAATACCCATCGAAAGTATTGCTGCAGGAACATGTAAGTAAAATATGCGAAAGCTATTACCTTGTTGGTAGTCGGCAGGTGCAAACAATAACGCCCAAACTATACCTATAGATAAAAAAGTTAACGTTAACATTGAAAACCAAGGCATCAGTTTCTTAGTAAAGTGATAAGACACTTCCGGGTTTGCGTATGGGTGTAGCCATTTCCACATTAGTTTGTACTCACTTTTAATGCAGCGCTCACTGCAAAGGGGGATAATGTAATTGAACCAATAAGTAGTGCTGCGATTATAGCAAGTTGTCCGTCATAGGGTAAGTTTAATGAGGCTGTATCAATAGCACTGGTTGCGAAGATCAATACCGGAATATATAGCGGTAATACGAGTAAACTCAGTAGTACCCCACCTTTCTTAATGCCCACCGTTAATGCCACACCGATTGCACCTAAAAAACTTAAGATTGGCGTGCCAATCAATAAAGTTAGCATCAGAGCTAAATAGCTATTTTCATGTAAATTAAGCATGACAGCGAGCAGCGGAGCAACAAAAATGAGCGGCAAGCCTGTTAAACACCAATGGGCAATAATTTTTGCCAGCACAATAATAAATAGCGGTTGTGGACTTAATAGCATTTGCTCCAAAGAGCCGTCAGTGTGGTCTGATTTAAATAAACGATCTAAAGATAATAACGTTGACAGTAATGCCGCTACCCAAATAATCCCAGGTGCTATGCGAGCTAAAGTTGCTGATTCTGGACCAATGCCTAACGGGAATAAGGTGATGACGATAACAAAAAACAACAGCGGATTTAAAATGTCGTCTTTATGGCGAAAAGCTATGGTTAAATCACGTTTAAATACCAACCAAAAAGTCGCACGATAAGACAGTGGCTTGAGTAACGTTTGGTCGTTTTTCATAGTTACGGGCATCGATAAAGGCATAGTTAGTTTAGTCTGGGCAATTTTTTCATGAATAAAGTCATCAAAAAAACCGATATTCTAAGGTTATTTTTTTATACAAATCTTGGTTTATATTGAGATCCTGATGAGTCGTTAAAATAACACAACCACCCGCTTTTGCATGTTCAACAATAAGCTTTTCTAGCTTGATCACACCATTTTTATCAATAGCTGTGAACGGCTCATCTAATATCCAAATGGGAGCTTTACTTTGCCAAAGCTTAGCTAAGGCAATACGACGATGTTGTCCGGCACTTAAATGTGATGCTAGTGCGTCTTCAAAGCCAAGTAAGTTAACTTCACTTAAAGTTTGTTCTGCGGCAGTATGATCTAATCCACTTAAGGCAAGATTAAAGGCTAAGTTTTCTTGCGCTGTCATTTCGCCTTTTATACCGGCGAGGTGACCGATGTATAGTAAATTTAGATTATAAAGTTCTCTGTCGTCATTAATGGATTTACCTTTAAAATTAACAGAGCCTTCATAGGGCTGAGAAAGGCCCGCTAAAATACGTAATAGGCTAGTTTTTCCTGCGCCATTAGGGCCTTCAATTTGAATAATGTCGCCAGAGCACACAGAAAAAGAAAGTTCTTCAAAGAGAATGCGTTCTTCACGGATGCATGTCAGTTGATGGCTGTTAAGTAATATGGGAGAACTTGTCGACATTTATTTTAATAATATTCTGATTAAATTGAATTTGTTGGGTGAATCAAAGTTAGAAATTGAACTAACTAGTCTTTCCTTGATCCTACTATAGAATATGAATTTATCATACCATTACCAAGCTTTACTATTAGCGATGAATTTTTTCGCTAGAAAGTGATAGTTTACTGAATTTTACGCTTAAACAGTGCTAACATTGCACAAACTTATTTTCGTCTTGGAAAATTTCCTTAATAGACGTACTGTTATTCATTGATCGGCTGTAATCATTCGGTCAATCAAGATAACTTTCGGAGATTTATATGATACCTGAGTTAGGACATTTCGCCTTAATCATTGCCTTAGCCTTTGCTTCTTGTTTAAGTATTGTTCCGCTTGTTGGCGTTTACACTAATCAAAAACAATTAGTTAGTTACGCTAAGCCTCTCACGTTTGGCATGTTTGCTTTTACCACAATAAGTCTTGTCATTTTAGGCTATTCATTTGTTCTAGACGATTTTTCTGTTAAATATATTGCTGGCCATTCAAATTCACATCTACCTTATTACTTTAAGATAAGCGCCGTATGGGGTGGTCATGAAGGTTCGCTACTGTTATGGGTATTTTCTCTAACTGCGTGGACAATGGCGGTAGCTCGATTTAGTAAAGGTATTGATGAAGCCTTTATCGCGCGAGTACTTGCAGTGTTAGGTTTAATTGCTGTTGGTTTTATGTTCTTCACTTTATTAACCTCCAACCCTTTTGAACGATTATGGCCTGTAGTACCTGGAGAGGGCCGTGATTTAAACCCATTATTGCAAGATATTGGCCTGATCATTCACCCGCCAATGTTATATTTGGGTTATGTCGGCTTTGCTGTCAGTTTTGCTTTTGCTATTGCCGCGTTAATGTGTGGCAAACTGGATGCCGCTTGGGCTCGGTGGGCGAGACCTTGGGTAATTGCTGCATGGATTTTCTTAACGATAGGCATCGCTTTAGGTAGTTGGTGGGCTTATTATGAATTAGGTTGGGGTGGTTGGTGGTTTTGGGATCCTGTTGAAAATGCCTCATTTATGCCGTGGTTAGTAGGTACAGCGTTAATTCATTCCTTATCGGTAACAGAAAAGCGTGGTGCGTTTAGAAACTGGACGGTGTTATTAGCTATTTTCGCTTTTAGTTTAAGTTTGTTAGGGACTTTCTTGGTACGCTCTGGTGTTATTACTTCAGTGCACTCCTTTGCTTCTGATCCCGAGCGTGGTGTGTTTATTTTAATGTTATTAGCAATAGCGGTCGGCAGTTCGTTTATTCTATTTGCTTTTAGAGCGTCGAATGTTGCAAGTTTTAGCCGTTTTTCATTTTATTCACGGGAAACCGCATTATTGCTTTGTAACATTATTTTGGTGATAGCCTGTGTAACAGTATTAATGGGGACTATTTACCCGTTGATTATTGACTCGTTAGGCTTAGGTAAAATCTCGGTAGGCCCTCCGTATTTCAATGCGGTATTTGTCCCTATCATGAGTTTATTATTTATTGTTATGGGAATTGGCCCCTTGATTCGTTGGAAAAAAGCGAAACAAGGTGAGCTACGTAAACAAATAACCAAACCTTCAATTATCAGTATTGTTTTAGGTTTATTGTTTCCGTTGGCCTATGGCGGTGAGTTTAACCTCTTAGCCAGTTTTGGCATGATACTGGCCTTTTGGGTTTCCTTAGTGGTACTTAAAGACTTACGCAATCAGGCTAAAAACAAACAAAATAGTTATGATTTTAGTAAAATCACCTTAAGCCAATGGGGCATGACCATTGCTCATTTTGGCATTGCCGTCACTATTGTTGGCGTTACTTTAGTCTCAAATTATGAAAAAGAACTCAGTGTCAAAATGTTCACCAATGATACGGTTCACGTTGCGGGTTATGATGTGACATTCAAAGGCATTAAAGCGGTAAAGGGGCCTAACTATAGTGCCTCACAAGGACAACTTGAAGTTTATAATGATGGTGATTTTGTTACTTTGTTAAAACCAGAACGTCGTACTTACCTTGTGCAAACTATGGGTATGACTGAAGCCGGTATTGATCCTGGACTATTTAGAGATATTTATGTTGCTTTGGGCGACCCTTTACCTGATGGTGCGTGGGCTATTCGTGTACATTTTAAACCTTTCGTTCGATGGATTTGGCTTGGAGCCATTTTTATGGGGCTAGGTGGTGTTTTTGCGATGTTAGATAAACGTTATCGTCGTCGGAAAACCGTCAAAAGTAACGCAGCCAGCCAAGTGGCTGAGCCGAAAACAACAACCGCAATTGAAGGAGCATAAGTAATGGCAAAAATTATTCGCTTTATTCCTTTAGTATTGTTTATTGCGCTGGGTATTATTTTATATCGGGGATTATCGTTAAACCCTCAAGCAATGCCATCGGCATTGGTTGGCCAGAAAATGCCTGCCTTTGCCTTAACGCAGTTATTAAAACCTGATGTGACTTTAACAGAGCAAGATTTAGCAGGTGATATTGTCTTGTTAAATGTCTGGGGAACTTGGTGTGTATATTGTAAATATGAACATCCATACCTGATTGATATTGCCAAGAGTGGTCGAGTTTCCTTGTATGGTTTAAATTATAAGGATGATCGTAAGGATGCAGAACAATGGTTAAAAGATTATCAAGACCCTTATCAACTGTCGATATTTGATCCATTAGGTAAATTAGGCATTGAGCTAGGTGTAACAGCAGCACCAGAAACCTTCGTTATTGATAAAAGTGGCCTCATTCGCATGAAATATGTTGGTCCTATTGATGGCAGAGTTTGGCGAGAAAAGTTTGTTCCTGTTATAGAGTTACTGGAAAGTGAAATGAAAGGAGGGGCCACGTCGTGAAATATGTAACCGTGATATTGTTCTTTTTAATGACTTTTACTGTAGAAGCTTGGACAACAGATACCTATGTCTTTGAAGATGAAGTAACAGAGATTCGCTATAAAGCCTTAGTTAAAGAGTTACGTTGTCCCAAATGTCAAAATCAAAACCTTGCTGATTCCAATTCAGCCATTGCCAACGATTTACGCCGCGAAGTATACGAACTACTACAACAAGGCAAGGCTGATATTGAAATTGTTGATTTTATGGTTAAACGCTATGGAGAGTTTGTTTTATATCGACCAAGAGTCTCTAGTCTCACTTATATCTTATGGTTTGGTCCGGCACTATTGTTGTTAATTGGTGTCATTGTGGTGATCTTTATTTTACGCAAGAAACCAGTCAAACAAGTAAATAAGACTTTATCGAATGAACAACAAGATAAATTGGCCCAAATTTTAAAAGACAAATAATTTATGATGGAATTTCTGGTAATTGTAATCGCCTTTATACTACTGATACTGGTTGTGGTGTGGGCACACTTTATTAATCAAAACCGTCAACAAATGGTGGTTGATAATAGCTTTCGTGATCAAACCAATGTGCGTTTATATCACGAACATAAAGCTGAAATAGAAAAAGACTTTCAGCAAGGCAGTTTAGATGATGAAAGTTATCAATATCTTATTGCAGAGTTAGAGCAAAGTTTATTGCAAGATATTGAAGATAATACCAATGAAGCTAATGCGGTAGCAGCTGTCGTAGCTAAGCCTTCGCTTATTTGGCCGATGACTTTATCATTATTTTTAATTGGCTTTAGTGGCTACTTTTACGCACAACATGGCGCATTTGATTTAGTCGCTAATACGCCAAAAGCCGATGCAACACAGCAAACTCAAGCCACGGATAGTCAACAACAAGCAATAGCCAATATTAAACAACTGCAAATGTTGACGGAAAAAGAGCCAGAGAACTCTAAGGCTTGGTATAGTTTAGGCCAAGCATTGGTTGGCGTAGGGGAGTTTAATGGTGCTCTAATTGCTTTTGATCAAGTCATCAAAATTGATGGTGAACATGCTGATTTATACGGTGCTAAAGCCCAAGCAAGTTATTACCAAAATAAGCAAAAAATAACACCGCAAGTGCAACAATTCATTGATAAAGCATTAACTTTAGATGCAAAAGACCCGTCCACGAATATTTTGTTGGGTATGGATCTCTTTATCAATAAACATTATCAGCAAGCTATTTCCCGTTGGCAGATGGTTATAGATGACAACCGTCCTAATGTGAACATAAATGCCTTAAAAGGTGCCATTACCGAAGCAAAAAATCGTTTAGCACTAAGCGGTGGCGTCACTAGTCAAGATACAACAATGGGGCCACAACTTTCATTAACCGTGAGTGTTAACAATGAAATTTTGGCTGAGTTGGAAAAAGGTGAAGACAAAATTGTTTTCATTTATGCGACCGCAACTCAAGGCTCTCGTATGCCGTTGGCTGCAATGAAAGTAAAAGCCAGTGATTTACCTCTCGATGTTGTGCTCAACGATGCCAGTGCAATGACACCGCAAGCGAAGTTAAGTGATGTTGAACAAGTTAACTTATATGCCATTATCTCTGCTGACGGCGGTGTAGGGATTAAACCCGGTGATTTTAAAGCTGAATTGAAAAACATTAATGTCAGTGAAAAGCGCCCAATTGAATTAGTAGTCAATAGCCTCGTTGAGTAAAATATAAAAACAAAAGGATAAAGCTTGAAATCTCGCTATCTAGGACGTAATAAATCGGCATATAAGCCCAAAAGTAAAACTGCAGTCTTATTAACAAATTTAGGTACTCCCGCTGCGCCAACATCATCGGCGCTAAGGGTTTATTTACGTGAATTTTTATCCGACCCACGTGTTGTTGAGATCCCTCGTTTATTGTGGATGATCATTTTACATGGGGTAGTTTTACGAGTTCGTCCGGCGAAATCAGCAAAGCTTTATCAAACTATTTGGACTGAGCAAGGCTCACCATTGTTGACCCTTTCAAATCAATTAAAAGAAAAAGTGACTGAACAATTGCAAGGTGCAGAAGAAGGCGAATTATTGGTTGAAATGGCGATGCGCTATGGTCAACCTTCAATTACAGATGCACTTGAAAAATTTCGCCAACAAGACATCGATAAATTGGTTGTTTTACCATTGTACCCACAGTATGCAGGTCCCACTACCGCGTCAACTTTTGACGCGGTAGTGGATAACCTTAAGCAATGGCGTTGGGTGCCATCATTGCACTTTATTAATGGTTATTATGACAACCCAAGTTATATCAGTGCATTAGCCAATACGATTAATGAACATATTGCTTTGCATGGTAAACCTGACAAGTTAGTGCTTTCTTATCACGGTATGCCGCAGTACTTTCTTGAAAGTGGTGATCCCTATTATTGCTTTTGTCAAAAAACAACCGAATTATTGATAGCGCAACTAGGCTTATCGGAAGATGATTTCCTGATGACCTTTCAATCTCGTTTTGGCAAGGCACAGTGGTTACAACCTTATACCGACCAATCATTAACCGAACTAGCTAAAACTGAAAACAAGCATGTGGCAGTGATCAGCCCCGCTTTTAGTGTTGATTGTTTAGAGACTCTCGAAGAATTAGAGCATGAAAACAGGGCTATATTTCTAGATGCTGGCGGCCAAACCTATCATTATATTGCTGCTTTAAATGATAGGGATGACCATTGCTTAGCGATCAGTGAATTAATTAAACAACAAATTAATTAATTCACTGGCTTCGCTGGACAATGCTAGTTAACTTTTCTAGCATCTCTTGTTGATAATAACAGTAATATAAGTGTGCTAATGAATAACAAAGGTGATGTTGGCTCTGGTATTTGTTGTTGGTTATTTATATGTTGCTGGTTATTTATTTGCCCTGCTGTTGCTTCAAGACTTTGCCAAGTGAAGTCTGAGTATTGAAGGCCAGTTCCAGTTAACTGTAAAGAGTGACCCAGTGGCGTTGCGCTTGACTCACTCATGCCAATATCTTCGCTTATTAATCCTGATGCTACCCCACTACTTGCCGTCAAGGTACCTTCATAAGAAATAAACTGCTCAACGATATTTTGATAGACCAGTGCTATTCCATCTTTTATGCCATTTTGAATGCCTGTAGTGAAAAAAGCAGCAAAGCCAAAACCATTACTCTGATCAGTTAACGTTCCTGACAGTGCTATGGTGTCATAAACTTCACCATTGCTGCCATTATATAAAACCAGTGACCAATCGCTTAAATCGATGCCGGCTTTACCCGTCACTTCAATAAATTCATTTTGATCTGTGCCGAAATTATCATAATGAATTTCATTAATGTAAATGAATGTCGCAGAGCATGAGCTTGATATTAGATAAAATAGAGTAATAAAAATATTCGAAGATAATAATCGCATCATAAAGTCCTTTTTAAGTTATACCAAGTTGATGATATTGGTATTGATTCACACCATGTGAATTATTAATATTAGACTATTATTGTGAACTTTCTATGTAAAAGGGGAGTTAAAATTCTTTTTTGGTCGTAGATTTTAGGCATAAAAAAACGAAGCACATGGCTTCGCTTTTAAAAATCAGCTGCTTATATCAATATGACAGTATCAAATTAATAACATCAAGCTAATCTTTTAAATTAAGACGCTATAACGTTCTTAGCTTCTGGGCCTTTTTGACCTTGCTCTACTGAGAAAGTTACTGATTGACCATCAGTTAAAGTGCGGAAACCGTCACCAGAGATTGCGCTGAAGTGAACAAACACGTCAGGACCATTTTCTTGCTCGATGAAACCAAAGCCTTTAGACTCGTTAAAAAATTTTACTTTACCAGTTACTGTATCAGACATACCAACATTTCTCGCAGGTTATAAATTAAAAAAATAAGCTAAATATTTAGCCATACACGGAGTAAATGCCCTCTACCTAAAGTATAGACAGAGAAAGGTTTCCATTAACACATTACTACAGCGCCAGGTTAATCATGTCATGTTAAGATGAGATGATTTTTCCTTTTCCCGAAACGCAAAAACTCAACGCGACAGCATGTTAACACAATAGTTCAGAAATATCTTGAGAAAACATGAAAATAATGAGATTTTTTTAGATTTAAAAAAAGCCAGCAAATCACTGGCTTATCTTTATCGTAACGGTATTTTAGATGATTAAGTTACCGAAATATGGCATTTACATTATTAATTATGCTTATAGTTCGGCAATTTGCACTTTTTGTGCAACCATTTTAGCTAGTGTCGATTCAGCGTCAGCTAATTTGGCTTTTTCTTTATCAATAACCGCTTCGGGCGCCTTAGCAACAAAATTTTGGTTGCTAAGTTTGCCTTTAACTCTTTGACACTCTTTTTCTAGCTTCTCTATAGCTTTACTTAAACGCGCTAATTCCGCTTCTTTATCAATTAAACCTGCCATAGGAATAAGTAGTGATAAATCACCTACCACAGCGGTTGCTGATGCTGGACCTTCATCGTCATTAGCTAAAGTTTCAATTGACTCAAGCTTAGCAAGCGCCGATAAGAACTGTTCATTGTCATCAAGGCGACGTTGATCTTCTGCACTAACGTTTTTCAATAAAACAGGCAAAGGCTTACTTGGTGCAATGTCCATTTCGCCACGAATATTTCGAATAGCAACAATAAATTGTTTAACCCATTCTAAATCTTCACTGGCTTTTTCATCGACTAAACTTCCATTGTATTGAGGATAGCTTTGGATCATGATGCTATCGCCAGTTTTTGCAAAGTTCGTTAATGGCACAACACGTTGCCAAATGGTCTCTGTTATAAACGGCATAATAGGGTGCATTACGCGCAATAAGGTTTCTAATGTCTCTACTAACGTTTGGCGAGTACCACGTTGCTGCGCTTCGCTGCCTTTAAATAATACCGGCTTGGTTAATTCTAAATACCAGTCACAGAATTGATTCCAAGTAAATTCATACAAGGCCTGTGAAGCTAAATCAAAACGGAAACTGTCGAAAGCTTCATGAACGGTTTTAATGGTTTGTTGCAATTGTGCTTTGATCCAACGATCCGCCAATGAAAACTCTATATCAGCTGAAGTTAAGCCACAATCATGCTCTTCAGTATTCATTAATACATATCGGCTGGCATTCCATAATTTATTACAAAAATTACGGTAACCTTCTAAACGTTTCATGTCCCAGCTTATATCGCGACCGGTTGACGCTACCGAGGTTAAAGTGAAACGTAACGCATCTGTACCGTGTGCTTCAATGCCGTCAGGGTATTCTTTTTTGGTTAACTTGGTAATTTTGGCCGCTAATTTCGGCTGCATCATATTACCAGTACGTTTTGCTAATAATTCTTCAAGACCAATGCCATCGATCATATCTAAGGGATCAACAACGTTACCTTTAGACTTACTCATCTTGTCGCCATTTTCATCGCGAATAAGACCGGTAACATAAACCTTTTTAAAGGGTACTTGTGGCTTGCCATCGTCATCTTTAATGAAATGCATGGTCATCATGATCATCCGAGCAACCCAGAAGAAAATAATGTCAAAGCCTGTTACCAATACGTCAGTTGAATGGAATTTTTTAAGATCTTCAAGGCTGTTCGGCCAGCCTAATGTTGAGAAGGTCCATAATGCTGAAGAGAACCAGGTATCAAGTACATCGTCGTCTTGCTTTAAAAGTATATCGTCGGCTAAACCATGTTTTGCACGTACTTCACTTTCTGTTCTGCCCACATAAACGCCGCCGTTTTCGTCATACCAAGCGGGAATACGATGACCCCACCATAGTTGACGTGAAATACACCAGTCTTGAATATCGCGCATCCAGGCGTTGTACATGTTTTCGTACTGTTTAGGTACAAATTCAATCTCACCATTTTCAACCGCTTCAACGGCCGGTTTTGCCATGACATCAGCACGGACATACCATTGGTCGGTTAATAATGGCTCGATGATAACACCAGAACGATCACCATAAGGCGCGACTAAGTCGTGTTCTTTAACACTGTCTAATAGACCTAACTCGTCAAATTTAGCAACAATGGCTTTACGGGCGACAAAGCGATCTAAGCCGGCAAATTCACTTGGTAGCTCAGTGCTATAAGCATCACTAGGCTCGCCATTATTTTGGTAAATTTCGGCAGCGGGTAAAATCGCAGCATGTTTATCGAGAATATTGATCAGCGGTAAGTTATGGCGTTTGCCTACTTCGTTATCGTTAAAGTCATGGGCCGGAGTAATCTTTACACAACCCGTGCCTTTTTCCATATCAGCGTGATCATCACCAACAATAGGAATTAAACGATTCACCAGTGGTAATAAAACCTGCTTACCAATTAAATCTTTATAACGAGGATCTTCAGGATTAACAGCAATACCCGTATCACCTAACATGGTTTCTGGACGGGTTGTAGCAACGACCAAGTGGTCTTGGCCATCAGCCGTTTTTACGCCATCGGCTAAAGGATAACGTAACTGCCACATGTGGCCTTTTTTATCTTTATTTTCAACTTCTAAATCAGAAATAGCGGTATGAAATTTTGGATCCCAATTAACTAACCGTTTACCGCGATAAATTAAATCGTCTTCAAATAAACGGACAAAAACTTCTTGTACCGCTTCAGACATACCGTCGTCCATGGTAAAACGTTCACGTGTCCAATCAATTGAATTACCCAAGCGACGCATTTGTTTACCAATGGTACCGCCAGATTGCTCTTTCCATTCCCAGATCTTATCGATAAAAGCATCGCGGCCATAATCATGGCGAGTTTTCTCTTCTTCTGCGGCAATTTTTCGTTCAACAACCATCTGTGTCGCAATACCCGCATGATCACAGCCAGTCTGCCATAAGGTATTTTTACCTTGCATGCGTTGATAACGAATTAAGGTGTCCATAATGGTTTGTTGAAAGGCATGGCCCATATGCAAGCTGCCGGTCACATTAGGTGGTGGAATAGCGATACTATAACCGTCACCTTCACCAGTAGGACTAAAATAACCTTGCTCTTCCCAGCTTTGGTAGAGCGATTGTTCGATATCAGAAGGGTTGAATGTTTTTTCCATCAGAGTAACTACTTAACTTTTAATAATGTTTATGACGTTTGTACGGGAGTTGCAGGTTGATTATCAACCTGAAAACCGAGTTGGCGATAAGCTTTAAAACGCTCTCTGGCGCTTTGCTTTAACTGTTCATCGCTGGGTACAAAGTCTACGATTTGTGAGAATTGATGAGCAAAGTTGGGCACTGTGCTCGTTAAATTAATTAATACTGGGCGACGGTTAGTAGGTGTTTGCCAGCTAATTTCAACCGCCGAGCCATTTCTTTGCCCTTCACCAACAAGGTTATGAGGCACAAAACTGTCAGGTTCAAAAGACCAAAGCAACTCATCAAGTTGATGGGCTTGTTCTTCATTTTTGCTGTAAATAAATACCCGCTGATTTTGACGATAATAATGTGCGGCTTGAAAACAGGTATGCAGCAAAGATAAGCCCTGCTTATCTTCGCTACTTTCTTGATCTAATAAATAGAACATTACCTGAGTATTCATAATGACCGTTTACTCGCCTTGCTCTGCGCCAGATTTATTAAGCAAAAATTGCGTTAGCATGCTCACCGGACGGCCTGTTGAACCTTTGTCCTTGCCACCGCTGCGCCACGCTGTACCTGCAACATCAAGATGTGCCCAATGATATTTCTTGGTGAAACGTGATAAAAAGCAAGCTGCTGTGATAGTGCCACCAGCGCGGCCACCTAAGTTAGTAAAATCAGCAAAAGGGCTTTCCAATTGATCTTGGTATTCTTCCCATAACGGTAAACGCCAAGCTCTATCACCACTTTGATCAGAGGCATTGAGTAATTCATGGGCAAGAGGATTATGTGTACTTAATAATCCGGTTGCATGTTTACCTAAT